>JGI24159J19872_10004911_pt1 | contig 17164 bp, 14 predicted proteins | sample Ectturendosymbi4_FD_19872 | JGI IMG/M metagenome (IMG submission 19872) | reverse complement strand
GTGATTTCATACTCTTTAGGTTTTCATATTTTCCGTTTGTTTCATGTAATGACTTTCCTATGTTGCATCCTGCCAAATTTTAATGTTTCAATTTAATAATCCTGCCAAATTTTAATGTTTCAATTTAATAATGCTGTGAAGTGAAACTTTCATGAACAGTTGCAACTGTACTATTTATTGCACTGCATAATTCACTAATGCTAATACAGTCCAGTAAAGCACTGTTATTTTTATAAAATATTCTTATTGAGGTTATAAGCCATTTGTCATTAGAAATGTGCGTTTGTACACATTCCCTGGCAGTTGATCATATAGGCTGCAGTATTTGCCTGTATCAGTCCAGTCCTATATTGCTATTTTTTCTTAGCATGCTGTGTTTAGTGCTGAATCAACTGTGTACACTGGAGTGGATTTTTGGTTTTCATAATGTGACTTTAGAAGCTCTAGGCTAAACCAGTGATCGCCAACCTTTTTCAAGCTGAGAGCTACTCCTTGTATTCAGATTAATGCGAAGAGCTACTAGTTTGATACACACTTCTGAAATGAAAATCTTGCTCAATTTATCTTTGAATTATTTTAGTGGCTTTTAACAATTAAGATATTCCGCAATGTTAAGACACTGTTCACGCTAATATTATTTTCAGAACAGGCCCGCGGGCGGTAGCATAGCCAGACCGAAATTTTTTGGGGAACTAAATATTTTGACTTTCAGCGAGCTGCATTATTTTGTATGGGACAACACCTCTCAAAGCACAAAACGACAAAAAAAGCTAGACGTTTGACGAGAATGGCCCCCCTGGCTAGGCCTATGCCCACAGGCGACATGCTTGGCCCTTGCGGGTGACCTGGCGCCCGCGGGCACCACGTTGGTGAGCCTGCTGTAAACGTTTATGTAAGTTGTAGTATTTTAACTACAACACATTGCAGTTAAGATTGCCTAATGTGGAAGGCTAAGCTGTATGCTATGTGTTAAATTGCCTCCTTTCCCTCTCCTTATTTGAGACTTGACCTATTTGCAGTAATGTAGTATTTAAGATTGTAACCTGATATTTTACTCCTTTTCCAGATTGAATGCGATTGTGGCTAACACAACTGTACACATCTATGCTAGAGAAGAACATATCTTACCTATTAGGATGATNGTGTTCGAAGAATAANTTTAGAACGTATGAAAATGAAGCTGCTGAACAGCATCCACACGTGGTGGCATGAACAGCAATTTTTTGAGCGATTTTATTGTAATTAGCTAACATTTTTGAACACAATAAATATTACCATTGTTCACATGTCGCTATGCAGAATATCGATTGCAAGTTGAGGGCGTACGGCTTTGAACCTCGGTAACTGGTAATTAGGCATGCAGACACCTTGATTTGTTTACAATGGCACGTTTCAGTCTTAACATTAAGACTTGCTGTTTATATGTTACTTGGGAAATAGAAGACCAAATTATGGCAAAAATTTTCTGCATCCCGAAAAATATGCACTCCCATACACCTATGCTGAACAGGGAAAGTCAATCTTTTCAACTGCGATTCAGAGATGTCCAGTGCGATCTAATCAGTTGCTTTTCTCGTTACCAACACGAGGATGGAAAACACGGCAAAAGATTGCTGCTTCGTCCTGTGGCGCCGAATTTGCTCGGCACGATTGCCACGAGGTTTTGGAAAAACTTCGAGACCACCGACGAACATGACGGCAAGGGCCGCGATGATTTTGTGGATAAACCAGTTAAATAAGCTCATAGTCGTCGGCGAGATTTCTTCCACGTTAGGAGAAATGTGAAGAATTTTTGTGATTAAAATCTAATGACTGCGTTTAAAGTTTGTTTCATAAAAATTCATTGAAGGTTTTGCTAAATCCTGGCAGGAGGCGGTACTTTAACGAAATACTGTAATGCTTTTTTTAAGAATCGCGAAAGTGGATATGCAGCGGAAAAAAATCTCCAAACAACCTTTGCCACTGAATGGATAAAATGTTTGGCAAAAAAAGGTTTCTCTTACTCTAGAAAGGGAAAAATATAATTTCACCATGTTTGGCCCACCCTGGAAAAAATCCTTCCGACGCCCATATCAATCGTTTGGCTGTTTAGTGCTAACGGAGGATTCAAGGTAGCACTGTGCTCAACATACCTGGCAGTTTATTGCACGATGACGCAGTTCTTCGCTTTCTTGGTTGCGAGCAGACCATATCTCAGACTTGGCAACAACGACACCCCGTGTCCGTATGTCGCTCAAGCAAGGCGATGGAGATCCCCGGCATACCTTCGCGTTGGCCAACGTAGTGAAAACCTAAATATATATATAAAAAAGTTGGAGTATACATTGCAGTGGTATCGTGTTTACTCGTCCCTGTAACGCAATATCAAGATGAGAACAAAACGGATTTCGGTTACTCGGCTGACTGGTAACTTCCACAACACTTGCTCTTGATGCCCAATCATTTGTCACTAAGTTTTGTCGAGTTTCTCGAACCCAGATAGTTGATGTTATCTTGTCGGATTAGTCTCACAGCGCTTCCTGCTGCGCAACATTCAACTAAAAGGTGACCTCACTGGTGATAATGATAATAGGTACATGAAAAAAACCGTGACTGCAGAGCCGGAGACCAAATAATTTTAGATGATTGGAGATGCAACCAGAGCCAGTGGTGGATTTAGGACGAGGCACTTGCCTCGGGCCTCCTTTTCGAAAATGCTGTGGGTCTCCCCTTTCTTAGAACTTCGCTTAAATTTTGTGATTAGTAATACATGCAGGTTTTCTTGCCAATACTTCATAGCAATGCTTCAAATTTACTCAGGTATCAACATATTATCACCAACGTATCACGTTTGGCAAGGTACAACTCTGAAACAGGTTTGCAAGCAGTACTGCAGATGTGATCTTTTTGAAATTATGCCTCAGTTAAACAGCAAAGATCCGAGTGGAGCATAAGTTCGTCCGACAAATGACGTGTTTTTTGCCTGTTCGTGACACAAACGGGGGCTTTGTCAAGTCAGAATTTAACATTCTGAAGCGCGAAGGTTAATACCATTATTGATAATGGCAGAAAAAATCCACCACGCTTTGGAGTAGCATTCTGTGACTAGCAGCACTTCGAAATATAAGTAATTAATACTGTATGTAGGAGTAGTTTGAAACAGTAGGATATACAATATGCATATCAGTCGATAAACGTAGTTTCAAATTTGTTGTTAATATTTCAAGTAGCTTGAGTGCCAATTTCTGTTGAAGGACCCCCTTCAAAATCTTTGCATCGGGCCCTCACATTCTTAGATCCACCAATGGCGGGAGCCTGGAAATATTTTGTTGTCGGACCCAGAAGCATAGCCTTTTTTCATTACTGTTCACCTGAATGTACTGCCTAATTTTTTAACAGATGTAATGCGAACGGGAAATCGAGATATAAGAATAACGTTCTGGCTTTACTTGTGGATGCCAGGACTGCATTACGTAAACAAAAGTTTCTTCGTTTGTGTGTAGATCAGGGTTCCTCAGGCTTTTGCAAGCAACAGCCAAGTCATCAAATATAGCATTTGTCGACCCCTCATCTCTGATGTAATGATACTTTAATACAAATAATACAAAAAAGTACATATAATACAAAGTTTTTCAGTTTTCACTGGACCAGATCAGCCATGACTTCAGCTACACAGTAGTTGTAAAATATCTCCAAGAAAACAGTTTCAAAACTTCCGCGGTGTCGGCGACGTGAAAAACAACATTTAAAAAAATCCGTTTTACGTTCATGGACGTCGGCGCCGGTTGTTCAGAATATTCCAAAGTATCGAAAAGCAACAACCGTTCCTACTTTGTTTATATCGCTCCAGGTCCGGCCGAGATTGGTGATGCCACCGACTTCCTCGGGATGGACCTTCACGCCCATCACGTGAATCGAAACGGACCAATCATCGTAAATGCGCAGCTCGCGGATTACGCGGTGCCCGTTGCACAGGGCGTCGTCCTCGAACAATATCCACTCGGCGAAATTTCGCTGATCAGTCACGTGTTTCGTCGGCGTGGCAACCCAACCGCTGGGGTGCGTGGCGTAACTCTGAGTGAAAAACAAAGGTTACCAGAATCAGGACGCACCCAAAATAACCGGTTAAGGACTAAATTCAATCTCATAAGAAACGTAACTTGCACGAAAGAGGCTTGCACTCATACTTATTTTCGAGAAGGAAGATATGAGCGCATATGTCGTTTGCTTGGTTGCAGTTTCACAAGCAAGCTTGTTTGTATCTTCTTTCCTTTCATCGTGGACTTTACCGCAAAAGTAAGTTNCAAGCTTCGAACACGTGGGAAACCAATAGAAANCGGTCACTTTTCCAAAGGCAGTTACTTCGAATTTTACGATTTTGTTACGATATTATCGTAACCTATACAGACACGCAAGTATTTAGCAACGTTTCGAGAAGTATTTCTTGCTGATCGCAAAAAGTTACCGGAAAAGTGTCCGCTTGAGCCGTAATTTGACCTTGTCAATGTATAGAGAATATTCCAACAAAGAATCGAAAATCACCAATTCACTTATGTTAAACCAGTACGAATTTTGTTGATACGTGAAATAGTATGAATTTCTAACAGAAGGATTTGGGCAATTTTGCTAAAGAATACCATGTGAACGACAAGCAGTGATCCAGTGCATTGTTTTCTCTAACTCCCACTGGAGCAAAAGAATCACGAACATCTTCGGCGCCACCACGTGCCGACCTAACGATCGGTAAAACTTTTTTGTGAGCGAACGCGTCTGCCAGCAAAGAAACTTTCCAAACTTACTTTTAACGTTTTCCAGTCAGCGCGCAAAGAACCGCTGTGCGGGGAGTTCGCGACCGGAACAACCCCCATGGCCGCTTCCGGTCGAGGCGCAAAGCGATCCTCGCCGCACTGGCCCTTCACCTCGCGCTTGACATTGTCCATCAGTTCCTCCAAGTTCGATGTACCGCCGTCTTTTCTGTGATGAGTGGAGTCCGCATCAAACTGCCCGTCGTTCGACTCTTTGGGATGCTGGTTTCTGAAATAGCCGAACGTTCCAATACCGTCGCAATCGATTCCTGCGACGCCGTTGCCGGTTCTGTCGCCGTCGGTTACGTCGATATCCGTGCACAGCGCTTCCAAGGAAGAAAGCACGCTCGAATCAGCAACAGCGCGCTTGAAATCGCCGTTGTCCGTCTTCTGATCGCTTGGCAAGTTTGGTGAGGCCGTCAGGCTTCGCGCCTGTCTGGTCTTGGTTTCGTGCAAGCGATTGATATGCGACTCGAGGAACGATTTCCGCTGGGGCGCGCTGTTCGTCTGAGCGCAGCTGGCTCCGAAAACCTTGCTGGTCGACATTTCGTCGCCGTCAGCTTTGCGGTAAATCAGCGGTTTCTGATCGGCGACACCCGACGTTTTCCGTCGCTTCGCGTCGCTATCGGGCAGCGTTGTGCTTTCGCGCTGGTAGATCCGCGCCAGTTCGGCGGGTAAGACTGGCAGCGAGGTGCCGGACAGGTCGATTTTCGTCAGAGACGAATCGCTGTCGCCGTCCCGGTCGTCGTTGTCGTCGCGCGTCAGTTCGATGAACGTGGAGCTTGTGCTGCACTTCAGCGGCTTGCTCGAATTCCTCCTGGACCCGGGCGCTCGGAGCGAAGTCGATGTCGGGGGGGCCACGGTCGTTGATCGCGACTTGTCTGTTTTCGGACGGATGTTTTGGTACACCCACTCCCTTTTTCCACCTTTCATGGTTCTGCTAAAGCAGGGAGAGAATGAGTTTCAACCCTTTTCTTTTTCTCACTCAACGCACAAGCACAATGTAAACAAGGATACGAAGAAATAAACGCACGATTGCCAAAACAAGCGCTTTTCGTTTAGCGTCACTTCTGTTTTGCAAGCCACACATGAAAGCAAAACCTTTTGAAACATGTTTTTCGCAAAAAACAGGTTGCCAACGCTTCGCTTCGTCACAGTAAAGGCATTCACATGCGCACCAATTTCTGGTTCAAATTTTCAGTCAGCCTGACAAGAGGTCTGGTTCTTGCAAAGCTGTTAAAAACAGCAGCCTATGGCCTGCAGCATTGGAGTATTATTCAAAATGTTTGAATGCTTTTCATTCTATAAAAAAAACACGAAACCCATCCACCTTGCAAAACCGCTCCAAAAAACTCAAGGGGCATTTAAAGTTACCTGCTTGGCGACTAAAACTTAGTTTGTCAGGTCACGAATCGTTGTCATCAATACCCGGTTGCTACTATTCTGATGGTTTCGTCAAGCAAAGCTATTCAAGGTTAGTAACCTGTTGGTGAGTATTTACGTTCTAACACCGCAAAAACGTTTTGATAAACTCTGCGCGTGTGGGGTGAGGGTGGGGCTCGCGCATTATGTTCTCATGAATTTAGAAGTGCTTCAGGATTAGCTAGGTGCGTGTGTGTATCAACAGAACGGTATTGGTAAATTCGTGATCAACCAGAAGTGGTGACAGAATTGACGAAAAAGTAAACTTCTGCGCAGATTTCCATTCAACGCGGACCTACTTTGTGTAAAAACTGCTTTTTCACCTGTCTAGTTATCTCCACTTATCACAACTTATCTACTTATTGGCATCACAACCAAATTCAATCTGCAGCGGGAATAAACACTGTGTACCAATGAAAGCACCAATCCAGGTAGTTCCAGCTGAAGCAAATACAACTAACAAGACTTTGACAAAAGTTTGATCTCAAATGATCTGCGCGGTCAAATTGATATATGTGCTAGTGCAACTGCAGATCAAGCCCATATTGAAGTACCACTGTTGTCAAAAAAAAATGGTTAGGGCACAATGTTGCGCTGCGACGTTACAAGAAACAAGTTTTAAGAGAATCGGAGTTCTTTACTCTCAATTGTGGCGTCATTACATCGTGATGTAAGAATATAAAATCTCCTGCGCCTCTTCAGTCTTCAGTTGCAACAAACTTATCGAAACCTGTATGCTATATGCTCGCAAATGTCCGTTTATTCGTAGGCCTTCTTGTTTGCTGTACGTTTGACACTTTCTCCCGCCCACGATTCACGAGGTTTGAAAGGAACTCTGTGTGTTCCGCAGTTTAAAAATGTTTCGAAAGCCACTGTGTTCTGTGTGTCTGCACCAAACCGGTGAGCAGCAGACTAGTATTTTCCGCAAAAACATGAACAATTTCTTTTCGATGGGCAATACATGTGACTTGACCAAGGAAAAGGAAGAGCCAGTCAAGTTCAACAAACATCTGAAAAAGCAGCTCAAAGAGGAAAAGGCGCTGAAACAATCTTGAACCCAGGTCCTAATTTTCTCCTGCTTGAAATATTCATATGCTCGATATTTGAAGACATTTTTTAAACTTTTAACGATAGCTATGGGCAAAGACATGGTACATAGGAGGTGCGTGGGCTTTCCACTGACAGACACCATTATGAAACACGAAGGGGAAGAAAGGTAGTACGAAGTGGCGGTCCTTCCATTTGCCATACTTTCAGGTGAATATTTCATATCAAAAAATTTCCGGTAATAATTTGAAATGATCCACAAAGCAACTAAAAGCGCTGAAAAACAACATTTGCTCGGTCTTCTTGGTCCAAAGCGCTGTCTTGCAGTTGCAGGCATCAATAGCAACCAAAAATGATACAAAAATGACACGGTAACGTAACAGTCAAAGCCGTCGTTGAGAAATCTCTCGCTGCTGTTAAAGCGCCGTACACAGCCGCTTAGCAACGAGGAGGTGACGATGTTCTCATAAATAAGCCGCTCACCGCCTGGAGTGCTTCGCGCGTGGGAAGGCGTATTTGATGAAGCGTCCGACTTGGCTGAGGTGCTGCACCCACGAGTGTCGACCGCTGTTGTAACGCCGAAGAACGTCCAGACTTCTTACGTGGGAGTTGTCGGCGTACTCGTAATTTTCGTGAAGCCTGCAAATTTGTAAGCTGCCATGCGGAAAAGTTCGCCTTCGCCACGAAAGGTAAAGACGAGTTGAAATCTCGCGATACACAGACGGCCACGCATACATTTTCAACCTGAAATTCATTAATTATAGTCCTTTTTCGTCTTCCACAGTCACGTGCAGTTGGGCATCAGAGCCCTACAAATTAAGAGATCACGGAAGCTTTTGAGTTCATTCCCATGTGAGGCGCTTGCCTCAGCAATAGAGATAGATATAGATAAATCTGCGCCAATTTTCAGAAAAAATTTCTTTGTTTAATAACATACGCTCTTTTCAATACGACCAGGAAATGAACTTGACATCAACTAAGCTTAACATAATTTTCTTTCCATTACAGATAGCGTGACAAACGACCTACCACTGCAGTATATTCTCTTCGCGGGCTGTTTTCAACCTAGCGCTGCTGTTATCCTTGGAATTTGGACCGGGTTTGTTAGGCAGTGGAGGGGGGAAGAGCAGCTTGTACAGGATTCCATCGTGTTGTACTTTTCGCTTCATCCCCCTGAGCGAAAAAAACAAACGAATTCTCTCTTCTGAACAGAAACACCCCTGGTTTTCGTAAACGTGTAAACGAGCTCAGAAAATTCGCTCCAACTCATATTTCGCACACGTCGTCTTGGTCGGCACTGCAGCGACGAGTAAATTCGCTTGAATCCAACGAAAGCCGCAAACAATGAACATGTACCATTTTGTGAGCAAACTGGGCCATGACTTTGTTTATTTTGCGCCTCAGCAGTTTTCATGCACACATCCAGTCAGTAACAAATCAACTAGAGAGATAAACTCCCATAAAAAGTTAAAAGTTATTCAGCATCAATCTGCAAGGCCCCCCTTCGCAATCAAACAATAAAATTGTTACCTATCACGCTACAAGGTAAAGCTTGCGCTTTCCAAAATTTCAGAACTCTGTCTGCACTCCAGCCCAGACCTGGGTGGATGCTCCAGTGCAACTAGAAATCTTTGCGTTTTTGTGCGGCGTGTGTTCTTCAATAAAATCATAGAAATTTTTGACTACTGTGAACGACCCTGTCTGTAATGCTGGGGAATTTTTATAGACGTAATCTGGTTGATGTAACTTGCCGTCTTTATCTTGCATTCCAGTGAGCCACCATTATCTTGACTGTGGCAAGGCAGGTAAGTCCATTGTAATTTGTTTGATTGCTATGTTGCGTTGCTCTTATCCGCAGTACATTAAATATGCTTATCCCACTACGCGCAATTTAGAAGATTGAAATATAAAGGTTTTGTTCAATGAAGTTTGAGCAATTATTGTCTGAACAGTTTAATTTATAGAAATCAAATACTGACAGAATGTTTAATGAGTCTAAAAAAGCAATGTAAGTAGCTGCCGCGTGCGAATATAATTTACATTTTGTTGCTGCCAGCTAATCGAAAGGTAAATAATATAAAGCGTTCAACCCCACAAAATCTCAAATGCGATAGGTGATAAAGTTCAATGCACGTCCATGCCTTGGCTGTTTTCAAGCACGTAAATACAAAACCTATGAGTTGGGTTCACCACATCTACGACATTTAAGCAAACCTATCAAAAAGATGAAAACCGCAAATTTCGTATTTTATAAAGAAAGCGAGACACAACAAAAAAATCATTGTTAAAATGTATAAAAACGTTTTCGAAACGAGTAGTTTTGCAATATTTTTGCATAAGAATGATTTACTTAAAAAATTAATCTATACACGCCACAATGTTCTGAGATGAAGCGTCCAGTATCCATTCGCGTTGTTTTAACACAACGCTCTTAAACTTACTCCAACATCAGGTAAAGTTGGGGTAAGGGCTTGGCAATCGCGCCAGGCCCGTAGCCACAGTATGGATTGGGCAGACTGAGCTCCTCAAATGGTGGTTTAATCCTCCCATTACGAAAGCAGTTTAAGCCGAAATGACTCCGATCAATTTTTTACCTCAGCCAGTAACCCACCTAGAAGCCCTCTGTTAGCGACACGTATGAATTATGCACTGAGCGCCCTAAGACGTGTCTATCGTTTCGTCCAGCCAGTTTGATAACGCCTGTCTGTGAGAGAAAAGACTCAAAGGTTTCCACAATAATATGACGACAGTTGTCATTCACAGGGATGTCGTCCAGACTACGTTTGCATTCAGAGTTTCCCCCACAACTTTGAACTCTCAATGATCAATCAAAGTTAAATCAATACACGTACGATTCAATGTCTAGCGTAACAAACTTTCGACACTACGTCCCAAAGAAAAACACTTATCAGAAAATGAGTTGAGGACACACCTACAAGTCCTATACCTCTTTGCTGCCATACTTTAAGTAAACACGAATTTTGTAAAGAAAAAGATTAAGTTCATCCACGCGATTATCATGAAGAACGGATCCATAAAGCTTGTATCTGTTTCAAAATAAACAGCTGTCCTAATAAACACTGCAATTTAAAACCCTAATAAAGGTAATAAACAAAGAATCAAACATTTCTAACTTTTTTCGAAGGAAAAAAAGGTCGGCAATGAAAACCAGTGCAATTGACCCCATTATCTACTCAAAAGAAGGTACGATGTCAAAATTGCAGACATTAGAAACAACAAGCATGTAATAACCGTCTCTCCGGCTTCTCATCAGTTGAACAGTCATAGTCCCGATCAAAAGACTTCACGCGTCTCACTCTTGCCGAACGCCGGACATCCGCTGCAAAAAAAACAGGCCGTAAAAAATACACTGCATTGTGACGCGAGTTGCGTGTTGTGCGCATTGCGTAGTGGCGAGAAGTACAAACTGATCCGCAATGACGGGCAGGGACGCAGGCCTGCGCGTTTTGTTGGCAGCACGAAAATTTACCAACAGCCTTGCGGCCACCGCTTTCATCACGCGGAGGCTTGCTGCGCGCGCATCGACCTTCCGTGCTTCCTGACCTGCGAGTTCGAAGCGCGGAAGACGAGCATTTCGAAACGTGCTTGCTGCTTGCAGACCGTTCGTTCGCTGATTAGCAAAACGGGACCCCGCAACGCCACGACCTAACTTTGCTTAGGCAGGAGCGGTTCAAACAAATCTTGTTCGCAGAGGCGCTTCGATCGAGGCAGTACCTTGCCCACTGCATGGTCTGCTGTTCAAGAGACATAAACGACAATGCATTGCGTACAAAATATTGACAAGCTTATAAAAATATTTTTACCTGACCGGAAAAATATGAAGCATGAGCTGAAATTCTACTTTGGCTAGACTGCCGCTCTCATAGTAACTAACAGCGTTGTAGCTGAGCGCGTGGAGACATACTAATTTGGAGGAGCCAGTCAGAAGGCTTGAAACACTTGAGCTACTGCTAACCAGACACCTGGTCTTGGAACCGAAATTGGAAATTGGCGATACGTCACAACAGACCAAAGCCTGCGATGCCTCCGATCTCACTTTGTGTGAGTTGCCTTCGATCTTGTCTTATATGAGTTTATGTGAGATTTATTTTCACATAGGGCGAAGTAAAGAACGTACTTTCGTTTTTTTATGCGTTGCGTCCTGTGAGTGTTCCTTTTGCACCTACCCATGCGGTTGCGGTCCTTTAACCATGTAACTTGCCGAGAGCGCTTTATCTTGCCGAGGGAACTAGTGGACACTTTACAGAACGGACATGTTTTTGAGCTCTGTTAGGTAGCAATTTGAAGTGGAAAGTTCTGGCTGGAAAATCAAATCAAACACAGAAATGTTTTCGAAAGTATCTACAAAGTATGGAAATAGAAAATGTTGTGTTGATTAAAACTCAGAGCTTATTTGGAATTGTTACTTAGTTTTCAGAGCAACCGAGGCCAGTGGTGCTTAAAGTTTTAATGCATCAATACTCCTAAGTCAAATTTTCGTCAATGCGGATACCCCTTTTCAACAACGTTTCGACAGGTGTCAACGTAAATTCAACATACATTTTGTGTGACGAATTCGGCACCCACGGCGTTAAGAGGTTAAAACGTCAAACTCGGGGTTCAAATCGAGTGGGCGCTACAAAGTCAACAGGTATCAGGTCAAAGTCAATCTGAATAGAAGCAAGCCCAAGTTCTTAGAATGAGGACTTGAGTCCAGATTTGGAATTTTCTACCCAACACTGTTGAATACCCTCAACATCTAATCTCAACCCCCCTGGGGGTACTGAAGCAAACTTTAAGAACTCCTGATCTAGGTGGCTGACCGGGGCAGAAACTGCAATCCAAGTACAGTACTAGGACATTTTTGGTAAAATAAGAAGTACGAGAAAAGATACCGATTCAAGGCATGTATGAAACGATATTTGAATTACGTGCTGTTTCAAATTAGGTATTATAACTTTCACTTACCTTTATTAATTAGATATTGTTCACTGACAAATGACCAGTAACAAGTAAACATGCAGATGAAAACGGATATTAGCGATTTTCTGCAACGCCTTCTTAATTCTTTTCATTGAAATTAAGAATATACATTCTCGAGCATGCCACCAAATATGACACTGTTTTAACACATGTCAAAGGTGCTACCAAATATTTTTTTAAATTTTTTGATGGTTTTCATGATCTGTCCAATCAAACTTAAAGGTATTGGTATTTTGCCGTCATAAATCGTGAAATATTTTGTAACAACGAAAAATGACATATTGTACATGTGCGGTAAAGTAGAAAGACGTCCTTTGCAATGCTGATATAATTTAATAAAGCACAGCAAGAAAATCAGCAAGGCCGTGCTTGATGCGAGTCTTGCTGGCTACACCCATGGGAAAGCGACCCAGAGGTCGACCAAGGACGAGTACGTGGTGTGATTACATCTTCGAAATTGCTTGTTCCCGACTTGGTGTGGAGCCAGGGGAGTTACTAGAGGTAAACAGGAAAGTCATTTAACAGGAAATCAATTTCCTATTAAAAATTTTGCTGATTGATTCTACGGCGTTACCTTTGCGGAGACTAATTACTTGAACCCAAACATGTGCAAGTCCGAATCGTTGCAAAGTTGTGAAAGCGGAGCCCAGTCGACTGATTCCCCGAAAACTCGCAGCAAACCTATAGCTTATTAAATTGCAAATCCCATAGAGTGAACATCTATACGTCGTGGCAAATTTTAATGCGCGTGTTGGCAACGACCATGATTCATGGCCAGATTTCCTTGGAAAACACGGCTTTGGAAAATTATATGTGCATGGACAACGAGTGTTGGAACTGTGCGATGAACGTTACTGTGCGAGGTTTCATGCACAAGTCATCTGCCGCTACTCAAGATCGAAAGACCGGCACCAGCTCGACCTGGCATTTGCAAGTAGACAATGCACTGGCGAAGCACACTTGTGTAAGTGTGTTGATAATGCACTGGCGAAGCACACTTGTGAGAGCTGACAATGCACTGGCGAAGCACAGCCGCCACGAAGAGCAAAGACAAGGTCTTTGCTATCCGGAACAGATTTACATCCAACCTGAACTTTACTTCTCGTCAAGGCCAAATCCCTGTGGCGTCAACCTGGTCAACAACCCAAGCAGTGCTGTCTCAAGCTGCAAAAGACGCGTTTGGAGCAGCCAAATGCAAGATGAAAGTTTGTTTCTCCAAAAACACTGATGTGCCTGCTCTGGAGAAGGATGGTCACTTGCAGCATAAACTGCTTCCATCTCGCTCCGTCCCTGAAGATTGGAACGGCAGTGAGTTGTTTTCCGAAGAGATGAGGGACGCCGAGATTATCATTTGTGCAAAAACAAAAGTGAATTTTACTAATAATCAACGCCGGCGTGTAATTTCCCCGCCTTCTCTGCGCACTCTCAAAAGAGGTTTACCAGTTGGTGCGAGTTGTTTAAGTGAAGTTCAGTTTGCTTTGCGCGTTTCTGTGTTTCAAGTCTTCATTGTCTATGCGCCTAGTTGCGGCACAATTAGAATAGAGCCTGGTCTTTCCGTCGTACTTTCGTCCGCGAGATAACTCAGCCAGGTCATCACAAGAGATATCGCGCCTATGGATGTTGCCGGTCGTACTATTCCGTGAACATGGGCGCCCACTCAGGCCCGTCGCCAGGATTTAGCAGCAGGAGGGGACAAAAACCAGAAGGGGGGGCACATTTTCAAAATACTGTGTTGGATGTATGCAGCAACCAGGGGGCCAAATGTGAAATGGGGGGCACATATTTCAAATTGTGGGGCCGGGCACCACTGGCCCGCCCGCTGGCGACGGCCCTGCGCCCGCTGCAATCGCTTTTGCTGAATTGAGCAACGCTTTTATATGGCCCACACACAGAGAAGGGTTGTACATCGTTCTAAATGCTGCCCGCCTACACTTCTCAGCCTTGCCAGGTCGTTGTATGACGACATGGGAGCATGCATGCCATTCAAAAGTGCCCTGTAAGCTCCCTTTGTGTGAAAAATGGCGTAAAACAATGTGACGTAAAATACAGCTATGCTCTCGTTCCCACCCTGTTCGGAATCTTCTTCTCTGCTTTCCTCCACTCCATGCATTCCGTGACGATGGTAAAACTGACATCACTGATGGAGTTTTACTTCGCGACAGTGCAAATGCCAGACCTTGCAGGATTACGTGTCACAACAAAAATTCGGCACATCCTTATACAGTGAACAGCTATTTGCTGATGCCGCAGGTTTTGCTTCAACAGCGAAGCTGGTCTTCAATCACTAATGGACCGTTTCACTGCTGCTTCTGACGTCATCAGCAACAAAAAACGTTTTAATGCACCATATGACGTGTTCCGCTATACCTCATGGAGATATCATCGTGACCGGGAATATGAAAAGTCGGTCGACAACTTCTGTCACCGGGTTCTTCCATGTTCAACAACTGCTGTCTTGAGAAATTCAGTTCCGAATCGCGAAAGCAGCAGATACCTTCAGTCGACTCAGATCCAGAGCATGGTAAAGTTGGAGCAGAGCATAGTAAAATAAAGTTCAGCCTACACCAGGTTTTTTTTAACGAAAATGTTAGATACCCGGTATGGATCTGTAGGGACCCAATTTCTCTGATTCTAGGGACCCGATTTTCTCTGATTCAAGGGACCCGAATCGGGTCCCTAAAACACCTTTAAAAAACCCTGGCCTACACGCACGTCTTTTTCCTCAAAATAGCAAGCAATTCACATCTTAAATTCCGCACAAAAGCAGCATCTACAAGGCTTGCATGCTAAGAAATTTTCTTTACAGGTTCGAAACTTGGCCAACATACATGCGGCAGGAGACAAAATTAACAGCTATCACATGCGGCGCTTTCGCAGTATTTGTTGCGTCACGTGGAGGAACAAGATCACCAATAAGGTCATCTTGCAGTGCATCGGCTGTTGCTCCCTGTACAGTTATCTTCATCAAGGCGTTTTATCAAGTTCACCGCCTTTAATAGTGTGGTTTAACCTAAAAACTTTCTGTGTGGTGAACTGAGCTCAGATACCTAATGCTGGCCGACCCCACTCTTATTTCAGAAACCTCGTATGAAGAGAGATCTGCAGCAGCTCAAAATCACGTTCGCCGAATGGGAAACGTGGGCCGCAAATCGCCTAGAGTCTGGGGTGCACACCTAAGCCAAGGTTTCTTTGAGAAAAACTCTCATCGTACGTCTGAAAACGTTCATCCTCTCTCGTAGAGGTTCCACAACACCACTACCATAGAACTTGAAACGAAAGTGCGCGTTTGCACTGGCTGGTTTTGTACAATACTCGTTGCAGCCGCAGTGTGTCGAGAGCCATTTCATGTTTCGCAGTTTCCTGGTATATATTCCCTGCACAACGCATCAGCAGCGTTGTTTTTTTTACGTGAAAAGAAGCAGGCAGTACAAGGATTTTCAGAAGCTATCGGGAATTTCAAGGTAATTGTTAAGCCAGCCTAGTCTATCTAACACAATGGTTCTCAAACTTTTCTGCACGTTGACCCTCAATTAAAATATACAATTTTCTGTAGACCCCGTGGCCTAGCCAAACAGTTGAGTACTTTGTACTTGAAATGCATGATAAAATAATACACAATTCGCAAATATGCTTAGAACTATAGATGTAAGCACAACATAAAACAATTGTTGTCCGTCCTACTGTGTAGGCTACTGCTATACTACCAGTCTAACACAGGCCTGTAACCAGGGGGGGCGAAGCCCCCCAACATTTTTTTCGCCCCCCCTGGAAAAAATGTGTTGGACATAGTTTGAAAATACCGGACATAGTTTAAAAAATTTGGGCCCCTCTCAGAATACTCTTCGCTCCACCTGCTGTCCTAAGCTGCTTACAGACCTGGTCTAACAACTGCCGAACTGCGACACATGCACTACAATATTGCTTGTGGCGTAACAAACAGAACAGTTTTCATAATGTCATCACAATGGATGATTTAATAAAAACCGATGTGAATCGAAAGTGCCAGGGGCGGCCAAACCGCGGCTCTTCGAGCTTTCGAAGTAGTACTGTGGTCAGTGACGGATTTACGCATAGGCGATGACCCTGGTCCCCGCGCTTTTGGGGCTCTGCGCAACTCTTCCCTATGACGACTCACTATTAACTTAAAATTTGCGAAACTGTGAAGACGCATAACTTCACAAATTACTTTGAAATGAGCAAAAGTGCAAACCTCCAGTCTAGACTATCAGTACACTAACAACACGATAATATTAAAATATTGTTTGCTACGCAACACGATAATATTGTTTGCTACGCAATATAAAAATAAGAATATTGCTTTTCATCGGAGTTCTGGAGTGACTGGCAGTCTTGCGTTGTTGTGAGGTTTTTGTCAGTGGAAGATTGAACATCAAATAAGGAAGTGCTGTGCCCAAGGTTTGATACTGAGGAACATGGCTGGGCGCGAGAGAGATGCAGGCTGTCTGCCAGCCCAAAATTTTTTGAGAGGGCCAAATACTATGACTGAAAGCAAGCAACGGTATTTCAGTTGGGCCTTGCCTGTCAAAGAACACAATGACAAGATATGTTTGAAATTTAAGGGGAATGGTCCACTTGCCCCCCTGACTACGCCTATGGTTACAAGAAAAGAATGAAAAAGAAAGAACAGTACTTTCTTGATGTTCAATCTTCCAGACAAAAAGCTTGCAACAATGCAAGGCAGCCAGGCACTGCAGAACTCCGACGAAAAGCAGTATTGTCAATATCGGATGCTACGTTTGGTTGTTATCAACTAGATTGCCCGCAAACAGAGATTGCTTGTTGAGACTCTATACGCCTATGTTGGGTAAATCAGCTAGAACAGTTTCTCGTGAGTTTTATTTGGAAAAACGTGTCTACATTGGGCTTACTTCATATGGTTAGCTGAGGGTGTTGCGACAATACTTTGC
>JGI24159J19872_10004909_pt1 | contig 17165 bp, 7 predicted proteins | sample Ectturendosymbi4_FD_19872 | JGI IMG/M metagenome (IMG submission 19872) | reverse complement strand
TCTGTATATAAACCAGTTCGGTAGTATCTCCACTTCATTCTGACGATATCCCTTGAAGAGTGTCAGACGAAAAGCTTTGGGATGAATCTCTTACTTCACGCAATGCAGGAAGTTTTGCATTTTTTTGTTTTTCAACACACAGACATCAAGACACTGGTGTAGGAGGCGGCGGTTAAGGGGGTGAAAGCGCACCCCCACAACTTTTGATTCGGTGAAAATCCGGGCAAAATCCCTTAAAATCCGGGCAAAATCTGTGGATATTTGGGCAAAATGTGTGAAAACCTTCGCGAAATCACTGTATGTGCTTTGATTTAACAAAAATGGCACCCAAAATTGAAGTGAGGACGTTTTTTTATTCAAGTATTTTCAGGCAAGTTTGGGGGAAATTTGGGCAAAAATGGTGCTTGAAGTGCTTTGATTTGAGAAAAAGTTCCCGATATGAAATGAAACGCATGCTCTTGCACCTATGCATCAAGACGCTGAAAGCATGTGAACTATGAGCACCGGTTTCGCGACGTTTGCATTTCCATGAAAAAAGGATTGCTGCTTTTCAACTCAAAACAAATACCGTTCTGTCGCCATCAACCGAAAGTTTTTAAACATCAAAACCTGTTTCTGATCAAATTATCACCAAACACAAACGTTAGATTAACAATTTGATGCCCTTATTTTTCTTTCGCAAAATGATGTTACGTTGCTCACATGATTTTCCCGAACATGAGGATTTGCTTCAATATTTTACGTTATATTCAGGTGTCACCGGGAAAGCCACATATTTTGTTTGCCTTGAATGCTCAGACTTACTGCGTTCATTAGATTGCCGCAAACGTGCGTTGCTAAAACAGCATCTTTAGATATTGTGACCCTTTGCCGTCGTTGATGTTATTATATAACGACAACCAATTGAAGATGACGCATAGTTTCCTGACGCCCAATTCAGGTCCACATCAAGCAAACCATAACACATGAGTTAACGCACTTCACTGACTTCATTTGAACAAGGCAATGATACGTGATTAACGGAAATATTATGGGACGCAGCCTTCTGCTGCAAAGGCCTCATGTCTGGACTACTAAGAGAACAACCTCCGCGGTCCTCGTTATCGTCAAAACAAAAACTTACGTTCTCTCCCCCACTAAAACAACTTCGACCCCGTCGTCAAGGAATGCGAAACGAGGCAAAAACGCGAAGAAACGTCGCGTAAGGGCAATGATAAGCACGGTACGCACTACGCAGCAACTCTGCGAACGTTACATGACGCGACTCTACCGTGTTTTCGCAGATGGTCCATCGGGTGCGCTGTGCATCGCCGAAGATCCATTAATTGGAACGCAGGTAAAGATCTGCTGGCGATAACGCAGAAGATTCATACTTTACTCTAAATCGGAACTTCGGCTAAGAGGGGTGCAATTTTGAAATACGTCTATAACCCTTCTCCGCTCTCGCGTTGGTTAGCACAAAAATTTTTGCCGCCATGTCCGGCATTCCGCACAGCCGCATCCAGCACCTTCATAACTGCGCTACTCTGGTGTTTTCCCAGCTGCAGGAGCTTATGTGCAAACCAAGGCTAAGCCGAAGTTTTTTCTTTGCAGTGTCTAAAGATCCCAATGCTGCTTGTTTTTTATCTTAAAGTTGGTGCGAAAGAATAAAAAATGAATTTGCGAAGGGCGAGCTGACGAAAACTGTGGGGAAAATAGTTTACCTCTCACACTCTGTAACACTGTTGCTTTTCTGTCCATAATCTCGATGAACACCGACCTTCATTAATGCTTTCTATATTGTACTTGAGAAAAACGTGGTACGAGAATAAGCGCACTTTTCTTCAAGCGCACTTTTCTTCAACATCGAATTGCAAGATGTTTTCCTCACAAACGTAAAACAACAATCCGTTTTTGGAAATAGTTACTGTATTCGCGGAACAAATATGCAGTTAAAACCTTTCAAAAGTAAACTTTTTCAAGAAATCACTTTTAAATTAAAGCTTTCACATGTTTGTCAAAACCTAAAGAGTTAAATTAAACCAAGGTTCGCACCTTCACGCGCTAATTAGATGCCAAGTTGAAGCTTTGGTGTTTAAGTCCCCTAGTTTGTCTAAACGGCTGCAGAAAACACTGGATATTTTTCACGTAATTTCATCGTTTGTCGCTGTTTCTTTGCTCTGTGCGAAGCAAACCATACCTCATGTAGATGGCTGGTGACTATTTGCTGGTTGAACAGATTCAGAACCAATGTGAAATACCTGCCGCTACATCGGAACAGGCAGCGTACCTCCTCGATGCTGCGCTTGCTTCGCGAAGCTGTTCCGGGACACGGAACACGCACGAGCAGCGTCGTCATTCGCACATGGTTTTCAGCTTAAATTTATACGAAGAGAAGGCGAACCAAAACGGCCGAAACGCAGGTAAAAAGAGCGACAAAGTGCGGATCGTTCAAACCAGCACTGATCCTAGTTGATCAGCAGCAAGTTCTTCTTAATTTTCGATGCCACTGTCGCAATTCTTTCCAATACTGTATGCTGCGTGAGGTTGCATGAATGACCAGCTTAAAACTCTTTCAGATTGCCAAGAGTTTCGTGTTATAATCGAAGAAGCGGACGAAAATATTTACGCAAGTTTACTCCTTCATTGTGGGGTTGGAAAATGATCTACATCGCCATGGTGTTGCCAACGTGAAAATATTAAAAAGATGATACTGCCTTTGCAAATACAAGATACAGTTTGAGCAAAATTTAATATAGTCAGCTTCACTTTTACTGATAACTCTTTTTTTAAATGTTGTCCTATTGGACATGCCAGACACAATTCAAATTGTATTTATTAATGTTAAGTGGAGAAGACAGTCACGCAATGGCGCAGAAAAGCTTTTGGGAGCAAAGCTACTCGTTGCCATTTGTTTCTGCCGGTCTGTGGTTAGGTTTGCAGTTTCCTTGCCAACCAGTGTCTACGAATGAGCACATTTTTCCATAAAAAGTCAGATATGCCAAGAAAATATGTTCTGAAAGAATGGAAAACCGAACACAAGCGTTTTATAAAGAGCGATATGCTGAAACGCTGCCAAAAATAAACCGTAATTAAATAAATGAAACATGCAAACGTACAAGTGTAATTGATAAAAGCCGACTCTTTCTCAAATGTAACAAAACATAGTTGGAAGGTGGGTGTAAAACAATTCCAACACGAGGTTATGTCTGCAACACCTGCAGTTTTCCCTGAAGATATGTGAGGAAGAAAGCAAGCCTTCTGACATTTTTTCAGATGCTGGTATTTACAGTCGTTTGCACTTCATCGATTTGGGCAGCTGCGAGAAAAACTTGATCAAATCACCCAATTCGCTGGCTTTGTCCCTTTCATCACTGGGACATGTGCTTATGGCGATTATCAACAACTCGAAGCATGTACCGTTCAGGTGAGCGGAAAAGTAGAGGAAGCCGAAGGAGAATTGCGAGTTCTGCAAAGAAACTTGAGTGGAATCGGTGTAACCTTTGTATTAGGGCAAGTTTTTAACTGGAAAAAACGCCGTTTTGGAAATTTTGGCATTCACTTGCATTGCACTAAGACAGCTATGTCCAACCCAAATGGCTTCCTGAGCCAATAATTGCGTCATATCTTAACCAGGGCCGCACACTGAATCACATATTAATGAGGGCCGCACATTGAATGGGTTACTTCAGGGGCGTTACGAGGTTAGACGGCGCCCGGGGCAAGAAGCAAGTTCGGCGCCCCCATGTTCGAACCTGAGCTCTTTCGGAAGGAAATTTACTGTATTGAAGAAAGTGCTTGTGAAAGTTTTGGGACAGACGTGATAAAATGGCATTGAGGACCACCTGCAAAGTCAAATTCAAGATTATCAAAATAAGGACAGGTTGTGAAAATGTAGGGTATTTTTCTACAGCGAAAATCTAAACTGGGCCGCACAAAACTTTCGACTGGGCCGCATGCGGCCCGCGGGTCGTGTGTTGGACATAGCTGCACTAAGATAAAAAAGCTTTTGTTGCATATTTAACGAGTCTGCAACTCGTTGGCCTGAATTCTACGCTGGAACACGGAAGTGCCTTAATAAATCAAAAGAATGTCCGAAAACGCATCGATTTTCTGCTTAAGGTTGTATTTGCAAATGCTATAGATGCTTATTAATTTGCGCCCTTTTTACCTTTGCACTTTTATTTGTTTTATCTCAAGTGCTCTCAAACTCTACTAACTTTGTTTTTGTCAAAGGCAAAGCAAATTGACTTGCGTGCTGAGAAACTGCCTTGGTAACTACAACTGCCGGACAGTGATGATCGCGCACGTTTCGAAGGACCGACAGCACCATGCCGACGCAATCACCACCATCCAACTCATTTCAAGAATCCATCGGGTCCTGCGAAAGAGAAACAGGGTGAGGATTTGTCGCAGATTTTTCAGGTCAATTGTGCAATTCGACTTCTTTTGCGCGTGCGGCTTCTATAAGCAGGAACCGTGGTTAAAACCATTGGTTGAAAGTGCTTGTGTTCTGTACGCACGGTCGTCGGAAGGGGGACAGAGGGGGCCTTGGCACCCCTGGACTTTGAAATTTTCCAATAAAAATTTTAACAAAAAAATGTTGTTTTCTTAGTTTCGAGTGGGTAAAATGAAATTTCACCACTATTGGCCACCCTCGAAAAAATCTATACGACGCCCATATCTGTAAACATCCCATAGAGGACCTGTATATAGTAGCCATTACTTCAATAAAAATGAAAACCCGCTTTTGGTGTATCTTACATACTGGAAGCACTGATGCCACTGTGTACTGCGTTTGTCGCTGTATGCATCACCTACCAGCAGCAATTGCAGAGATGAGGTATTTTGGTGCAAGTGCCTTTGGATGTTCAACCATTTCACGTTCATTGCATAAGTGATGACAAGCAACTGAGAGCGTGATATTATATTTAAATGTCAACTTAATGAATGTTCTCCAGGTCGCCGGTAATGTCAAAGTACCTACGGATAATAGTGGTTTCGTTCTCCGGTAAATTTCCCGATTACTTTCTGAGAAACGTTTACCTGCAGGCCATGCTTACGTGCAACAAGTGGAAAACCATTTGATAATATGTGATTTCATCAAAAATTAAAATTAGCCTCAAGATATGCTTTTATTATCTTTACAGTCAATAATAAATTAGACAGACGAGAAGGCTTTTCCAAATCTATCAAAATGATACCTGACAGCGGTTTTGAAACTATTTCTTTTTTAAGGACTTTTTGTGTGCTTCATGCAAAAAACATTTCCTGATTATTTATTTATTAGAGTTCGGTCGCATCACAAATGTAATTAAAAGGCTCGTTTGCGCTGCGCTGGAAGTTTACAGTCGTTTGGTGAAACCAACCGGGTTCCCGGACACGCACATGTAGGAGCATTTGCAATTAAGCATGAAGAAAATCAGGCGTTCATTTTTCTGGCCCGATTCCTTCTCTTTTCTCCGCCTCCGACACAAAACTTCTTTACCACCGTTTTGAAGATAGCGATCGCTTCTTCTCAACCAATTGCAGGGTAGTACTCGACGGACTGACCATTGAACGAGTCGTGCACGGCCTGAAAAGGAATTAAATCCGTTAACAGCAATGCCCCAATATGCTTGTGCAACGACGTCTCTCTTGCGGCTTTCACTCATGCTGCCGCTTCTTTGCAGCCGCCAAGACGGTGCGATGAGTCAGCATCTGTCGGTTACGGCGCCGGGGCTCGTATCCCGCGTTCCAATCATCTCTACCTTCGATCACGTGACGAAGAAAGCTTGGGCTCAAGGTTCGTTCGCTTGTCGTCATCGACCGCTTCGAGCGATAAAGTTTGCTGGCATGCGCCCCCACCGTCCGCCGCGGCGTTTTTTCACCCTTCGCAAATGAACTTTTAACCCGAAGCGGAGTTATCAGCGTTAAGTATAGGCACGCGTTTGCAGACTTACTGTGTAAATGCTGACTCATCGCACTGATGCACACGCAAATTAATACAACATTCGAGTGAATTCGCGTGCACTTCAAGCTAATCAGACTCAATCCTTTAAAGGTCCGCAACGCTTCCGATACAAAATATGAACTAATACAATGGCACACATTCCCTTGGGCATGGCGCTAAACTGAAAGATTACGCTGCTGAAGACGAGGTGCGGATAGATTCCCTTAACGACTCTTAAAATCTGCAGTAAGCAATCGTGTTCGGCATTTGGTGGTTGATTGACAGCAGAAACGCGAAGACTTCATCGCTGATGCAGAGGTTTATGAGAGCGTTTGCAGAGGACATCAAAATTTATTTGCGCCGTTAAGATCAGTTGTTTGGCCTAAGAAAAAATGCTTGGCAGGTACATTTATGAAGCAAATTCTTATCGTAAGCGATGCGATTTTTAAAAAATAATGGATTCGTTTCAACACAATGCAAACATTTGCCGCTGTAAAGTTGGTTGACGTGAACAAATTTCAGTCATACTTTCTAAATTTCAGACATGCCACCCGTACGAGCAGTTAACCCTTTTTGGAAAAATATGCTTGTTTGTTTATGAAATTTCTCCAAAACAAGTTTTCGTCTAAGCCGGGCAGATTTCTCGCAAATCCGTTTTTTAAAGCGCGTTTGAACAAATAGACGACTACGAGCAATGGTAGGCTTGAAATTAGTTTGAAAGTAAATTTTCCAGCAGGAAAATTTGAAAAAAAGCAGGAAAATTTGCGGGGCGCGCATTTCTCTTTTAGAAGTCAGCGGCAGCATGGTCAGAAAAATGCATCATCCGTAAATCAGCGCGGTTGCCAACAATTTCAATAAAATGCACTGTTCAATTCAATCAAACAAGGTTTCATCACAACTTTGTGTATGGCGTATTGGTATTTCCCATTTTGTGCAGATATGCTTACCCTCGCCTTCTTAGACAAACTGTATCTTGCCGCCTGTTTTGAACCTGGGGTGAAGCCGCACCGTTTTATCTGTATGTTTGGTTTCAGATCGTATCTCTTGATCATTGCGTGATCACCGTATCACAAAATTTCCCGCATTCAGGATACTTACAAGATATTTAAATTGAGTTCGGCCTTGCACGAGCAAAATCAGATTTATTTATCGAACACTGTGTTTTAGTTTTTATCTCCTGCCTTTCTATCCCGTTGCCTTTGTCTCAGTTACGTTAGATGTAGATACATTTCTGTACTTTGCCACTAACTCTGTTCTGCGGTTATACAGTTATCTGTGCCTTGCTAGGAAATCAAGTGTTTTAATTGCTGACCTTATCAACTGTGGGTAGAGTTTTCCTGAAGGTTCAAGCAATTCATTTTAATTTCAGTAATTTTAAAGGGTTTGTGGGAATGACAGGTTTACGGACGTACATTGATGCAAAATTATTTATGCTTATCAATCGCGAAGACACTACAATTAGATCAAATTGCGTACATAAGCTGCGGCTTGTGTCGCAAGGTAGGGGGCAAAGAAGGTTATTTGCTTAAACAGGAAGATAACCAAAGTACAAACACGAGGAAGCCAAGGATGAACAACGTCGTAGTTGCTGCACGATGTGACATTTTTTCAATAATGAAATCGTATTTAATAATTTATCGGGAATTTTGAACATATATTATTTTTGCCGCAATGATGATCCCTCTGGTATGAAGAAAAGGATAAACGCAATGTAAAATATAAGCAAATCCTAAACCAATGTAGGTAGACATTCATTTCAAGCCAAGCACAAGCTTGATTAAAAACCAAGCAAACAATCTCATAATTTGCAAAAAGCTAAAACCATGTGAAAGCCGAGAGAGGTCATCTGACTGTAAAAGTACATAAGCAACTTTAGTGCTGTCAGATGGGAATGCGGAGGAGCGTCCACCTCTCCTTCTTTGAAGAGGGAACAGCGTTTTCTTCGTTACTGGCGTGACAACGAATTTATGACGCTTTTCCCATCCTTGTTTGTAAAATTTTCAACAAAAACGTTTTTTTCTATCTTGAGAAATCTGTTTTCTTATCAGAGCGTTCCCTTATTTGCGTTTTTAACACTACACCACTGATAAGCTATGAGCTTGTTTTGGGTGAAGTGCTAACCTTAACCTGTGCGCTAAATATGACATCATAATTCAGTAAACGTCTGATAAAATTGTTAGAAAACGCAACGTCAGATTACCGCTATATATCACAGTGAGACAAGAATGTAGTTCAGGTCTTGACACTGTTGATGACCTTCAACTGTTCAAAAATTCAGTATAGCTTCGTTCCTAGTGGCACCCTTTTTTACTCGATTTGAGGTTTAGTTCTGAATTCTGATATCCATAACTTCATCAGACAACAGTTAATTTAAGCCTTAACGCAGGGGTGGGGAACCTATTTACTATCACGGGCCGCATAAATGGTGGATTATCGCTGGCGGGCCGCACAAACAATTGATTTACTCCATACAATTCAACCTTTAACTATGAGGGATAAGGGATTCGACTTACTAGCTTGTCATGGATCTTCGTTTTCACGCGATTTTGCACTCTCAATTGGGTAACGAAAATTCTGATGCGGGCCATGTCAAATGTTCATGTGGGCCGCAAGTTCACCACCCCTGCCTTAAGGTGTAGTAGCTAGGTTATCCAGAATTACATGTAGTTGATAACTTTGCACGTAAATTTGTGACTCTTCGAAATTTATTAGTGACACTCTCAAAACACCTAAGAATTTATCTGCACAAACACTCTGTTCCCATACATTCATTATCTCCCTTGTTAGATACATCTGCTTTTTTCCGTTGTTGCTTTCACTGAAAAATCGTTTTGTTTCGATCGTGCTTACTTTGGTAACAATTGTCTCAGAATTATGGACTAATTTGTAGTACTTCTCGTGTGATAAATACTTTTTATTAATTAATTAATTTCCCGGAAGTTATGAATTATTCCGATTTCTGGAAAACATGTAAAATTCGTGTCATGTCTTTCACATGTTTTATAGGCTGTGCTCCCCAGATTGCAGTGAAATTTCCATTAATAGTCATTGGATTTGTGGGTACAAAACTCTAGTTGTCTGACAATAAAGACAGGGATATCTAGGAGTTCTATATAACCCTGAATAAAGATCTGTATTGTTTTGAATAAATATGTAGATTTGAATAGACCACTCTAGACCATAGACCCACCACTCCTGCTGGGCATCAGAAAAGGTTACGGCGTTTGTGCTTCATCCCATGGTTAGCACTGGCTGGAAAATGCTGAGGATAACGACAAAACGAATCAAACCAGTCAGCATATTTACACCTTTAACGCAATGTTTTTTAACTCACTACTCACTTTTTACTGACCCGATCGCCATTACCAAAATAAGATAGTTTTTGTCAACTTGTGCAGCGCAAGATTTAAACGAAAATAACTCCCTAAATTCGACACCGCAAAGGTGAACCGATTCCGCTGGAGGTACGAGCCGCTTAACAATTGCTTCATCCGCCCTCGTTTATTGTGTGGAAGAAGTTCTGCGGGTTGGAAATATGGCGATTCGTTGGCTTAAAATTGAATTCCTCTAAAATCAAATTAAAACCTTGGAATAACTTTTAATCAAGACTTCCGCTGTCAACAACGCACAAAAAAAGTTTCCATAAATCCTCTGTTCCTCGTGTTTAAAAAGCTGTGCTCCCAATTTTATGTCCTAAAATTAGTTTAATTGATTTATAGTCATGAACACTAAAGCTGGTTGGCAGGAGTTGATTTCAGTGTAGATGAGTTTATCACAACCGCACCAGTCACGAAAGAAGAAAAGCGTGCTCGTAATAAGCGCTAATACTTCCTATTCAGTGTCTCATGGCGTGTGTGGTTGCTACTTGCTACCTGTTGGGTTGATCTGTTAAAAAGTAGAGGCAAACGGTCAGGTGCCCTGAAAATTCTGCAGATTGAAAGCGAAGCTTCAACAGTATAACTCAACTCTTGTGCCTTTTTCAGTTCTGGAATGGAGTATACCTCGGGAAGCGAACTTTCATGTGACACCGTCGTTTACGTGGATAAAAACGGAATGCCTGTCAGCGACCGCGAACTCACCGACAACGAAGGACCCCCGCAATCAGCGTTCATTTCTACAAAAGCCAGGTCGTCTTTCATCCCAAGCCCGACATCTGGTGGCGCCATGGTGTACAATGTTTCTGAGGCCAAAGTTCAAGACCTGTACCCGGTGACGAACAGCAGACAGCTCAACCGGCACGACGCTCATGTCGCTTTGCGTGAGTATCAGTCCGAAGTGAGGTTCGTACGTCAGGAAGAACGGACACAGTCAGGGAGGATCTTATCATCGGTTGCAGAAAATGGTGGGTTCGTCGAGAGCATGACGAAGTCGCCTCTCGATGCCAAGACGCAGCCCAACAGACTGCCCAAGCCGATCAAGCCTCCCCGCTCAACGAAGTACAGTAGCGACGAACTGTCGCACGACCTGACCGCCCGCATCCCCGTAAACTATAACGCAGCCGACGGTGCGTCAGAACCACTCGCGACCAGTGACAACCGAGCTGCTGTTGGCGTGCGTTCTAAACCTCCTGGCCTGCAGGCAAACTCGCTGAAGAATGAGCGTTTCGCCGCAGGATCGAACTTGTCCGGTTTGCAATTAACTGGTGACAGCAAACAACCCTCGCCTGGTGAGCTCCTGACGTCATTGCCAGGGTCGAACGAGGACAAGTCGCAGTTTTCTTTCTCCCGCTCTGCTGGCGTGCCACAAGCGCTTCGAACAGACTTTTCCAAATGTAATGGTATTTCCGGATTCTCTAAGCGTAGCCAAGTCGATGACGAGAACGACAGCATCCTGCCTAAGGACACAAGCCCTGAAAAGCATTTGCCCGGAGAAGTTCGTCGCTGTTTTTCTGTGGCCGCACGACCCGAGCCTGATGGCTGCGACCAGCCTTGTGCAGGAAGAAAACCGCCGTCGAATTGCAAAGTAACCACCGACCGCAGAATGCCATGCTTCGAGAGCGATTTCCAGTTGCTGAAAGAAACGAGACCGGACAGCATGTTTGTGAACGTCGACGACCGCGACTGGCAGTCTCCTGAATCGGATGACAGTCTCATCGACAATAATGACAAAGAGGCCGTGGGCATAAAGTTTTATTGCCTAACCTTCACCTCGCGCAACCCCCTCATGCCGATGTCGCAACGCAAGTTCTCGCAGGAGATCAAAAAATGCAAAGAAAAGAAAGGCATCGCGCGCGCAGAGCAGCCAGGCTGTCGGCTCAATGCAGAGCTGCAAGCGGTGGAACGTGCGAATGCGAGGATGGTTGACCAAGACGCAAACAACGCAGCTTTTCAGCAACTGCTTGAGGCCGAGCAAACTCTAGAAGAGTTGGTTACTGATGCTACCAACCTGAACATTAGACCGACTCCCGAAATAGATGAGATGGGAAGTCTTAAAGATGCCGGGTTTGTTCCTGGGAAAACGGACTGCAATTCGGTTAAAGGCTTTGTTTATCCTGGAGAAAGTGAGAGCCAAAATAGCAAGGGCAGTACCGCGCTGACTGACGTGCCTCCTGTAATGTGCAGTTATGTCAATAGCGTTAATCAGCAGATGGTAATTGAAGAGACACAACTGCTGCTAGAAGACGCTGACACTGAGAAGGACGAGCAGATCCCGCAAACTCTGACAGAAATCGCAAGTAGGATCAACAGCGATCGCGGAACCGAACCGGCGCACCGAAGAATTTGTCTCTACAACTCCAACAGCTTAGAAGTCGATTACGTCAGCCACCAGGCGCGCACCGATTCGAGTCCATCACGACTTGGCTCGTCTTCCCCTCAACCTGGAAAGCGGAAAGTGATGAAAGACCGCGAGCTGATCCGGCGCTCAAGCCGTCCCGTGGTGGTGACGAAGTCCGTTGCCGATGACGGCGCTCGACTGACGTTGGTAAAGAAAGATACTGGAAGGAGGCCAACGCTTGAGCTGAAGATCACGGCGGAATGCGACAGAGATTCAGGTCACAACAAAAGGCCGACCAAACTGGCAACGCCAAAAAGTTTCAACCGGACACGAGCGAACGGCACGTCGTTGTCTCCCAACGACAAAAATGATCAAGTCAATGGAACCAGCAAACAACTCGCCCGGAACAGTTCTCCCAGCCAGAAACTTTCTGTTTGGCCGGCGATAAAAAGATTTGGCAGCAGGCGTTCCCAATCGAAATCGCCCAAACGGATAACGGACGAAACCGCGAACACACTTGTCAGCAAAACGGGCATTGTGTCAAAGCTTCTTACGCCGAAAGTGAAGCGAGCTCGAAGTGCAAAAGTACTCGGGAGCAGGGACGTAGAGCAGAACTGTACGGCAAATGGAAAGCAGCATGCGGACACAAGATGCGATCCTGCGTTGTCGTTTGTGAAATCTAAAGATCGTAAAACTGGAATCGCTAAATGTGTTACTAACAACGCTGCAGCCCCGCCGAGGTAAATGAATGTACATGCTTTTATTCTGAAAATTAAGTGTTTTGTTGTTGTTCAGTGTTTTATTAACACTTAAATTGTAGGCTGCGGGGGAACAAAGGTTCAGTGGAAAGTGTTGTGTTTAAGCTTTGTTTGGTGTTGTTACTCTGGAAAAAGGTTGATTACACATTAGTTAGAAGAACATGTGTTAAGTGCTTCAAAACTCAAATTGTTATAAACTGCGCACAATGCGATGCTATTTTAAAAATCGATGTCTTCAAATTTCGAAAAAAAAACAGTTAAAATAGAGTTTCTTTTTTGTGACCTCCTTGCTTAAGATGTCAACTAAAATAAAAGATAAGAAAAAATTTTTTGATTGTTTTCGTACATCACTCAAGCTTCGTTTCCAAAATTTCAAAAACAGTAAGTTAAACCATCTGAATGCATTGTGCAATTCGTCTCGAATGATGGCAACAAGAGTTTTTGAATTAAAAAAAAATGTGTTGAAATGTCATCTGTACCTGCTAAAGATATTTTTGATGAAGCTGCAAGCATTCTTGAATCTTGCTTTGAATAGGCGCTGTTCTGTGCTGTTGAAAACTGGCAAAACTGCTGAAGGTTTCAACAACCAGTCTATATTTAATTCTGCCTGAAACAAATTAAGACGTTAACCGTGGGCATCGGAAGGGGGTTTAGACCCCTGGATTTTGAAATTTGACATTTTCTTGTTAAATTTTTTNAATTTTAAGCTAAAAGGATTTTTTCTTAGTTTCGAGTGGGTAAAATGAAATTTCACCACTTTTGGCTCCTCCCTGGAAAAATCCACTAGTGCTCCTCCCCCTGGAAAAAATCCTTCCGACGTCCGTGCGGTTAACCTATGCAGCAGTCATTCAGTTGAATCAGGCCGCAAGCAACCGATTTGCTATCACGAGCTGTAGACAACTGATTTCATCCTAAAATTCTAAATTTACAATCTACACTTCCTAATAAAAATAAGAAGAGAAAACTATGAGGAGCGAGAGAGACTTCCCTTGACTTTCTGTCTAATATCTACTTATCTTGGAGTTTCGCTTTTACGCGATTTTGTGTTCTAACTTGGGTAACGAAAATTCTGATCCGGGCCATAATAAATGTTCACGCGGGCCGCATTTGATTCGCGTGCCGTAGGTCCCCCATCACTGAATACTGCAAGGTGGTTGAATTAGTCGAACAATTCTAATTTCCTGACTTGGACAATTTCGCTGCATTAACCCGGCGCTCTGCGGAGTGACTGCTCGGCCATAAGCGTTACTCAGTCTTTTGTTTTTTCCTCCAGTTTCCTTTGGAAACGATTTAGAGTTGGGTGACCATCAGATGGAAGTAGAGTCAGCAATTTTCCCCATATTTGCTTTCTAAAATTTTAGTTTTGGTTTCATTCTGTTGATATCTTTTTTCCCCTTTCTTATAAATTTTTGACACTTTTTGGAAACTTCGGAAATGGTGAAGGTCAGGCAATTTTTCTTCAAAAATTAACAAAATTTTGCGCGTCTTCAATTTTCGCAATGTTTTGAAAAATTTCGTTGGTGAGGACGGGTTTGGATGTTGTTACTGTAAATTCCAACTCGAACTAAAGGTGTTCGGCTTTGACGAATGAGCAGTCAATCTTCATTATAACAGTAAAGCCGATAAGCTTGATCATTCGAAGCTTATAATCAACTGCATTTATTAAGTAATTTCGTATTTTCGATATTTTTTTTCGGCAGTTCTACTGCAAAACCAACGTTGCGAACCAGTCCATCTCAACACACTGTACCAAATGGAACCGAATCGGGAGGACAAAGTAATAGGACAAACACCTCGGCTAAGTCGCGTTTCGGATTTCACCGAAAGTCAAAAGAGAAGTGAACGGAGAAACTTCTGTTGTTTCTTGAAAACACGGAACCAAGTGTGCGCTGAACCCAAGTGGAAATCGCTGGAACGGTGAAACAGAAATGGTAACTGTTGCACTTTGCAAGATGTTTTGGATAAGAGCCGGCAGCATTTTGCAAGTTCACCCGGGCGGCAGTCTCGAACTTTTCCGCGGACCAACTTGCCTTGCATGACAGTGTTCGTGTTACTTGAATTATACTGTGAAGCACAACTGCCTCGTGAAGACTGCGAGGTGAAATATAATTCGTTTTTTTTCGTTGGGCCTTCAAAGCCTGCCATAACAGTTTTTTTACCTAAATTACAGAGCATAAAGTTTTCCAAATTAGATCTTTTATATCAAGCATTTGGGCACATAAAAGTTTAAATAAATTCGTTGTCCACGCCACAGCACTGATCTCGCATTTTTTCTATCGTTGTTCAGGTTATTTTTCTTTGCACAAAAACAGACAATTAACGACAAACACGTTTACTTAAGATGTCCTGTCATTTTTTAGACTTTAACAAGAGTGCCGACAACTCGTTTTTAAATTTTGATAACAACGTAAAAACCGTTCAATAACTTTACGTAAACGACCACCTTCATTTTCTTTTATTTGAAGCTGGGGTGTCCAACCTTTTGAGCAGTGGTTCTAACCACTATTCTGAGGGCCGCATGCGGCTTCCAAGCACCTTTCGTGCGGCCCTCGGCAGTCTTTCAATAAAATCTAATATTTTCTGCAAGAGACTTCGTTCTGCAATAAAACAAAAAGCGTCAATTGACTTGTGTTAAAATTTCTTTAGTGCGGCCCTCTAACAAAGTTGTAAGTCTGGATTTGGCTCCATTTAGCGAAAAGGTTGAGAACCACTGCTTTCGAGTGAAGGGCTACAAATGTTCAAGTGGAGTCGTGAAAGCTGAAATTCACCGCGTGTGGAAACAAACCGCATCGAATTCGATCTACTTGTGCCATCGTGTGCAGTACAAGCAGTGAATATCATAAGAAAGACATTCTGATAAGAAAATGGCGCTTGGCTCGAATTTCATATCGGTATGGGTTAATTTTACGTCAGGAGAAAATGATCTAGCGAGCCACACTGGAGGAATTGGCGGACACATGTGGCTCGCTGGCCGCAGGTTGGACACCCCTGATTTAAGGGTTATCATGACGTAGCATTTATCTGCAACATGACTCAGCAATGTAGAAACCCTGCAGTCAAAAATGTCAAAGCATGTGTCGGAATCTGTGTTCTGAATTCATCAATTTATTACCGATTTTTCAAATTGCCTTGCTTATGGTCGGACTCTGTCTCGGCCAGTCAAGTTCTTGCATCATTTATCAGAAATCGTTGCCCGTAAATTTATCGTTTGCTGAAACGGAACTTTCTACTATTGTGATCGCTGCCAAGCCACACGTTAGCATTTGTAAATTATATGATTCAGTAGCACAAGCGCTTGACATGTTTTCCTGAAAAAAAACGTCGAATCAGTACTGCTTTTCGAGTAGAGTAAAAGTTCGGGATGAAATGATTGTCTTTTTTTCTAAAACATTCTCAACGTTGTTAAATGTGAACAGTAACGTTGTGCTGCAACATTTTTGACGCATGAAAGTTTTACTCAAAACCTGGTTATCACAGTATCTGTGAAATTCTTCAATTGTTAGCATGGTGCTCCGGTGTGGAACGCGTGGTTACTGGTGAAGATTTTTCAGTAAAATCTCAGCGACAGAAAAACATTTGTCGGAAAACGTGGAATAGCATAAGCGAACCAGAGGCAAAAGAAACTTCAGTCAAGTGTTCGCCGATCCTTCAACAAGAATAGTGAACCGCTATGGCAGGGGTGGCCAACCTTTTGCACACCAAACGCCAATTTTTTCAAACGCGGGTACCGATGCGCCATACCATCGTCTATTTCTTGTAACCGTGTTATTACACAGCGTTAATAATTTGCCAGGTAATATTGTTGAATACAAACGGATTATCTGGTAAAGCAACAAATAAACGTCACATTTACTCAGGCCCGTAACCAGGGGGTGCTAAGACCCCTCTGCAAAATTTTTCGCCCACCGTGGAAAAATGTGTTGGACATAGTTGAAAAAACTTGGACCCTCTCAGAAAACTCTTCGCAACCCCTGGTGTTGCAAGCTGGTTACGGGCCTGCATTTACTTACTCTTTAATGAGACTTCAGAGTTTGTTTTGATTTCACCACTGTCGTTTTTCAATGTTTGGAGTTGAATTTTACTACTGAGAGCAGCAACGAATTCTTCAAATTTAAATCAGTCAGGCGTGACCTCGTTTTAGATTGATCAATTTCATGGACGAAAATGCTTGTTCGCATGTATACCTCTTTGCAAAATCACATACTGTTTTCAACTTTGAGCGAATGGTCATAATTTTGGAAGATGTTCAGAGGATAAGGATTGCCAGAAATTAGTCACGTCAGAAGCACCTGGGACTGAAGAAAGCTCAAATTTCGTTTCAATATTGAATATGTTTTGAAGTCAATGAGTTCCATTTGTATGTTACTTGGCTTTTGTTCACTAAGTAAAATGGGTTTATAAATTCCAAAAATAAGTATTCTTCTTTAGCAAAATCACAAACGTCTTGCAAGACTTTCAGGTGAGCAGGGGCGTAACGAGGGGGGTGCAAGGGGGTCACAATTCCCCGGGCGCAGAAAAGTCCCAACAATGTCACAAGCACTTCTTCACTACAGTAAATTTTCGGTTCGAACATAGGGGCGCAAAACTTGCTTTTTGCCCCGGACGCCATCTAACCTCGTTACGCCCTTGCAGCTTTCGAAAGCTTCAAAGCTGGTTCTCCGTTAAGGACCGGCAAGCTTTACCAAACCGGTTTAACGTTGTGTACAAGCTTACTTGCTCATGCGGTGCCTCCTACATCGGGCAAACGCAACGCAATTTAATAAATCGTATAGAAGAGCATC
>JGI24159J19872_10004908_pt1 | contig 17167 bp, 11 predicted proteins | sample Ectturendosymbi4_FD_19872 | JGI IMG/M metagenome (IMG submission 19872) | reverse complement strand
GTTACTATTATTTTCAAAAATCATTATACGCTTATTGTTAAATATATCAATGAATAATCATGATAAAATGTATTGTCATAGGAAATCTTAGGGTACACGTGCATCTGTTGAAATGCTGAAGCGGTACATGCTGATCTGTTGAAATGCTGAAGGGGTACATGCTGATCTGTCGAAATGCTGAAGGGGTACATGGTCAGAGAAATGTTGGGAACCCCTGAGTTAGACGATTGCGAATTAGACGAACAGAAACGTACACAAAATATAGGAATTCTGCCGGGACAGACGGAAATGTAACGAATTAAGTGAACTGACGAATCAAAACGATGACAAATCAGACAGGTTCTACTGTACCATCAAAAACAGCTCGAATGAGGCTACCTGGACCAACCAAGGCAAAAGGCCAATTATGACGCAATACCTATACTGTGTGCTTACGCCATATTCTAAAATGTAAGTTTGTTATATAACAAAACTCGAGTTTCCATTGATAAACCGTGCTGAACGACCTTATGAAGTTCTCCCGGACGAAAAAAACAAAACGAGTCCATTTTTCTGCACAGTAATGTAAGGTCAGTGATAAAAAGAGAAAGTATTCCGAAAACTATCTGCAGCACTGTTATACTTACGCCACGGTAAACGGCGAAGTCGTACCGAAATACGTGATATATTCTGAGCAACGACGCTGGAGGCCAAGTCGTTTGCAGCGTCATCCCCAAACAAAGCACCATGGTATTCAACACAAACCAACAACATTATGTTAACCCAAAAGGGAATCCTTCAAGTAAATGAAAATTGCGGGTAAAGAACATTTTCGTCAATCGTCATCTGATGAAATAGCAGAAGCATCCTTTGAAATCGTTCGTATGATTTCTCGGGCAAAGAAGTCCCACAATATTGGCGAAACATTGGTAAAACCATGCATGCTACAAGCAGCCAGCATCGTGTTGGGAGAGATGAAGAGCAGAAAGCTATCAAAGATTTATCTCTGACACTACTGTGAAAACACGCAACGGTGAGCTAGCAAAAGATATTGAAATTCAAGTTCTCGAAAAGATACATGTATTACCTTACTTCAACATTCAATGTGATGCGGCAACTGATGTTTCTCAATTGTTAAAGCTGCTAGTCTACGTTCATTTCATTGGATCCTCTTCAACTGAAGAGGAAATACTGTTCTGTACATCCCTCGAAACAAATACTACCTAACGTAATATGTTAGCTCGCGTTTGTCAGATAGGGGAGTAGTGAAGCTATTCCTCAGAAGCTCGTGAAAAACAGGATCTCCTCCTGGCATTCACGTCGTTGGGGTTTTCAGAATATTTCCAGAAACCACGAGCAGAGAAATGCTCTGTTCTGTCCAACGATTTCTTCGCATCGCCGACAATCACAATTTGGCTTCCCCAGTGCATCAGCAAGCTGCAGCGTGAATCACACATTGAAACCTGCCTTACATGGAATTTCTATGACAATAAAACAAGCAACGGCAACAATCCGGAAAGCGGGTAAAGAAGCTTCATAAACATGTAGTGAACTGTTCCACACCAATGGAATGAGATTTTCTTATCTTTTTCTAGTCGCTGACATTTTCTGGTTGTTTTGTGCAGTTGTTGTTTTGCCATGTTATAAGAAGGAATTTAGCGTATTTTGATACGTAACTTGCGTGAAGAATTCGTAAATCTACGGAAGCACAGTTCAAACGCTACCAAAAAGTCTCAACATTAAACCTCAATAAGTGATTTTTTATCGTTTTGAAAAACAAAAAAGTACCGGTAGGTATTTATCCATATTTTAAGTAGCAGTTAAGTAGCCCAACATTCCCAAAAGGGGAATATAACAAAACAAAGTGAGTGAAATTTGAAAATATAAAATAATTTATGACTTTATTGTGGCAAGCAGACTACAATTTTAAACATTCATAAAAAATATGCAATAGATCTACGAGCGTGATCCCTCTTACATTGAGCAAATGTTTGTTTTAGTGCGCATGCAATTGCGCAAACATGTAGACACACAACCATTAAGGCGATTAAAGCGTTAAAAGGCTATGCGATACACATACGATAAATTTGGAATGCTGCAAGTGCGCGAGAATGAGATTGCACTGCGCTAATGGTCTGGTGGTACTGCCCACTTGCGTAACTTAAGAGTGGACACTGCGTGTCTATGATCCATCTGAAACGGGTTGAGCAGGGTCGCACGCACACTTGGTCTGTAGGTGAACTCACCAAGCTGGTTCAAATTCCTTATGTTTTGTTTTCGCTTTCGAAGCCGCTGCTTAAGAACGTCAAATGATGATTTACCTTAAGGGAACGAAATTATTTCCTTAGTGATTTGTGATATTCACGTGCCACTATGAAATTAAAGCTACTGATATTAAAACAATGACGTAACCAACACCAACATTCCCATAATAATACCGTTATCTGTCAATATTGTGCCATCACGAGATCGCTTGAATAACGACTGGGAACAGCAAGGAAAATATCAATCTTTGAGACACAGCGCACATGAGCCACGAACAATGTTTTGCGTACGTAGGCAGAAAGTTTTTTTCCGGAGGTGTGGTCGTGTGGATGCAACACATCTCTTGCTTTCTTGTTCTTGTTTCACGGTCAGCCGCAATTCAATTTGGTTTCACAAAGTTACGAAGTGCTACTTTGAGCTCGTTTCCTTAGTTTCGATGAAACAGCATACATAAACCAGAATATTTTTCTTACGCAGATTCCTTGCATTTCCCTTAATAAAAGCCATAAATATGTTCCAAAAACAGTATTTCCCAGCATAAAGACGATGCCTCTCACTGCCAAATAAGGTGATGNTGCAATTTTTAAAATTTTGATAACTAGTAAATATCAGCATACAAGTAAAATGCTATGTGACTAAAATATCCGCTACACGCTGTACAAATTTGCATTTGTTTTTTTGATCTACAGATCGTATATGCAAAACGCATTTGGTTCAGTTTACCCTAGCAAACAAACTAATTGTTTTACAATGGCATTTTTATGAAGTCACACACAACTAGAAATTCAATAATCTCATCTTTTGCAAAAAATGGTGCATTTATAAATATATATCTTTAAACATTTATATTGTATTGTATGCTGGGTAAATCAACATAAAACAAGACATTGACCCTCTTGAATGTTTTTCAATTTAGCTTTATTTTTCACTGTTTTCCAATTTTCACAGTAAAAGTCACAACAAAATTTTCCAATTTTCACACCAAAAATCAAACTTTACACACACTCATATCAAACTTGCTTGAAATGGACATAATTGGTACTGATTATATAGGCAAATTGTTTGTAACATAAGCAGATTGATTTGATCAGAACAAAAAAATTGGTGAAACTTCACAACAGCAAGGACTTGCACACAAAAAAACATTCATGTAAAAGGCCTTGCTTTTAAGCATCAAAATGATAATTGTGGATGATGAAACCGATTACTGTTCAAGTTTTAACTATTTTATTGCAGTTCAGACAAAATTACAGCTATAAAAGGAAGTGTTAATATAATTCCTGTTGTGTCCAGAATTCCAACCAGATTTATTTTTGTTTCCGATTCATTTCAGTCCTGGCCAGAAACAAATTCTACATTTTGGTACATCCCCAAATGCATTAATCAGGTCACACACAGTTTTTTTGTTTTGATTTGGATGATGCTTAGCATTAAACTACCAGAAACTATAGCTAAACATCACAATCTGATTAGTTATCAGCCCTTAAAACATAAATTTGATATAATATAACCCAGTGATGAATCCAATTCATAGTGCATTACAACAAGTATAGTTTCAGCTGTGAGTGGCAAAGCATGCTGGTTGCCTTCTTAAATATCTGCATGGTGATTACTTGCAGTGAGTTTACAAGTAACACCTTGCAAAATACAAAATGTTGTGAAAACACTAGCAACAGGGCATTATGAAATGTTTAATCTAGAATCAATGAACTACCATCAATACAGTCACTTACCCCTCAATGTTTGTTAAGGAGAGACTTCATACAAAAAAATCAGTCAAGGGGGCAGTAAACGTGAAAAGACTGGAAAACATTGCTTTAAAACAAGTGGTAGAAAAAATACTGGAGATTGTATCACTTTGGTTCATGTCACTCTTTTGATCCATTGCTTCAAGTGATAGCAAGTTTTACCAAATGTTGCATATGAGCACGTTTTCATGCTGCTTAAACAAAACTGTCCAGAACATTTACAACCCTTTTGCACAACATAAAAAATGAACTTCCAGCCCTTGAAACTTTTCTTTTTTATGTGCAAACATTTACAAACACAACTTGTTAATTTAACTAACTCATTCAAGTTGGCAGGGCACAAAAAGCATTCATGACCAGAGGAAAATTGCACCAAAAACTGTTTTGGACTCAAATAGACACAAATTGCAGCCACCAATCACAGCAACAACACATTGGGGAGGGAAAGGTTCATTGTGCAAGCTAAAAAACAAACAGATGAAATAAACAATGGAGTTTCTTGGAATTAATGAACAGGAACATTAAAAACTTGCATGCTCAATTTGTTTTCGATTTTCCACAGAACATGACACTTTGCAAATTGCGAAAGACTGGAAGTTGTTTGTGCAGGTATCAATCAACAGTGTCATAACCAGGGCTGCTGAGTCGGAGGTAAAATATCCGACTCTGACTCCAACCTTTCCAAAATTTCCAACTCCAGCTCCCAACTTTCCAAAATTTCTGACCCCGACTCCATAACATAAAGGGAATGAAATTAGGCTGTTAAAATCAATGGAAACCGTGGTGCCCAGCATGAAATCTGTTTCAACAAAAGTTCCGAAAGAACTTGTACCATTTCAACAGGAATTTCCAATTTAGGAATGTGATGTAAGAAATGATCTGATTGGAGATCTGGAGGACAAAAAAATCCGACTCCGACACCCAGTGTTGTTAGGAATCCAACTCTGACTCCACCCAAAAGCCTCTGACTCCTTATGACTCTGCAACCCTGGTCAGAACATAGCATAACACAGCAAGAGCAACATAACAATGACAATTTGCCTGACTTTCATTGTCGTGTAACAGCTTCCAGGTCTAATATTTAATAAAATTTTTAAAATGGTTGTCAGGGCAAGATTTTCCAAAATCTAAAAATTTTGTCCAAACATACCATAACATTTAGCTGCATATTACTTCTAATGGGAAAGTTAGCCCGACATGGGCTACACAAAAAGTTAATGACTATAGCAAATAAGTGTGTGTTTATGTTTACTACAACAAATAACTGTACGGTTGGTAAAAAACTGCAGGTGTTTTGTAACAAAGATAATGAAACGAGCATGACAGGTCATATTGGTGCGGATTTGAAGATAATGGGAAGATTAANAATATTTAGCACTGGTATTACTTTCAAAAAACGCATAGAGTTCTGTGTCATACACTAATTTCATAGTGTCAAACATTTGAGAGATTTCATGGAAGTCTAGTCCAAGTCTTCAGACAAAGCAAAGACTGTCAACTGACCTACTCATCTGAGCAAATGTGTAGTAGTGGCATGGAGGTATAGAAAAGAACAATAAAGATGAATCATAATTTCTGGGAGTCTGCCAGTGTTGGACAACAGCTTTGATTTGCCAAACATTAACCCAATCAATCATGATCATGCGAAGCAATGGCAGCAGCACACAGCTCAGTTACTTGAATAAATGCAGTATCACTCTGGGTTAACCCTTTGTACCAGCAGTGCCAGACAGGACCAGTAGTAAAGACAGTGACAAGACACAAATAAGAAAGCAACTTAAAGTTTCTGAATGAGCACAACATTATGAGAAATGTAGCAAACACAGCATTGGGTTTTGAAATACAAATAAGCAAGATTTCTGATTAAATAGATAATCCTAAGAACAAGTTACTCAAGAAAAATTCAGAATGAAAAAATGTGAACAGAAACGTATATTAAACTTTCAAACAATAATTTTTCACACACCACAAAAATTATGTGCTTCTGTTCAACATGATTGACAGTAACATCGTCAAAGTCCAAAGAGAATATGAAAAACATTATATGATATACACTCACTGTATAACTGAACAATTTATTTGAAAACTGTGGAAGAAAAAATGTGCCACATTACCTCACAAGTCATAACCACAAGGCAATATTTATTTACATTATACACAAACAACAAATTTTTAAAAGTGCCACTGCCTGCTTTCCACAAAAAATCTGCATATACAGCTAGTTTTACCATCTTACCCGAACACGGTTGGCAATTTCAGGCTGAAGACCCTTGACATTGGAGCTGGCTTGAGATGATTTTTGAGCTTCTAGGACTTGCCTGTCATTTTGTTTTTCAACAATATTTTTTGTGGTTGACATGCTAGCAACTTAATCACGCTGTTTGTTACTACACAAACTTTACTTCCAAACAAAAGCACTGATTACAGAAAAAATCCATGACAAACATATTTTCATTACAAAGAGCATTTCACAAGTAATAAAGAGACAAAGTCAGCAAAGTTCATACCAACATTCAAATACAAGCTTGCCTCTAAAACACCTGTATTCCAGAAAAAGTAACATCAGAATTTTGTGCAATCAAATCAGCACTTAAGCAAGTTTGCAGATAACTGTTGACTCTGAGCCTCGTTATCTCATTATGTCAGCCACATTGGTTTACATACATTTTGAAGTGTTGGTCCTAAGTATGCTTGATATGCCATTAGAGTTTCTTGTAAAACTTACCTTGAATTGTATTAAGCCTCCAATAAACAGATAAGTGTTAGGAACAGCACGAAGCAAGTACATATGATTTTGCTACTTGGACTAATACAAACACATGCTGCACAAAAAGCTATGTACAACTGAAATGAATTACTGGGCCATAAGTTTAAGTCACTCTCACAATGAAGGCTGTACATTGAACAACCAAACAAACATTTAGCTCAAGCTATTGAAAGCATTCAAATTCCCTCAGCAATGATAACGAATTTTTGGTAGCTCTAATCACTCCATATATGACTGTGATGTCATAGGTGAGATTAAAGTGTCAGTGGAACCACAGAATAGTAGTTTAGTGCAAATGGACCAACAGGGATAGAAACCAGAAAACTAGAAATTAGTTTTGCACCTCAGTGGACAGATGGAAATGTGCTTGTATGCAATCCAGATGTGATGTGGCACTGAGGAACACCATTTCAAAAAAATAAAACTGAATCAAAATTAAGAATAGGTTGTCAGTAATATTGTACACACACAACAATGAAACCTTCAACTGGAATGCACAAAACCTTCAGCCCATGTACTGCATGTTGGATATAGCTGATTTAGATAGTGCAGTGCCAACAGCATGTTTTTTCACAATAGAAGTAATGCACTCCAGGATGCAGGAGCACTTACCCATGTATTGAAAGTGGGAGTAATCTGGACATATATTTATTACACCACTGGATTTGTAAGCAGGAGGATGCATACACATGTATGAAGAATGGTCCAGGTATGAAAAGTGAATATCACCCAAAGCTGTCTGTCTAGATCAGTGGCTCAACCTGTGGGTCACATTCCCCGTGGAAGCATTTGCCACTTGTCTAGGGGCCTCGAGAGCATCTACTAAAACTATTCATAATTACTTCTAGATTTTGTATTTCATATATGGAACTACTTTTTGTCGTAGCCAAAATAATAAGATCATCTGGCAAAAAAGATAGCCTACTTTTTCATTCAAATTTATTTTACACCTTCGTAATCAGTCTAAATCCAGCAGTTCATATGAAAACAGCCAGATTGCACATGGTTTGCACGAGCATAACTCCGGGCCCGCAAGAGCTACAGAGCTGTTCAAGCGCTCACAAGACTCTGCAAGTCTTATAGTTTGCAATGAAAAAAAATTTTTTGGTTTCGGTTTTGGATTTTTTTCAGCGGCATCATAAGTGGAGGACTTTTAGGCCACCTTAGCCCACTTCACCTGGATCTAAGCTCAAACTGTTAGATGATAGTATTTTGCTGAATTTTTGTTGGAAACTATGCTACAATCCGAGTCTTTTGATACTTTGGATGACTTGCTGGGGTTTCGCATTGAAACCTTATGATCTAAAGTAAACAAAACAATTGATAATTCCCTAATTAGATAATTAATTTCTTTGTTTATTTTAGATCATAACGTTTGAACCAGGAATGCTAGGAAGTCCATCAAAGGCTCAAAAGACTTGGATTCTAGCCTAGTTTCATACGGAAACTTCAGTGTAATACTTTGGTTTAGCGGTTGGGCCCTAGGCCAGGTAACATGAGCCAAAATGGCCAAAAACCTACCTCAATTGTGACGTCACTCGCAAAACAACTGAAACCTGAAATTCTTTTTTCATTGCAGACTATAAGACTTGCCGAATCTTTTGAGGGTTTGAACAGCTCTCTAGCACAATTGGTGGAGGAGCTATGCTGTTGGTAAGGTAACCGAAAACTGCTGTTTTGGGCCAATTTCCAAGAACGCATACATCGTACTTTTGCGGCCAGTGGCCCAACTACATGGACAAGGTCTCTTGTCCATATAGTTGCAAAAGTACCATAGCAGCCAATGTGTCACATGTGGTTATGATCATTACAGTACTGTTGTGTTTGGCAACGCACGAATAACTTTGTGACGTAACAATGTGCTGTGTTTGTAATTTAGATATCTGATGTGGTAGCTGACTTGGGAGTTATACTAGTTTTCATTGAGTTGTGCTATGGAGTGCTTTGTGTACAGCACAGGTCTCCCTCACTGATGCTGCCATGTGCATGAATTTGATAAATGAGTCTTTGTTTAACATAGTGATATCGTCATGGATGCCGGGAAGATTTTTTTAAGGAGGGGAACATGTGGATTTTCTCAAAGGTGGTGAAATTACACATTTTTCCCACTCGAAACCAGGAAAACAACCTTTTTTTGCTAGAATTTTCAAAATCCAAGAGGGCCAAAATTTTCTAGCAGTTGCACATAGTTTAGTCACTTAACACTTTGAGAGCCAGCATACAATATATTTGTACTTCGATTTCGGCCTAAAAAACAGCAGTTTTCGGTTGCCAAGTACCAACACCCTACCTCCTCTGCCGATTGCGCTACAGAGTTGTTCAAAGGCTCAAATGGAGCGGCTAGTCTAGTAGAATGCACTCGAAAAATATTTTTTGGGTTGGGGGTTGCGGATTGTTTGTGACTGACATCATAAGTGAAGTAGTTTTGGGGTCATTTTCGCTCACATTGCCTGGCCTAGGGCCCAACCACTAGGCCAAAGTGTTTCGCTGAAGTTTTCATTAGAAAATAGGCTCGAGTCCGAGTCTTTTGAGCCTTTGATCGACATTCCAACGCATCTGGTTCAGAAGTTATGATCTTAAATAAACAAATTAATTAATTTTCTAATTAGTCAAATATTTTTTTAACTTACATCATAATTTTTGAACCCGAAACCCCAGCAGGTCATCCAAAGTATCAAAAGACTTAGATTGTAGCCTAGTTTCCAGTAAAAACTTCAGAGAAATACTACCACCTAACAGTTGGCACCCAGGGCCAGGCAAACTGGGCCAAGGTGGCCTAAAAGTCTCCACTTATGATGTCACTCATAAAAAAACTCGCATCCCCCAAGCAAAAATTTTTTTTTTGAGTGCGACTAGAAGACTTGCCGCGTCTTTGACGCTTTGACCAGGTCCGTAACCCGAACAAGAGCGGAGATATTCCCACGCAAGGCTACGTGCGTTTAGGCGTTTTTTTTCTGAAAATTCCTGAAAGCAGCCGGACGCCAAAGTGGTAAAGAACAGGTAAAGAAAGTTCAATGACTAAAGATTCCAGGATGAACACAAAACAAATCAAAAAAAGCACCAGTCAATGCACATCGCAACTTTGGATCACAAAAACAGCAAGGGGAGTCACCACTTGACCAGAATTTAAAACTGTAAGCTATCAAATAGTTACTGTGTCACAAGCATAACAAATGGCAAACCACTTATATAAGAATGCTTGACAACCATAACAATACTAGGAACTGATGCCAAATGTCTGAAACCGAAAAGTTGCATCTAACACTGCAAGCACTAAGTTTTTAAGAAACAATTCTCAACAATGCNAACAAAACAATAGAAAAAATCATGAATTTGCTTATTTCTTGATCAAAGTAAAAGAAATACACATTANCAAGATTACCCTGCCCCACAGTTAGCCACTACAGTACAAATGAGCAGTGGTGAGCACTCTGCTGCTCTGAGCAAAAGTATTATCATTTGATGAAAACGGCAGATGAACAGCTCATGGAATTAGCACTTAGACACCTTAGTTGTCCAAGTATCTATGTTATTAGATGGTAAATGATCAAAAAATAGTTATTAAAGTTACCTTACTGAAACAGACAACTGTAGTGCTTTCATACTACCACATAGCAACAGAAAAAGTGCATCAAAAACCACTAAAATTAAGTTTTTCTTAAAATCAACTAGGAAGATGGGAGGGTTATTAAAATACGGAAAAGATGCCATTAGCCTAACCACATTCATCACACCACATTCATAACCGACTTGTTATGAAGATTGTCTTTTGTGAGCATGGTCTTTTATCAACATGATCTGTTATAAACATGTCCTGTTATGAACAGGTCTGCTATGAACATTTCAAAAATAATTNTTATAATTGTCATAAATGTAAGCACTGTCTGTGCACACTGCACAAGTAACAAAAATCAGCACGCATTGATGTTATTTAAAGAAAATCGATTTCGNCATACAGCATCTTCAGTCGAAGTGGGTGAAAATCGATTTCCATTAAATAACATCAATGAGTGCTGATTTTTGTTACTTGTGCAGTGTGCACATACAGTGCTCAAGTTGAAGATATGGGTAGACAAGAATCACTGCAGTTAAAAGAAATGAAGACACAGGTTGATACTGATGCTCAAGAAACAAATAGAGCTTCCAAGTAATTGTCATAAACCATTCAATTGTCTGACTACACTTTTTTTTCTGTTAAAATCAGGGTTGTGGAGTTGGAAGTAAAATGCCCAACTCCGACTTTTTCAAAATTTAACTCCAACTCCTTAACATAATGTGAATCAAGTTTGGCTATCAATAATCCTCCGATTCTTTGCATCTTTTACACTGACTCCACAACTCTGGTTTAAACCAAACTTTTTGTCAGGGGTTCCCAACCTGGGGTGCATGTACCCCCAGGGATACATTTGCCTATCCAAAAGGGTACATTTAAGGTTATCAACAGATGAGCAAAATATACTTGCATATATTTTATTTCAAAATATCTACACATGTCAGTGAATATTCTTTTCAAAAATCATTATATGCTTATTGTTGAATAAATCTATGAATAATCATGACAACATGTATCGTCATAGGAAATTTTAGGGGTACATGTGCATCTGTCAAAATGCTGAAGGGGTACATACTTATCTGTTGAAATGCTGTAAGGGGTAGATGCTCATCTTTCGGAATGCTGAAGGGTACATGGTAAGAGAAAGGTTGGGAACCCCTGATTTAGATGAATTGCATGGTTGTCCTATTAATATCTGATGTGTTTGTATGATGCTTATTATTTCCAAATGCTCATTTTGTATAATTTGTTCAATTTTATTCATTGCTTTGGTTACACTGTCATTTTCCATTCATGATTCAGGTTTGCTGTGTCTACTCTTGACTACTCTGCCAATTGCTTTGAATCCTGTTGCTTAAGGAAGTGTATTTTCATCTAACACTCACGTGATAGGCCAAGGTGATTTACTAAAATGGATTCAACATCCAAAAATATCTAACAGCTGCAGTGTAGGAGTATCTACTGTGCTGTATGCAAGGTTAAGATGAGATAGCGATGTGTTGTATCCTCAATGTGCTTCCTGTAATGCTCAGAATTTTTTTTCAATTACTTTAGTCCATAGCCTACTTTGCAGGCGTTTTGAACTGTTCAGAATTTAAGCAATGTTTACTTTTTGTGAGGCAGTGTTTACTTAAATTTTTGGGTTAGTTAGGTCTAGTGGCAACTCTGGCACTTGGGCTTGGATTTACATTGTAGAACACAAGCTTGCTTGCTTTGCATATTGTGGCACCAACCATTTCACTAATATTAAAGTTGTTTAACTTGGACTCTTTCCATTTCGGCCTTATGTTCATTTATTTTCATTCAGTGTCAGGCCTTTTGCGTTCATGTTGCAGGTGACCTGAATAAAAAAGTATTGTTTGGAGCAAACGTTCTCGACTTCGTTTGCTCACACTTTACTCGGGCTCATTCTTTACAGCCTGAGCTGCCAATTCCAATCAAATATATTATAATTCATATATATATACATAATTATGAATTTTATCATAATTCATGAGAGCGTAGGATTTAAATTCCACTCTATGGACAGTTCCCATTCGAGAGTAATTCTAGGTGGCATTATCTTTTCTCTGTGACGTGAAATACGCAACAATCGATAAATTCTCATGAAAACTTATCATTTACTGTTACATGACTTCGGTCACTAAGCAAATATAGTGCCAGAACGAGAGCAAATGGAAGTTTCAGTGACACATTCTTCAAACTGTTGCAGTAAGTCAGTACATTGGCAACTTGTAGATATGTTTGNTTTGCAAAGCTTTTTATTACTGTGTTTTACTCTAAAATTAGAGTTGAAGGAGGACATAGTGCTAGGCATAAAAATTAAGTCATTTGAGACTAGAAAGATTGTGTAAAAACATATATTTTCCATGTACATCACCCACTTCTCTTGCATTTTTACAAACGTTGTTTCACATGGACTGTATGCAAAATGTGTGATGAGCCTAAGTAACGCTGTTGACCTGGAATTGCCCCTGGTTAGATCAATATTAAGCAAGATAAAGTAAATTTATTTGAGAATTCATTTATTCAATGATTAGTAATCCATAAACAATATCTTATAGCAAATTATAATATTTATAGAAATTGTAACATTTTAAAAATGGATGATCAAAACAAATATCTTGAAGATCAATTTTTAGATGAGCACCACATCGGAAAATTTTGTTAAAAAAACATCTAGGCTACTTGTTGCCATGCACTGACAACCAATTTATGCACGAAACCTGTCGGAGATTAGTATTTAAGAAGTTACGCACAATGAAAATGTTACCTGATATAAGGTAGACCTTCCTTCACCAACTACGCACAGCCACAACAACATGGGGGTGGCAATGCTCCTTCATAAAGAACTGCTGAGTACTACTTACGGCTAGTAACTGGTTATCCGCAGACAGCTGGTAACAACAAACAATTTAAGACAGAGGTTGGCACAAATCCAGGGTACCAGAGCCAACTCAAGCAGCTGAGCAGGATTGTGCATTTTACTTTCGAATCTGGAGTGAAAAAGTTGTTACAAAAGGGACTTGGTTTTCAAACCCTATCGTTGAAACCACAATATTTACACATTCTACCACTAAACCCTAACGCAATCTCTAAACCCTATCATCAAGTCCCAACACTAGACCTTATCCATAAACCTATCGCTAACCCCTATCCTAAAACCCTTATCCCTAACTCCTAACCCTATCCCGAAACTCCTTCAGATATTTTTGCTCTGTATAGGCCCAAAAGAAAAATGCTAATGCAGACGACCGGTTACCAGCCGTAATTAATTCGTGCTTCTCACTCACAAGCATCGCCATGTTGTGGCTGTGCATACTTTGTGAATATATTAGATCTAAGTTATGAGCTTGTATCAGGTGACATTTTGATTACACGTATCTTTGTAAATAATCATTTTCGACAGGTTTCGTGCACAAATTCGTTGTAAGTGCATCGTGATTAGTGCGCCAACATGTTTATTAAATTGTAATTTTCTTATTTGGTGTTCAGCTGAAATTTGAACATCTTGAAAGCACTGCTGATTTCATTTCAACACCACTGTCTAAATTTTCGAAACCCCTAATCAGAACTGAGACGTGCTGTGACAACTGCAAGAAATTTAAAGTTTCAACTAAAGCAACATCTAATTTTTTATCACACATTTGAAGAGATGTTCTAATTTACTGCGACTAACTGCAATTTTGTACTTGCCTATTTGTTAATTATTGGCAATGGCTATGGATACCCCTGTGGATCTTGAAATTTAAAACTTATTCATATGCCATCTGTGACGTAACAGTAACGCATGACGACAGTGCAGTAGGTTTGGTAGAACTAAATGTAAAAGATAAACCCTAAACCTAACCTTAACTGTAGCCCTCACCTAACACTAACCCCTATAGACGTAACACCTACGCCTAAAAAAAAGTAAAGAAAAAAAAACAAAAGAAAAGTCAGCAAGGTGAGAGTTGAACCGTAAACCATTGACGTAGCATCCGTAACGTATGACCATTACGCTATGAGCAGCACACCACCACTTACCTGACAAACTGACCCTTTTATTGAATTACATCAGGACAGGCGTATCCGTAGTCACTTCCTTAATTGTTTGTTATGTGCTCAGCTAACCAGTAGTGAAGTCTGTACGCTAGTTTAGACTGTGCTGCTATAAATTATAATGTTGAATCTTGTTTCTGTTGAGTTCCAGAAACTGTATCAAAGATCAATCACTGTTCAAACGATCAACTGTTGCTACTTTAATTGTGACAAGTGTTTGTGCTAATCTACCATTGTGTAGCAACATCTGTAATAAATAAAGAGACTGCAGTTCTGTGGATACTCTCAGAATTTGTGAAGTGTGAAAATATGCAAAAAGTTGTTGGATACGCAGTGGAAAACTTTGTGAGGACTGTTCTCTAAAAGTCACAAAAATCTTGTCCTGGCACCACTTCTGGGATCATTCCAACATGTCTGCATGTATTGTTTTCATTTTCTTAAAAGAATTTTATTTCAACTTGTAATCAATTAAAAGTATGAAAATAATTGTAACTGTAATTTGATGTTTTTAACACAGAGTATCAATTGTTTTACTGTAATGTAATTGACAAATTTGAAGGTGTAATTGAACTGGAATGATGCAAATGATCCAACTCTGATATGCACTAATGCTTTTTGTTTTTTGCAATTAAGACTATATTCTATAGCAGTATTGTATAGCCTAGGGCCTAGGCTATAGTCAGCATTACAATAATTCCAATACTGTTGATATGCAAAAAATCTTTAACCTTTGTGTGGAATTCACACAGACCTGCATGTCTACTGTAACCTGGTTTAATTTCTCTTTTTATTCTTACAACAAAAAAACAGTACAGCTGCGTAGTCCTGCTGATTACAATTATTAAGTTACTGTCAGTTCTGAAAGGATCAATCTTCTGAGAATACTTTCACGCCATTGTTTCAACAGTACTTAATATTATCTAATTTAGAACAGTCATATAGGATTAGTTTGCAGCATTACCATATATCTTTATGATTGATATAACAGTCACGAGTGGGCTGCTGACTACTAAGGCCAAGTAATATGTATCCAATGACTTACGTTCTTCCATCAAAATAAGTCACGAAGCTGCATATTGTACAAAGCAAACTGCAAAACAAAAATTACATGAAGTATATCATTACCCGTCCCATGGCAAGTTGCTATCTCTCCGACGCGTTTGACAGTTACTAGTGCTGTACTGTTAAAGTACATAAACTAAAGAACACATACAACGACAGTCCACGTCGTATGCGCCTTTCACTCAATGGCGTCAAAATCCCAGTCCAAAACAAACCAAAACCCAACACGTGAGTGATTTTTTCTTTTTCTGGATCACCTTCTCATCTTACAGGCTAAAGCCAAAGCCGTACACTTCAGCTCAGAGCACTGAGGAGAGGGTTATCACGGAGTCAGAGTGCCTGAGTGGACTCCGTCCGCTCGTGTCCGGACTCTACGATTGTTCACGTCAAATGACAGTCGATTGTCCACATCGTATGACATTCCACGTCGTATGCGACTTTCACTCAATGGCGTCAAAATCCCAGTCCAAAACAAACCAAAACCCAACACGTGAGCGGTTTTTTCTTTTTTTGGATCACCTCTTCTCATCCTACAGGCTAAAGCCAAAGCCGTTAGAGATGAGCGGACTGTCATCAGAGATGAGCACGGACAGGACTGGATCGGACTGGATCAGGACTGAAGCCAATTTTGGCCGGACAGGACTTGATCGGACTGCATTTTTTTTTAAATTAGCAGACCAAGACTGGATCAGACTGAGAAAATTTTTGTTGTTTTAATGGCAATATCACAACCAGATCAGAAATTTTATTTGTCTTGCCATTTTACAGATTTGATAAATGGTAGTGTATATTTTGCCATCAATGGCAAAAGCTCTGCTGTGTTGAGTTAGTATTACTAGTATCAAGATGAACGTAGTCGAGTGTCAGTGCCTGCTGTGCGAGTGTTCAGTGGTTCTAATCTCATCATTTGCTTTGGTTAACCTAGTAGAGATTACACCGGAGCACTTTTTATGCTCTTCTTCAAAAAGTTTTGGGATTAGGGCATAGGGTTATCGTTTAGGGCATCTTTGTCCAACAGAAATGCCTTACTGGCCCAAAAATTATATCACTAACCGCACATTGAATGACTTACTTTCGTTTTACAGTAGCAAACCAAAGTTTAGTTTAAAAGCTACCGAGAACATTTGAATACTACCTGCAAAGAAAACGACTGTGCGGTAGGCCTAATTACTCCCAAACTGTGATGCTAATGATATTGGAAGAACAAAATGATACAGTAAGAAATCAGCTTAGTCCAGAGTAACGCATGAGTAGAAATCACCTTTGCACCGAGGTGTCAGTACACACGTGAAAATCTACCAGCGCATAGTACATGAGAAACGGACACGAAAGACCATCACATCGAAAATGTCAAATTTAAGACTATCACAACAAAGGCAAGGTATCATTGTGTTGTACATACACAATAATAAAAAGCTTACAGGGCCGCAGAAAACCATTGACTAGGTCGCATGCAGCCCGCATGTTGGATATAGCTAGTTTAGGGTGTAGGTTAAGGTTTCGGTTTAGAATTTAAATTAAGGTTTAGGGTTTGGGTTCAGGTTTTGGGCTTAGTTTTAGGGTTTAGGTTTAACTTTTGGGTCTAATTTTGGGTTTAGGTTTTGGGTGTAGGTTTTAGGTTTGGATTTTGGGATTAGGTTTTGGGTTTAGGTTTTGGGTTTTATGTTTTGGGTTTAGGTTTTGGGTTTAGGTTTTGGGTTTAGGTTTTGGGTTTAGGTTTTGGGTTTAGGTTTTGGGTTTAGGTTTTGGGTT
>JGI24159J19872_10004905_pt1 | contig 17168 bp, 11 predicted proteins | sample Ectturendosymbi4_FD_19872 | JGI IMG/M metagenome (IMG submission 19872) | reverse complement strand
CCAAAACAATTCTTCATTCATGGTGATCATCTCATGTTATTTGAAATGTGGACATCAATGTTTCAGAAAGAGGACAATATTCGAAACACGCAGAAGGGAGACCATCCAAGTACATTGGATCGTTTGATAAAAACCTGTTGATACGAATGTTAAAATAACACAAAGATCGTGAGAACTGAAATCTGACTTACTTTTGATGCAGCATACCATGAGTAACAAAAGCAAAGACCGTTCGTAAGCATGGCCTAGTCCTCCTGACTACCAGGTCTCAAAAAGTTTGCTGATGCAAGGCTTTCAACACAATGACAATATTTATGATCCAGGATATTTTTGATGTTGATTTCATTGGGAATTAAAATAATTAAAGAAAGCAGAGCTAGATTATTCCAAGAATTTAGCTTCTTGCACAGAATTCATACACAACATTAAAAACTAGATACAAATTTTATCGTTCTGAAGCAAAAATGCACCGTACACTGCAAAATGTTTGCATGATTTGGGCAATCTTTGAGTTAGAGTTAGAAGAAGTTCTAGACACACGTAATCTAGTAATATTATTCGCTAAATATTGTACATGATAAGTTCAAATCCTCGGCGTGCAGAACGGGGCGATAACAGTGGCCATCCAAGGTAGGGGCATCCAAAGAGTGAAATTACAAAAATTAAAATGCTGTAACTACATAACTTTCCCATTGTGAGGCTACTAACACACGCTGCATGAATTTAATTTTTCTAAACTTGTTTGTTCGTCAGCACTAGTTTTTACATATTCCAATGCTAGCAATTCTCACATTCGTCAGTACCAGGGACCTATACTTTAGGTGTGCGGCGCATACCAAGTCAAACTGGGGGTGACGTGACCTTTTCCAGATCGTGCAACCCCGAGAAATCACAAAAAAGAATTGGAAGTCAATTATGGACATTTAACTGATTTTCTGACCCAAAATCAAACATGCCTTATTTTAACTTGGTTGATTGGGCTGACTTTTTATTGCATCACTAGTTTCTCGTTTCGTTTTTTGATGTGGCAACCCTTGGTGTGCGCTGTAATACAGTCATACACCTGTGCTTGCAATATGCGCATCATTTCGAACTTCGTCATTAATTGGCAGTTCAGGCGGATTGATCATAACGGCTCACACAAGCGTGTGTATTTTCTGTACACCCAGTAGTTGCAGATATAACATTCACATAATAAAACAACGAGTCTTCTTGTGCACCTCATGCGCATTCTCAAAGTTTGTGTTGTTTAGCAAGTTTCAAACTGTCAACCCTTTGTATCCGCCATCCCAGGCGCATACCTTCTCCGCCCGACTGCTATCCGACGGTACATTCGAGTAGACTAATGATTTTACGGTTTTGAACTGCCTTGCCGTAGCGTTGCGTGAGTTTTACTACACTGTTTTAATTCGCAGCTCTATATTTCTGCAGCTGTGAATTGCGCTGACGTAGCACGGAGTGCGTTCTACTCCCCTGTTTTGCCGCGTTGCCGGATATTTTTCCAGTTATGTACTGTTGTGACTTAGAGTCTAGTGCTGTGTTTTTCTCCAGTCTCCTAACCTGAAGTGCTGATAATACAGCAACAAGTTGGGGAGTGCGTATAGAATAATGTGCATGTTTTGTTAACAAACTTCGCCAAAACGTTGGTTTGTAAACGCGACCATAAGCGTCAGATTTTGACGTCACACACAGGGTATTGTGACATCACAAACATGGACTTGGCTGAGATGACCAAACTGACTTTGCCCCCGTGGGCGGGAAACCCTAGGTAGCCACTGCCGCCTCCCGTCACTTCCCTATTGCAGATCAGGCTTAAGGATCTTCCGGGTGTGTTACGTTAAAAATACCTAGCAAAAATGTTTGCAAATACAAATAAGATCAAGTTTTTGCCTGAATCTTGAAAAACTTTCTGAGTTGATTTGTGAATGTCATTTGATGTGTTTCAGGCACTATCTACGCATGTGACGTAAGCTGGATAACGGTTGTTACAGATCTTTTCAAAATTAAAAAAGATGTATGCCAAATTTGCAGTGACTTACTTGGGTACAAATCTGAAATGGAATTGTTTTCTGCACCTTTGTGAAGAATTAGCCGACTGGTTGCAGATTTTAGGGCTGCTGACGATATGCAATGTTGAGTGAAATTGATTTCCTATTTAAACAAGTTGCTCAATCTTTACACTTCGTCGTATTTGTAGAGACTACTTGCCTGAGGACTGTTTTTGTGTAGTTATTGTTTTAAAATTTTGAGATGAATTTAAGCAGTAGGTGCATTTCCCATGAAAACCATTAAACAAAGCCATGCATTTCGATGAAACACAAAATCACAGGACAAAAGCGAATAATTTGTGATCAAGGGGTAGTTTTTTTAACATTAATGTATTTTTGAAAGAAAAGAGACGCTCTGGTAATTTCCAGTATTGTTGCTGGGCAAAAAATGAACAAGATATTGCTGAAAACAATGAAATTTGCCATTGAAAAGAATCAGCAATAAAATTTAGTTTTTTCTTGGATTTAGCATATATTAATGATTTTATTGCACATCGCATTGCCAAAAGTAGCGAAATGTATGAAATACTTCAAAAATATCTAACAAGGGGCGGCACTGAATACAACAAACCTAGAGTAACCACAATCAATACAAGCATTCCGTTTTCTTTCTCATTGTTTCTGTGCGCTCGCCGAAAGTACACTTTTTGATTTATAGACATTTCCTTTGTTTAGCAAGTTTGTGTCTACATATCCATTTTTATATAGGAAACCACCTGTTTCATCCGAGGTTTAAGCTACTGTGAAGCCATATCCACTAAGCTTCAAGTAACACCACCCGATCGTACGTGTAATGTTGCAAGCTGCTCAGTGGAGCAGAACTAGCTATCATTTCATTGAGAACTCTATTAAAATACAATTGCAAGTACAAAAGTATTTATTCAAAGAACTGCAAACATCTCTACAAACAATTTATTGCCACAAACAACGTTTTCCAATACCTGTTGCTGAAGATGTTGTGGTAGAATCTTTTGAATCCGCGGAAGACGTGGTTGCTTGAGCGACATGCACAGTTGTGGACGAAGCCACTACACAGCAAAATTATCTTTCAAAAGTGCAAGGGTAATTAATTGTTGTATAAAACACGATAACTCGTTTTCTTGCAACAACTATTTACACGAAGGTTTTTCCAACCGCCCCGCATCAGCCCTGAAACTCTGAAGTCAATCAAGGAAGAAATCTCCGGGTTATGTAGCTTTGTATCGAACAACCGTTTGCTGCCAAAAGCCTCAGAACTTTTTTCAAAACAGCAAAGTGTAATTATTTGTTGCGTAAAAGAAGATAACGTTTTTGATTCTCCTTTTGATGGAACACGAATTTTGGAGATGGGTCTGCACACCGCCATGTATTAAGCCTAATAATGTGACGTCAATCGAGCAAGAATACCAAAAGTTAGGCAGTTCTGCACGGAACAACATTTCGTAGACTACAATTATTTATCTTTTTGAAAACAGGGCTTTTTGGTGGCCTTGCGTGCCACCCTAAAATTTTTTTCTGGATTTTTGTTGAGAAAAGAACAAAAAATACAAACATTTTGCAGATAAAAAAGTAAATATTAACAAACACTTTGAAACAAGCAAATAAAAATAAAAAATTACCTTGCGTTCTCGTTTTTTAAAAATCTGATTTGACGTTGAAAGCATTACACAAAGAGTTTTTGCCCGTAAAAGTGACCGATACATTGATTGCAGTTTGGGGCAACTGCCCCCGAAACGTGTGTGGCGCCCCTTTAAATGGCGTTTCTTTTATATACAGTAAATGTGCCCTATTTTGGGCTTATCGAAATAAAAAAAGAGATGAAAAATACTCAGAGGTACATATCTTCAGTTGCGCCCACTTTGCCGTGAGTCACTGATACTCGCGCCTCAACGAAACTCAAAATCACACACAAAAAAACATAAGTTTGTTTTGCCAGCCTGAGTAGGAAGGATGGAACTGCTTTTTGGAAACTAGTAGGCTAGTATAATTCGAAGTATTTTTGAANGCCACGCACCAGGGTTACGGAGACGCAAGGAGTGGANGGTTTTTGGATGNAAATTGGAGTCTGATTTCTAAGAACAATAGGAGTCAGAGTCGGAGGCGGAATTTTTTATCCGAATCTGGCTCCAGAAGTCGTATGCAATGATTTTTACATAGCAGTTGTAAAGTCATGCCTGTTGAAAATTTCAACATTGTAGTTTGAAATTGTGCGATTTCTTTTGAAGCTTTTATCGACACAGANAANTCTTGCTGTGCACAACGATTTGCATTTATTGCNAGTTTCTTCTCGTTTGCTTACCATTGTTGACATCCAAACTTCATTCTCGTTAAGCTAATGAGTCGGAGTCGGAAATTTGGTAAGCTTCGAGTTGGAGTAGAACATTAAACCTTCGACTCCGCAACGCAATTTTTGAAGACAAGACACATCGCAAATCAGCTTAATACAGGGTGACACAAAAAAAACGGTCATCACCAAAAATCGAATAACTTCCAAAATTTTATTTAGATTGACACCAAACGTCAGCTACATTAGGTGAAGCCTGTGGAGCAGACATCTCCAAAGTTTCAAGTCTGTACCACAAAAACTCTTTGTTTCACTGGCGCACTAAGAAAGTGCTCCAAATGAGCTCTCCGGCGCTGCAGGCACATTTGGATCCGGGGGGCATAGTTCTCGATTACCCTCCCGCATTCCTTCCTTGGGATCGCTCTTATTGCTGTTGTGATTGCTGCCTTCAGATTAGGNATAGTCTGGAGGTTGTTGCCATGCACCCTGTCCTTAAGGCATCCCCACATACAAAAATCTCNGGGTTCAAGTCCGGTGAATGCGGCGACCACTGCGGGTCACACCTGTGGCTGATCAGTCGGTCAGGGAAACGCTGCTGTAGCCATGCTAATGATTCGTTTGAGGTGTGGGGGGTGGTACCATCCTGCTTGAACCACTGAAGAACCCTGAAGACCCCTCTCCGTCGACCAAGTGCTGTCCAGAACTTGTCAAGGACCTGGACATATCACTCGGTGTTGATTGTCACAGAACGCTCGTTGTCGTCCTCGAACCAGAATGGTCAAATGATGCCATGTTCGGAGATGGCAATCTAGGCAGTGCACTTCACAGAGTGTCATGGCGTTTGTAGACAGTGCTCAGGGTGTGTGCTACCCCAGAAGATGTTGTTTTTAGAGTTCACGTGGCCTGACAACAGAAAATATGCCTCGTCAGAAAATCAGACAGTGTCAAGAAAGTCTGGCACAGCGTCAATCTTGTTGCAAAACCACTGGCACATGATCACTCTCTTCCTCATGTCGTCAGGTGTAGGCTTTTGCTTAATCTGTACCCTGTAAGGATACATGTGGAGATCTGCGATCAAAATTCTCCGCACGGACTCCCGGTTGATTCGAAGCTCCTGACTTCGCCGTCGCACAGACTTGCTGGGTTTGTGGACAACGGAGTCTCTGACAGCAGCAACGTTGTGTGGTGTCCTTGATGATTTAGGTCGTCCAGAGTCAGATTGTCTGTAAGTGTCTTTACGATTGAGGTTATGCACAGTACCATGGGTTCTGAATTTGTTGACCCACCTGTAGATCATTGAGCGGACAGGAAATTCACGACATCCGAACCGTTCTCTGAATTGGAATTGAGCTGCGTGGATAGACGTCTGCTGAAAATATGCCTCAACTATAAATATCTTTTGCTCAGTAGTCCATGGCATCTCGAAGGTCAAATTTGGCAGACCCTTAGAAATGCTACCGTTAACAATGGCGTTTATGTGCTACCGTTAACAATTGTAATGCTACCGTTAACAATGGCGTTAAATGCACTTGAGGCAATATGCTTTTAGGCGAAGTGTGATTATATAATCACGTGATTATGTTTTTCACGATAGCCAGCAGAGCTATCTAATGTGGGAATAGCGTCATAGCAAATGCCTTTCATTCACGTTTTCGTTGTTGAATTCTCGCTTCAGCAATCATTACGCTTTCTATGTACATGCAACTGCACAAGCTTTGTCTTAAAATGTGATTGTCATTTACCCACTAAATCGACTCCTATCGTAGGACTTGAGATATCACTTATTAGTGCATAAAGAACCATTATGCTTCTAACCACATCGGGAATACGGTTTAGACATTCATTTTTTTGACCTCGCTTGGAAAGTCAAAACAGTGTCAAAAACTAACGAACTACATGCTGTAAGGTATATTTTTTAAAAACATTTTATATATATATACGAAATTTTTTGGGACACTAACAGTGTTCTTATTTATTGGACAGGTTGTGACAAATGGGGCCTATCCTTTTTGACCTGCTTCAAAAGTCTTGTGAATTGATATTATGCACTTTCAAACCGTGGTGATTTCTTGAAAGTTAGGGTAGTTCAACCAAAAAGCTAACTATTTTTTAGTCTACGAAACGCAATTACTTTTGCGTGACACTCAATTATTGTCATAAAAAATCAGGGATATTTGAACGAGTGAAGAACCTTTTGGCAACCCCCTGACTGCTACAACAAACTCCTGGTCTGGATCTTCCGGGTTCGTAAAGCACATTGTGAAACATTGTACGGCGGTATATCGCTTAAAGTGCATTCAATTTTCAAACCTATATTCACAGTTCAACGTGTTTGTCGTGGTGGTTTTAAACGCGGCTTTCATCTTTGAAATTCCTCTTTTCATGGCCTGTATCATTAATGCATTAGATAGTAACAAATGAAATGGAAGCACACATTCACCACGATTGCGTTAGTTCTGTAGTTGTGATTGAAAAAAGCAGGAAGTACCCTTATGCGTCAACCTATTTGGGTACGTAACCAAAACCTTTCTATATTCAGAATAGTTGTTTCTCTAGTGCCACTAACGCAATTTTCACCGAAAAATGCTTGTATTGCCCTTTTTATCATTTTGAACGTTTGCAACATCCAAACCAAACATTTTCCAACAAAAACGTTCTTGATGAGGAATTCCAGAACTTAGTTGATAAGGTGCATGAATCTTCAGTCACTCCAGCTGAAAAAATTAAAAGATTTTTAGCTTCCAATATATTAAATAATTCACAACGTGTGCGTTTGCCGTTACATACAAGCGACCATTCCCAAGTATTTTGAGTAGTATTCACTAAGACAGTTGTTTTCAAACAAGAAATAAAGCGGATTGCCAGTCCAATTCAAAAGGAAACCTTTTCCGAACGATCCGAATTTGCTGATGAATTCAACCATCATTTCACAACGACTGGAAGTGAAGGATGGAGGCGTTGAAAATCCGCAGTATTTGTTTCTCTGCATTACGAGACATTTGCTACGTAATCTATGTTTATGATGCCAACACAAATCAAACTCCAAAACGCAATGTGCGCTCAACGTGTCCTTAATTAATTCAACACAACGCAACCTACGCAGAGGTCATCCTCTCCCAAACCGGTTTCGCACGACTCAGCCTCACGCAACTCGTCAAAACTAAGCCTCATACCCCTCTGCAGCTCAATACCATTCAATCCTACGCAATTCAACCAATTTTGGTTTGTTCATTATTTTAATCAATATCGGTGATCAGTGCTTCACGCACAATCATATGCTTTGCCATCAAGTGCGGTGATGTTTTTATTTGGTAGTATTTTTGTTTTTGGTGGACTCCTACACCCGGGAACTATATTCTAAAACACACCAGCAAAATTAACAAGTCAAAATATACTTTAAAAAGAGACAGTTACATTTACTGCTAGCGATACGAAACAAGGTCCAATACGCATTTTACTTTGTAGCACCCAGCCAATGCGCCACGCATGGCTACTGAGGAAGTGCGAATGAAAATGGCAACTCATCTTAACCATTGTAACGAAAGCCGCAATTCGAAACAATCCTTTGAGTTTACATATGATACTTTCAAAACATTAAATGAAATGGAATGCTGAGTTGCGTGAGAAGTACATAATCAGTACTTTCAGAAATAAGCATGCGAGTTTCCAAAGCACCTTGACGGATGTCATGATATACAAACGCACAAAATGTTTGTGCAAAATTAGTTTATTTATTGTGGAACCCTTTGTTTAAACAGAGCATGTAAAGCAGTGAAACATTTTGCAGATTTGTCACCCATTTCACCTTTGCTAAGTAGGAATGTTTTTTTCATCGGTACGTTGCGTTCTTCGTTTGAGCAAAACGTTCAAACCTCAGAAGGTAGATGCAGTTGGTGTGGTTCTTGATGACGTTTCGATAAACTTGCATTATGCTGTTTAAGAAATAGCGAAAGACACAAATATGTTGCAATAACAATTTAAAGTGCGACTTACCTTGCACCAAGGAAGAACCCCATCGTACAGTATCAAAGAAGCGCTTTTGCAGTGACTGCTTGGATAAATACTCAGTTCTTCAAAGTTGATGTTTATTTTCTAAAGAAAAAATGTTATTGTTTACCTCTGCTGTGTTTGTACAGTGAGACCATTGGTTTCATTGATGAGAAGGAGGCCACATTGCCCTGAAGTAAGCTGGAGTCCGTTCGGGACCTGATCAACACGTACGGCAATAGCAACGCTACAGCGATGGAGTGAACGGAATCCAATAGGAATCTTAATTCGTGTTTTCTGCTATACTCCATATCTATTCGTGTTATTTCCGTTGAGGGTTCGTCCCTTCCCTAAGAGAGGTTTTACTAAAAATAATATTAACAATCAAATATTTCGATAAAACATTTGATTGTTACGTCGTGAAACAGAAATTTAGACATGCGTTTTGTATTGGCGTTCGCTAATATCAATCATGTCTTATTAAAAATTAATCAAACGTTTTCGACTTTCTTATTAATAAAAGTTAATCAAAACGTTTAAGGATTAGGGCATTAATTCATGAATTAACGGGTTGTAAACGATAGTGAACCAAACGTTTATGACCGTTTATGATCCCTTAATTCATGAATTAATGCCTTGATCCTTTACCTCAATGTTTCATAACGGGGTTGCAGCGACACGTTAGGATACACGGTCCGAACTCGTTTGGAGACGCGAACTCAGAATGCAGGGGACGTGATGTTTCAGCAGCAAGCAGCAATAAAGGTTCCCCGTTAGATCATGTTCACTCTACTGTTAGTGCTGCAGTGCGCCCACTGTAACTTGATGACTTCCTATCGGCACTATGATGCGGCGTCACATACTCTATTCTGGCCTGCCTGTAATTGTACATTTTACAATGAATCGTTAAAATTGCGTTTTTTTCAATGTTACCGAACCTCATAGCAAATTACTATGGTTTCGCCTGTTGTGCCGCAAATTGATTGTTGTTTCTGCAGGGTACCGTATAGCTAGCAAGGATGGGAACCACTGCTTTGGCTTTCAGCGTTGAACTGATTTCTTAGTGTTTACGTATCACAAAAATGTCAAACACAACTTGATCTGTCAAATCCAAACTTGTGAGCTAACACGCATAACAATGTTGTATGCAATTTGAAAACGAGACCTATAGGAAGGTCCGGGAAAAAGTACTTCTGCCATATCTCAGCTGCAAAGTATTGCAATGAAGTGACACTGCAACAAACCTCATAACACTGGGCGACACAACGCGGCCACAAAGCTACGATGGNGCATCGCCTTGACAANTTTGTATATAAAATGGAAGCAGCTTTATGATGACATAAATTATTTGGTGTTTATCTGTATCACTAACATAAATGCCTGCTTAATGCAAAACAATAAATTTAAGGCGTCCGTTTTAACCACCAAGTCGTTGCACGATTTCTTGAAAGGCTTTGTTTTGCGATACTAAGTAAGAACATGGCTGATGGAAGATCCTGATCTACTGTACAAAATATTTTGTGTGTTTTGCTGCAAAAGCTTACATGAAGGTAATGTCATGTATGCAAACGCTTTTAACAAATATATTGTTTTTTTTAATGTTTTTAACAAATATTTAGTGATGTTTATTCATTTGTTCAAACAAAACCTGTTTGATATACAGTCAATACTTACACCAGTGGCAGTAATTGTCCATTGGCAGTTGAAATTGCTAGGAAAACTTGTCGGGTATCCAGGAGAAAAAATGTGACCAGATTCACGCGTTGTCACTCCGGTTGAGTTGCACGCTCCTAACACATTATGAAAAATTGGAAACAAAAGCCTGTGCGTGGATAACATTTTTTATTTGCTTTGTTTCACTTTGATCTTTGATGATGATTTCGAAAGAAGCGCATACACATTTTTCAAAAAAGCTTACCACTGTCCTTTCGTCGCATTTCGATTAAAAAGCCTGTGTTCGAATTGCTGAAGTCTGAATGAAAGTGCAAGGTGAAGTCACCTTGAACAGTATGAGTCAGGTTGTCATATCTACCACAAAGCACTCGTCGGCTGGTCTGCAAAACAAAAGATTGAGGCGTTTGCACATCTATTTGCAAATTGTAAGGTTACCGTATAATCGATTGTAAGCCACGGCTTATAATGTCTTGCTTTCATCGTTTTGTACGGATTACATTTGTCTTAGGCTATCGAATGGTCTAGATGGCCTTCAATCATTCCTTGGCTACTTTTTGCTGACCAAACTTTACAGTTTGCGCATTCTCTTTCTTCTATTAATCAGCATCACGTGCACGCACCGTCACAGGAGGGATTACGATGATCAGAAGGCAGCTGTAGTGGTGCAAGCATCATTGCCAAGGTTCCAAATGTAAAACCTGCTTGTGAGTGTACGCATCTCAGTGCATTAGGGAACCTATGTTCAAATGCGGCTTACAATCAAGGGCAGCTCACAATCAAAGACGGCTATCAATCGAAGGAATACTATAAGCAAAGCACTGTAATATTATCAGCACAGGAATGGGAATTTGCTTCTTCGGTAATCCTAAAAGTTTAGTAATAGGCTATATAAAAAAATAAAAAATCAAACATTTACACGATGCATTGCTTTTTCAAAAGCATTTTGTAACTGCACCTGCCTAGACAACACGTTCGCAATAACTGCGGTGCTATTATTAGATTGGCAAAGCACGTGGAACACACAAGAAAGGGCAGAAATCAAGCGGAAAGTTCAGTAAGAGGACAACATGATTGAATCACATATCTAAACATGTCGGTACATTCAGTCATTGGACACAGTGAAAGTGGGGAAAAACATAAATGAGCCTGGCCCCTGTATGACTGACGAATAATGTTTGCTAGTGCTAAGTATTTGTCATTATCAACAGGGCACTTTTAGAAATTTTTTTGGGAAAAAAATGTTCACCATAGTTGGTTTTGCACATTTAACACACTAGATATGAATAAATTCCCTAAATCTATATGTCATTCATGTACTCTTTGGTAAACTTCTTAGGAAATCTTATGTTATATGCTTGTGCATAGTTACTGTATACATGAAGTTAGATTTCTACGTAGCAAGTGATTTACAGATAATTTGTTTTTATATCCACTAGGTCAGTAAATTCAAGGCTCAATTCTTGGACATCACAGCATTTAAAGGTAAGTAATTTTGAACGCTATATTAACAGAAACTTACATAATCATTCATTTCATAAATCTCGACAAAGTCAGCAGTGCAGTTTGGACTATTCTCCAAAAACATCGTAATGATTAAAGCGGTTGTCTGAAAATAAAACAAACGTTTACTACACTATGGGGAACATCCCTCAAAAAACAACCATATATGCTTCTTCACAGGCATTTAGCAAAATTTTACTGTAGGTAGGTCTAATATCGGATATTGAATAAAGTTTTATACATAATGACAACCAGAACAAAATCAAACAGGTTTTTGTCATCTAAAACTCAATCTTGCAATAAATTATACTGTAGTTTTTTCTGCGAAACGAGCCGTGAGATAAGATAAACACGTGAAACCACAATTTTTGATGAAAAACACATCTAAATTGTTCTGCTCAGGAATCCTTAAAACGCCATATAAGTCTGGAAATGAAGAGTTTATTGCAACCCGAAATTTGATTACGCCTTCTGGGACATGAAGCATCCGTTATTTCTGGACCAAAAAGTTTTTCACTTCCCGACGTCCATTTGTAATCATTTTCGTAGCAAAAGTGTATATGCGTAGCGAAAAATACATAGCACACAAATTGTATGCACGGGAATTTTTGTTTGTGCGTAGAGAACGTCATGCGTGTTTTAGACCTTCGTATCAAGTCATAGTGTAGGAAGACTCTTCACATACAAGATATCGATGGTCATATTTGGCCAAACACGTTTTGCACTTCAAATCACATGGAAATGTTAAGGTAATAAGGAGCTCAAAATTTGCTACACATAAGGTAACCTAGGTGGTATAGTACCCATATTTTCTGCAGATAGGCTTTCAGAGATATTTTTGTATGATACCTCCAGCACCATTTCACTTGTCTCTGAAAATCAGAAAAGTCATGAAAACATAGGTTTCTAACATTTTTCTAAGTATATGAAATCAACAAGGAAGAAGCCCCAGGGTGTTGGATTACCCTGGATTCCTGAGCAGGGTTACAAATTCAAAATAAAGTGAACAAATGTCAAAGNAAAGAGGCTTTTTTGCNTTANCAGTGTTATATTAACAACCATAAATGTTTTCATCTTTCATAAAGAGACTNTCGGTTTGCACTACCTGTGTTATTTAATTTTTAATTTAGTTTAAATTATTTGTTTATAGCAGACACGAAGTCCATAGTATGAACACACACACTCTGCAGAACGCAGGTTGATAAAAAAGACAATACAGAACGTAGTACAAGACATTGAAGCCGACTTATATCAACAACTAAATAATGTTTTTATTTTTAATAGTGAATCTTCTTGAAATATTGTGAACGACGACAAGATATTTCGTTTTCATCTGTATTTTTTCGAAAAATAATCTAATAAAATATAGAAATCACGTTGGTAAAGGATCGCATTTCATAGTAGAAAAAACATTTACAAACCAGTAGAATCTGCATTGAAATCTCGTTTCCAACACCAAAACGTACAGATAACATTCGATGGTATGAGCACTATGAACTACCACACTCACGACGAAAATTATCCCTTCTCTTTCTACGTTTTACTGCAGTTTTTCTTAGAATTATCCTGGCTTTAACAATACCTTGTTTGCATATGCTGTTGATGTCCGATAGCAGTCCGAGTTTGGTGGATAATAGGAAGGAAATTCAGGACTACTTATTTTATAATCGTGAAAGGTAATGGATTGCCCGCATTGCAAGTTTTCTGAAAAACAGCCTAAAGAGTTAATTCGAAACATCTACGAAACTATGATATTATGTATGTTAGGAGATTGCGCAAAATGTATAAAAAAATAAATTCATATTGTTTGAAAATTGTACTTGTTGCAACTGATATAAAGCTTTGATGATGACATGATGAAATCATTGCAAACGTGATGATAGCGATGCGGTCAACTGTGTTTACAGGATGAACGCGTATAGACATAAAAACGGAGATGTTGACATTTATACTATTGCCGACATTGTCATTGTNCAAAACAAACACTTAACTGTTNTTCATCGCATAAGAATATTCTTGAAGACATGAGCTTGGTTTTATGTTTCTGTCGATTCACCACATTAAAACAAGTTTATAGCTTCCTACAATAACATCTGTTGTCTGAGTTAGTCCCAGAAATTTTGTCTCAATTTATATGTTTATTTAAAATGTAACTGAAACAATGCATGTCCGCTGAATTGCTGGGCATTTCGAAGGATTGGTGTTAAGTGAAAAGAGTTGTAGATGTTTTTTTTGGTAGTGAAACGTGTATATAACGAAATGACAAATTCTATATATTTCACAATCGCTCACCCGCGTCGTTTGCTCGATCTGAAAAATAATTCAATATTTCAGCAAAAAATCAACATAATATTTAAAGATGGTTCAGGTTGAAACTTGTACCTATGGGAAGATATCATCCAATGAAGTAGCTTCTGTCAATGATTTTTTTCTGTATTAATTGGAAAAGTTGCAACGATACGAATACTGAAAATGAACCATTTTCGCAGCCCAATGTGGCTTGAAGAGAAAATTGCAAGGTTCTGTAACCTTCCACGTAAGGAAAAAGTTGCAATTCGTGTTTGATTCCACACATTATCATTCTAATTTAAGTTTGTCACAAACCTTGTTTCGAAAATTTAAAATTTCTTTAAAATTTGTTGTTTTGTTTTGAGACATGTACAACCTTATATTTCAGCAATCTGTGAATAAAAATAATTATCATTCACAATTTTTTCGAACCTTGCGAATTATAAGCAAAAACAAATCCCTTCCAGAACTCAAAGATGTTGGTCCACTTTCAAAAGTCAGTTTGAGCTTGCTTGTGGTCGTTAAGGCTGATACTTGAGTGACGATAGATCCACATAATCGTTTAGAATACTGAAAGTGTAACAAAAAGACTTTTATTTACGTGTTTCTAAGTACATGGAAGTGCAAAGAATAGGATGAGCAGCACTATCAAATGATAATGTTTGACTGGGATATTTCATCCATTTTTTTCACTTCTAAGCACAACATTTCGTGACACATTAATTGTGTATAACTACCATTCTCGACACAACCTTCCTTTTCAAATACAAACCAGGGAAAAAGCATATAATTTCAAGATTAGTTGATTGTTTCAGTTTAGCCAGCTGCATCGGAAATATTTCTTTGAGTTGGGTCGTCCTGAGTAATTGCAATGAAGTAATCTTTACAGAATTACCTTCAAACGTCTGTGAACCACAATCAAAAGCGGAGTACAGAATACTAGATTCTATTTCAATAAGAGCTGGTGATGCCTACTTTGCAGGCGAAATATATACTCTGTAAGATCTTAGTGTCTGATTCTGTGCTGAGAAAGGATTTCTTTCAATAGGCAGTGTACAGGATACTAGAGATGAAACATTTAAAACCGTTTCACTGTGAACCGTTTCAATCCAGGGCTAGAAGACCATAATGCAGTTTAAGGTTCTGCAAGACAATGTTTTCCTCGCGTGTTTAAAAAGATGTGGACTAANAAGCATCGCCAAACACAACTTTAAACACCAGCATTCCCTTNCACATCAATGTGGATGCAATCTGATCCGTTAACGTACTAGATAACCCTCCGGAAAAGTGCAATCGTCTACACAGCTGCTCACATAGGAACCTGGCAATACAGGCTGTCATTCATAAGGAAACCAAATGTGCATTGCAGAAACAAAAATAGAAAAGATATAAAATTTTTGAGGTTTCATTGCGCAACACATTTTCCTATTACAATTGCTCCAAAGTATTTAGACTACTACAAAATGATGTGAATTACCGCGAAACCCGCAATATCTCGTAACAGTGTTTGCAAATAAAAGTTTTTAAACCTCCGCGCACATTTTCTGAAAGCATTTGTTTTGTATTTTTCAGATAAATCAAATGCAAATCCAAATTAATATCTGGTTATTTGATATCTAAAGTAAGCTCCAAAATTAAGCAAACCAAATATTTCCGTGAAACTGTACGTGAGTGTGCAAACTTAATGGAAGGTATATTTTAAGAAGTATTTCAGACAAGACTGAACAACCATACTTTTCCATACATAAATCCTGAAATGAGGTAATTTCTGAACTGTCAGATTTGTAAAACCAAAGCTGGATTATCACAGAAAACGAAAAATACTACGCCTTTCTTGAATAAAATTCTCAAACCTGAAAGGAAACTTAAGAAAAACCCTGCAGCATTCATTGTCTTAAATTCAGCAATGTCTTGGTTGAGCACCATGGGACATTTCAGTTTCTTTTCAATTACAAAAAATTATTTCTTATATTTCTAGCCCGAAAACGTCTTTTATTTTCCACTATATTTGCAAAAGAATAAATGCAAGGATCAGTGATTAGATTTTACTGACCGTGTAGTTACCGTCCTCCATTTCGATAAACACATGATAGCAGTCTTCATCGTATGGTAAGTTCCAATTCAAAAAGGTGAAATTTACAACCTTCGAACAAATTGAAAACAATGGAAAATGATAAGCCACTGACGGCAGCCGATACGTATCAGACAACTATTATGATACTCTTACGTCTCAGATAAGAATTTTGATACTCGGTTACACACTAATAAAATGCATTATTTCAAGCTTTAGCAAAGAAGAATCATTGGTATGTTATTATCACATAAAATGTTAACACGAGATTTTGATGATGTTTTACTACGTTACTGACAATACTGAAGTTCTTTTGAAACAGGATTTTGTGCATAGAGTTTTTTTCTTTACAGCAGCTATGCTGTGTATATAATGTAAACTTGCATCATCTGCGTGGGATAGCTGAAGTGTAGATTTTAGTAGAACTACCATGCTGCTCAGGGCTCTGAATCATATGGATGTGCTTTCCGAGGTCTGAAAGGTGGCTTTTGGAATTAATAGTTCTTACATGAAAAATCCCCGTCATAAAGCTCACAATTGTTTTCTGCACTGTAAAGCACGGAGTATGGACATGTTGGAATAATAACTGCTCAGAGAACATTTTTGATGCGTCAATAGGCTTTTATAACAATATAGGTTGCTTCACGGATGAGTAACTGTGATATAGGTACTGGATTTGTTTTGAAAATCTGTGAGATACGCATAAGGAAGATCTATGGACAACTTCTAACTGAAGGATAGTACGATTAACTGTTTGATGGGTGAATTGTTTCAAAACACGTAGATGATGTTCCGTGACAAATGCTCAGCAACAACGAAATCTGCAAATCAAACAGATATTAGAGATTGTTTGAGTAGCCGTGTGGTACTTTTACCAGGGCGTTATGTGATTCGTGATACAGGTGAATCTTGCCGGGCACACCATGCAAGGCACGTAGCCTACGATTGAGTTGCATGATGCAGTGCGTTGCAAGCAACTGAATTTGATGTTTAATTCAACGAACAATTGTAACATGTCAATACTGCGGCAGATAAGTTACGCCCTCCCCACGTGTTTTTCTTCAAGCAAAATGAACGACGTAGCGTAATTCTCTAAGACATGTTTAGCCTTTTTTGCCAGGAAATATGCTTGTAAACACCAAAACATCCATGCAACTTATACTGTTGGACAGTCAACATTTTGAAAGCTATGAAATCCCGGGGTCAACCTACTTACAGTAGGTTTTGAACTTCATTATAAACAGTGGTGGCCTTAGGGTTTTGCGGGCCCTGTGCAAGAAGCATTATGCGGGCCCCCTACAGCGCGGTATCAACAAATCATTGCAACGGGACTCAA
>JGI24159J19872_10004903_pt1 | contig 17170 bp, 14 predicted proteins | sample Ectturendosymbi4_FD_19872 | JGI IMG/M metagenome (IMG submission 19872) | reverse complement strand
TTATCAAATTTTGAATAAAATTGCTTAAGCATGCTCACAAAAGCAAATGACGTCATATTTCACTGTTTGTGACGACACAGTTGCCAACTCAAAGCACAAAAATTTTCTAGTATCTTTGACGTGCACTTGTGCCCCCCACTGTGAAAGTAGTTCCGCCACTCATGCGTAGGCTACATGTAAAGCAAATGTTTCGCACGTGGTTGAAAACATTGCTGCATTGTTGGTATAAATATCATTTGAATTTGTTGGCCACCCTTGTCGTGGCATACAAGAAATAAGGCTAATGTATAAGGTACCTTTAATTCCTAGACAAGCCATTAAGTTTTGAGCTAAGGACAATATATAGGTACTGTAGGTCAATAGCCTACTTCTCTAAAGTTTTGATGGAAATCCTGTTTACTAGTGGTGGAACAAAGTCTTTTTCAAAACGGCCCATCCTAAAACTAAGTCTCCACAACAGTGTTGCTGTTTGTCTTCGGCAAAAACTTCGCAGAGGTTTGCCTGAATATGTAACTTTCTGACATTATACACTTGCATCTTTAACTTTTACGCTGTCTGTTTCTGAACACGTGGCAACCAACTTTGCAGTAAAGCCGTTAGCCAAACATTTTGCACGAAGCAAATCACGGCTGTACTTTGGTCTCTCCCGTGTGCACCCGTTAAACTTCACTGTTTCAAGACAGTTGCCTTGCTTGCAGTAAACCACACTGGATAAATGTCGGACAGAGGAAGTTAACAATCTTTTGCGGTCTCTATAAACTTGCAAAATGCTAAAAATCATTTTTGAATTAAAAATTTATAAAAATATCAGAATCAGTGATACCACACCAAACTCTATTTCAACATCAACATGGCTATGTGTTACATCAAACGTGAAAAACTCTTCACACAAAACGTGACAAACGTCACATTTAGTTTTGAAACCTCTCCAAATAAAACCCTAAGAGAAAAATGTGGGGGGGACATGGCATTATGTCCTCCCCGTCTAAAAAAGTGGGGTACACGTCTCCCGTGTCCCCCACCAAATTGCGCCCATGGTCGTCGCCAAAACGGCGGCGCCAAATAGACTCATTCCAAGACACTCTAGGTTGGTGCTTTCCTACAGTGCTTTGGAAAACAGGAAAGCAGCCGAATTATGTTGAAAAATAATGTGATTTGCTGTATATTAATGAAAATCACAACCCGAACCATTTTCTGCTCTGAGTAGTACAAATAAGTTATATGGTAAGCTGGTGGACATGGGGCTTTCATCAGTTGCAGGATTGCAGGGGAGTCGGGTCATTTGATTTCGACATGTAAGCATTTCAAGATACCTCAGGGAATAGCGCGAGGTTCCAAGCTTGACTAAAATCACGACAACACGTTTTTTAGTAAACATTCACGCCTGGGAAAACCTGTGTGACTTTTGGATGTAGATTGAACGAGTAAATGAAATAGGCATGGAATAACTTTTTTTACTTCTGTTAGCAGCAGATTTATCCATGTCAGCAGCAGATTTACCACTATTGGCTGCAGACCGTTCTGGGCGATGCCTTTTGTTGGACATCGAAGAGCAAAATAAACTACAGAAAGTAACAATCGGTAATACAAGTCATATTTAATTAGCCACGTAACCAAATACGTAAGTCAGTTGTCAGTAAACAAACAACAGGACCACAATACGAGAGGAAGAGATACGAAAACAACCAACAAATGATTACACAGCCATTGGACGTTTGATAGAAAACGCGTCGGTGAACCTTTAATGAATTATGAAAATAAATATTACGGAGTCAATATCAGATGTCTGTTCAGATTGAGAATTAAGTAGGTATGAAGGTGTTGTGATTTCTTTATTTGGCATTGGAAAAAATAATATCAAGATAGTATTTTTTCGTTTTAAACACAGAAAAGTTATTTTTTTCCAAACGCAGAGATTTTATGGAATACGATATTCTACTTTGCGAGAAGTTTAAATGAAACATTAAAGGCAATAGGATTTACTGTTTATACATATATATCGATCCCGGTGCAGACCCAGCGTTACCATAAAATTTACTACGCTCTGTTCAGCTTTCAAAGGATATGAAAATTCAAATCAAAACTTTTATGATTATGCCAAAGCAAGTTGCTGCAATTGATTCTTGTCTAACATCTTGATGCTAGTTTTTCAGGGTCACAAGGCATAGGATAAATGCCTGATTCCATCATACGTTTGAACAGAGCGGATAAAGCGTGGCGGCATGCTGTAGATTTTTTAAAGTAGGACGTGCATTTCTTGGACGACCTTGTTTCCTCATCGACACACGTACAGTCATATTTCAGAAGATTAATGCTGTGCCTCCTGGTTTTGCACGTTATTTGGTGACCTGCAAAAGTGCCCTGCAAAAAAAGTACATTAAACAAAACGTTAGGTTCAATGTATAACATATAGCGATTTAGTTCTGCTGCGACGTGAATAATTTGGACCCTCACATAGCTTACCATGCGATTAAGTATTTTTGATTCAGTTTTTTGGAAACTTGCAGAGTATTCGCACAGTTTGCCAACTGTGCACGGCGGACAGATACAAGTGGGTGAATGGTAAGACCAGGATCCGTTGCTTAAACAAATTGAATAGTTGTTTCCCTGTTGAAAACACAAACAAGTGAATGTCAGCCAGCTCTGCACCAAATGTGTTGCTATCAATAATCTCATGCAGGTACTAAATATCAGATCTAAAGAACTGGCTCCTTTATGAGAAAATAACAGTGGTTCTCAAAATTCCTTTGTAACTTTCTTCAGCTTAAAGATTGGTAGAATCAGATGTGTCAGGAATAATTGACTAAGTTGGAATATTTTGAGGCCAATTTTAACATAATAGGATGTAAATACAATTTTCAACTGTTCTGTGAGATTGAAGCGCACTGCTTACAAGATTTTCAAAATGAATCGTAAACGTTCTCAGTTAACGTCTTTGAAATTCTTTTTCAAATTAATCGGAGTTCTCATAAAAGAAAAAATCCAGCGAATAAAATCACAGGTAACGGATAAAAAATATTTCCCTTGGAATTGGCGTATCAGGAAGCAAAACCCTGTACTCATCAATATGCAACAGATACTTAAACAAAAGCAGCTAAATAAAAATTTGTGTCACAATCTCGTATTAGATTCCCATGTCATCTTTCTGAAATATTTTAACAGACCACCTGTGTTTTCGACAGGCTTAGTTTTTGTACTTCACACAATTCATATCTACAGCAAATATAACTGTGACATGCACTAAAACGTTTATGTTTCACGAGCACTTTGTCATTGAAGCAACTTTCAGAAACCTCCCACCCTTTGCGGTCTGACATCATTCCCTACGTCAGTGTATATAGGTCTGTTTTATTTTTCTGTCGCGGCGCGTCGCATTTGCGATTGGTGGTTGGTAGCAGTCTTCCTTTGACCGTCCATATATTTTAAGTACTAACGTTATAACAAAACTTAAATATGTAGGTTGTTCCACTTTTTGCGAGTTATCTGAATGTATATAAATATATTGCGTTTTAGTAAAGTTTCATGAGGTGCAGGACAAAATCTAGACCGTACTTAGAAATTTTTCTTACTTTTCTAAGCATCAAATGTTTTGTAAAAGAAAGGCACGAAATGATAATGTCTTTTGGCACGCCCAAGCATCTGTTTTAACTATAGAAATGTACATTTATACATTGCATAAGGAAAGACAAACACCACTTCAAACAGAATTACCAACTTGAAACAGAACAGCAAGACTCAAAAAGCGCATGTTTTGTTCATGACAGTGAAAGCGTAGGTTTCACTGCCTTGTAGCTTTCGACAGAGTGGTATCTTTTGCAACAATTACCGAAATTCAGTCCTCGTTAATTATTACTGGTCTCACAGTACAAAAAAGTCGTTTTTCGATGTTGCTTCCTGTTGCAAACCATGTAGATTTTGTTGTGACCAGTATGAAATTCAGCAATGAAGTGATGTTTGTTGTTGAGCCTTTGTGCTGGATCCACTCTACTTAGTCGGTCAAGTCGGCTTGTAAATTGTGCACAGTGTACGCTACATACTTTTCAATATATATAATGGGTCAAATCGTCGGGGTTATATCATCGAATCAAACTTCAAATCACAACAGGTATTACCAGCTATCAGCGAAAACGCAATTACAGCTTTCCAGTAAAAACGTTCTTACAGTTGCTACAGCTGAACTTCAGCGCACTATGACAACTCACGCAAAAAATCACAAAACACCTTAAATACAGCAACTTCAAAGAAACACATCCATCGATCAGCACCAGACCATCCAGACGCACTTAAGAAGAAAAGGGGATTGTTGATCTGCTGTGTGCTTCTCTTGAGCATGGTTGCCAGTTTGGTGTTGTTGAAACCAGATTTTGAAATTCTGGCTTTTTTAATGCACTTGGATGTTTTTGAAAATTGAAAAAGCCAGACAAAATCTTGGTTTTCATAGCTTTTTTTCGGTCGGAAAGGCTTAACTCTGGCAAAACATTGTCTGAGTACCATATTCATTGCAAACCTCTTCTGACGAGAGTATGACTATGTAGGGTGCAATGAATATTACAAACATTTTGCTGTTCCCTTAAAAATGTTATATGTATTTAATAAGAAACAAATGTATGACAGTGTAATTACGGGGAGAGAAAATGCTTCTAGAGATTGGAATTGTATTATATCCATGTTTCTGACAAGTTTTAATACCTGCAGTATTTTGTGTTTGGTTATGAATATCTTATGTGTATACGTCTTAAGACCGCTACCTCTTTTTTGTACTTGTTTGGGACAAGGTCTGTTTTTTTTGGTGAAGACAGGTTGACAACCCAAGCTTTGAAGCAAATTGCTATGGGCTCGCCACAGGTGTAGCAAATTATGTGTCTCTTCTGTAGGGTGCCACAACTCTGAAAAGGTTGGGAAATACTGCTGTAGAGTAATTACTGTGATAGAAGTTGAAGTATTTAGGAGGTGAAATAACAAGAGCAAGATTTATGTGGTGTAGATCAGGTGTGATCACCTGCCGACAGGTACGACTGTAGAACTTGATTAATTCAGACAAGGAAGAGATGATTCGGAAAGATAGCACTACATAAAAAACAATGTAGCTTTCTTCTTAAAAAACGTGAACGAGGATGCTATTTAAACTTAAGTTTAATTAAGGCTTCGCCATAAATGAAACGACCATAAAACATGCGCGAAGCAATTGTAGCGCAAGACTTACAGCCCAATTGTTTTTTTATTAGCGTGATTTTGTTGGACGTGCATCTTCTACCAGGCTGCAAACTTATAGAAGAAACGTTGAGCTTTCTGTGTTCACCCTAAGTTCCAATTTGCAATGCACCTGCGTTTAATATCTGACAAATGGTAGAAAATGCGGCACTGCAGGTTGTGAATGCTACCAGCTTACTGCAGAGAATTGATTCGTTTGTTTTTGGTTTCCACTAGAATGGTGTGCAACATATTCTCAATTTTTCAACAATTTAAATAGTCTAAAAATGACATTTTAGATTGCATGACATTTTAACTTTTAGACGTGCTTAACACAGCTTTTCTGCAAACTCAGTGCAACAAAAACTCGGGTTCCGCGAAATTTTTTATTAGTTCCCTAGAAAGGACTACGTGAACAATTGGCAGTTGCTTACTTCTTTTATCCGCTTCTGTTTTACTTGAAAAGTGCCGCAAGATTTTCCTTTGTGGCTCCAGCTTTGAAGTAACTACGTGGGTTATACTTGTTTGCAAATTCAGAAATGCAATCCTTCAGAAATACCACTCATAATTAGGGCGCTCAATTATAAAACTGCTCCTTTCAAGGCGCATTGAAGCAGATCGTGGAAGCCTTAGAAACTAATAGCGTCCAGCAAATTGAAAACTTCAGCAAGAACTATTTAAAACGAGGATGTCAGTGACAAAGGCAAGGGCTTCGTTTCGAGTGTCTGATTCTAACAAATTTTGATTGAAAACAGGATAAATGGGCGTTGAGGTGGTAGAATTGTCCAGGTTCACGTAAAAAAGCAAGGTGATGTTCAGAGGCGTTGACAGTTTCGCGAATATGATAAAGAGCATAGCATCTTGGTCGCACCGAAAGGGCTCTTCAGTAAAGAGGAGGGAAATGTATTTTGTTAACAAGTTGGTTCAGCGGCACCTGCGCACTTGTAGTGGCACCTGCGCACTAAGCTCAGTGGCACCTGCGCACTTGTAGTGGCACCTGCGCACTAAGTTCAGTGGCACCTGCGCACTAAGTTCAGTGGCACCTGCGCACTAAGTTCAGTGGCACGTGCGCACTACGTTCAGTGACACCTGCGCACTAAGTTCAGTGGCACCTGCGCACTTGTAGTGGCACCTGCGCACTAAGTTCAGTGGCACATGCGCACTACGTTCAGTGACACCTGCGCACTTGCAGTGGCACCTGCGCACTAAGCTCAGTGGCACCTGCGCACTAAGTTCAGTGGCACCTGCGCACTTGTAAGCGGAAAACGTCGTTTCCTGCAAGAAACTTGCTCCACTTTTTCAATCATCGCAAAACGCGTATTAGCTGCAGAATATCGAAATCATAACCGGGAAAAATCAACATTTTACAAAACATTTATTAACTTCGAAAATCGTCACAAAAAAACTAAAACAAGCGGCACCATTTGCTAAAAATTTAATATTGGTGCTAGTAAATCATATGGCTTGTGTTATTTTTCGTCTATATGGAGAAAATAAATATGTCAAAAAGGTAAATAAAAATGACTCCAAACTACTGTACACTTTATCTGTATTGTAGATAATGAGTCCGCGGCATTCACAACCGTTTTAATAACTAGTTTAATGTGGTTATGTCGAACTTTCATGAAATTTTTGTCTATCACCATAAAAATGAGTTTCATGGCAGTAAATTTCTCACTTCAACCACTCTGCGTTCGTTGCAGGAAAACGAGCAATTGGAATCGATGTAGTTTTCATCTGTGCAGTTTTGTTGTACATGCTCTTCTAGTGCCAAGTTTTCACAGACTGCAAAATATTAAGCGATGTAGATCATTACAATTAAAGTTCCAGATGATAAAAACAACACGATCATCTGCATTGATTAGAAACAGACCGAAAGCGCTTTTAGAAACATGCAAACATCCACAAAATGAATGAAAGAGTTTTACTAATTTCGATATTCAGCTTCGATTTCTGCTTTGTATATCCCATGGAACAATAATAATGAAGTTGGCCTTGGTTATGCGTTTAACCTCTTAATGCCTTTACCAAAACATTTCGCTTTTCGTTTAAAAAACTGCCATACCAACCCCAAGCATGACTCACAAAAAAAATTCAGCAATTATTTGAAAATTTTATTTTGTAATGATTGATATGCTTTTCCGCACATAATAATGAAGTTTGCAAATTGTAATTTAAAATTTTTAAGCCTTTTCCAGTTTTTGTACACCACAAACAGCTATTGATTAGATGTTCACTACATAATTGGTCCTGAAAATCACTAAAATTTTGGTTGAGTTATCCATTCCAAATTATCCCTTCTCTTTAGGCAAAAAGATTTTCCGTTTGGCCACTGCTTGGAGTTGCAAATATTCTGAAGAAAAAACTTAACATCTCTTAAAATAACTTAGATGCAACGAAATATTTACACACTAAAAACAAGCAAACCTGTTGTCTTCGGTGAGTTTTTTGTTATTAAGAGTAAAGGCAATAAAATCACTATGGCCAAGAACGCAAATCCGGCAAACCAGAGAAAAAATCGTTTCACAGTGCAAAGTGATTTTCCGCAAGGTTTATGAGTGTCATCATGCAGCAGGCTTTGAGTGTCTAAAACAAACAAAAGTTAATCAAAGAAAAAAGAGTCAATTTTATCGAAACTGATTTTTTCTCCAAGCCTTAACAATAAAAACCTTTCTGGTGTTTGCAAGCCAAACAGGCTCAAATAAAACTAGGCTCAATTGCGACTTTACTAAATTACAGATTTTACAGAAATAGCCGAACAAACACACTATTAACTGATTAAAAACTCGAACAACAGCGCAAAGTTAGCAGCATTGACCCTGCATAGAGTTGACTGCTATGAACAATGAAAAGACGCATGCTAATTTGTGAAGGTGTCAACCACAAACATAGCTTGCAAGCATACGTTCACTGTAAGCATTTCTTAATGGACTAAACACATGTTCAGTGTGATTTAATCAAAAACAAGAAATCGGTCCCCAAAGATCGTTATATTTCTTCTTTCGAGTGGAATCATATTTTCATTCAAAGATCTAAAATTTAAACACGGCATTCTTCGTGTATTAGGAAATGTAGTGCGGAAATATTTTTGAATTCTCCACGCAAAAATGGAAAAGACCCAGTAATCAAGAAGCTTTTATCACAAGCAGATACATATGTCAAATCGAACAAACAGCAAATTAACTGAACAGGTAAAGCTACCATTTTTTGGAATAATTTCTATTTACTTTTTTGCACAAGATATTGGATTGTCCTATTTCAAAAAAATATCTTGAAAACCTTGGAAAAGCTTTGGTTAACCACCACAAGTGTTCTGCTTATCAACCAAGCAACAGCGCCTGTGTGCATCAACCCTACAAGTTTACATAAATTGAAAACATTTTTTTCAAAGTAAATCTGTAATACCTTATGACAAGGTACGTTCTCAAAATATTAAAACTGAATCAAATATTTTTGCAAGCTGATGATCCGAAAGTAATATATTGCCAGTCACTCGTTTCGAAAATTGATATTCTTTTTTTTCAAAACAAGGTCTAGAATAAATATTTAAAAAGTCAACCAACCCACGTGCAAAGACAAGTCGTAGCAATTATTTGCACCTTTTGCAAATCTATTTAATAATTTTTGCGTGCGCCTGACCGCTATAATCGGCACATGCAGTGCTTTGATTTCTTACAATATTCCTGACCTCGCAGGAACTTCAAATTTGTGAGACAATTCCCCTACGTGTAAAACCGATTAACCTTCGAAAAGTAGCTGCGGGAAGGGGCATTTATTTTTCATCCATCTGGGATGTTGGTAAACTCGATAAAATGGGCTTCTTCGTTTCCAAAATACCTAAAACATGGAATGTATTTATGGACTAAGGCATGCAACACTTTCAAAGGATAAACGTTTCTTTTTATGAAAAAGTAACGACAGTCTTGGCAACAACAAGCGTAAAAAGACGGAAGTTTTTTACATGTTGCAGTAGGAATTGCAAAACGAGAAACAAAGTTAGATGAAGAAGTGGAAATGAAATTCCAGAAAATCAATTAAATAACGAGTGTACAATTTTCCTCTTGTACCATAGAACAATGTTGAACAACCTGCTAGAAATAATCACGCAGCACCCCCGTCAATCAGTTTGTTTGATGTGGAAATAAATTTGCAAAATTGTGAAAACAAACAAATATTTCTGTTTTGTCACAAATTTCAATGTTCTTCAAAATTTTGTTTTCTCCACGCAGCTATAGCAGACAAGTTGAGCATTTAAATCGAATTGCTAGCAAATCTTCAGTTTGATTCGTTACATACAGCTTTTGGTTCATCACCTGCAGACTGAAATTCAATCGGTGAATAGGAGAAATCACACTAAAGCGCAACTATGCTGAATTCAAACAGATATGTTTCCACCTTCTGGCGCTAAATTTTAATATGAGACTGGGAAAAGTAGGTCTATTAAATGTAGTACCAGTTTCTTTTCACTGTTAACCTACAACAAGGTTTCCTCCGGGAGATTACTTCGGCTTACCATGACGTAACCTTTGCTACCCCCAGTACGATGCATTTCCAGTCATGTAACAGTGCGATAGTATTTGCGTTATTGTAAGCATTTGAATAAATATTAATGACTACTAATGGCAGAAAACTTTAAGTCGGTTAATCAGTTCGTTCATACTCTTGAAATGCAGTAATGTTTTTCCATTGCAATAATTAAACATTCAGTTCTTGCATGTTACCTGTGTTTCTAAATGCAGCAACCTATGGTTTTCTGCGGCGATTTTATTAGGTGGAACTTGGCATGTATGAGCTGGATAGGCATTTGGAAGCTGGACAAAGCAATTTGCACTAAAATTGTTTGCGTCTTTGGCACTTGACTTTAAGCTCGAAATCATTTTTTTATTTCACCTAATTTTTACAGACGTCACTTGCTTTACGATGACGTTACATTGCGCTTATATCACAAGTTCAAATATGCTTTCTACTGCAAACTGTTATATCGATTACAAGTCCAAAAAAATATTAGTAAATCCTCCTTGACTTGTTACTACGAGCACGACTTGAAGGTTCGTTTTTAATGTCAACTGCAATGTTTCTATTCTGGCATCTGGATTTCAAACAAAGATATCACTTTATGAAATTTGCAAAACATTTGAAATGTACAAAAAAGTTGTATTTTTTTCGCAGAAGCTGCTTTTCTGTTTAACATTTTGTCGGGTGTAACACGCAGTAGGATTGTTTTGTGAATACGTATGTGCGATACATGGGATATATTGCGAGAAGCAACTGCATCGAATTCCCATGTTTATAATTGTCACCCGTACAGAAGACATTTGTTTGAACCAGGTACAATTTAACAAATGCCGTAACGTTTATTTTCACAGTAGCAGTTTGAATTGCTGTAGTTAAATCTTTCTAGTTCAGGAGCACTAAAGCAACATGTTTAAAAAATGCATTGACAAAACATTTGGCATTAATGAATATTTTGTCGGTGATATGAAATGTTTATAGTTTGGTTATCAAAAAATTGTTTCAAATCTAAAAGAAATATTTAGACAAGTAAACATGGGACAGACAGAGTAAACAGAAAAGACACCAAAACTATAAATAGAAAAGTTTGCTAGTACGGTTGATTTCCTGTTACTGCCAAGTTGTTTATGCACCGGCCTGTGAACAACAGGTTTTCAGTGATAGCTGTCAGCATGTCCGTTTTTCACCTTCCTGTGTATGATTTAAAGACGAATTCCATGTTAATTGGGAGCTTGGTCAAACATAAATTTCTTTGCGAAAGTACTGTGTGTACACTGCTCCACTCAAATAAATGTCAGTTTGTAAGTGGTAGTTTATATGTTAATGTCTGTTGATGTTTCTGCTTGATGTGGAACAATGTTTTGATTTAAAAGCTCCTTAACAAACTTTTTCACAAGTTTGAAATGATTTTTTTCTAAACGCCATCAATACATTTCTATTTGAATGCACTTCTTTGCCAACGATAAAAACTGGCTCCGAGTTCAAACACCTAAAGCATTCCCGAACAAATTTTAATGAGTGCTATTTTTTATCAGTTAATATGGAAGGAGTTTAGCTTTTCATTCCGAACGATACTATAGTCTAGCTAGTGGATGTAAACATTCGCATTACGAAGTGACATTTCATAACTCGTAATTGTTTTCTGTGCCTCCGGGCTGAGTTGTGTCAACCTGTGATTGCACCAAGGGAATTTCACTCCGTGTGTGCTCGTGACTGCGTACAGATCAGGTGATCTGACTTGGTTTCACCAGTGGAGGTTTTGTATTGCTAGCGTGCGAATCAAGTTTAGTTGTTTTGGCTGCCGCTCAATCGTGGAAGCATTATCTACTGCTGTTAATCCTCTTGCAATTAAAGATTCTCGTATCAGGAAATCCGTGAAAACGAACTTGAAAAAGGGCTAGAGCTAACGCCTCGCTTCGCCTTGGCAATCTAAAATGTCAGGCTGTTTATTCAGAACTCAAACCAGTGCTCATACAACGACTAGGCTGCCTTGTTCGTAGCGTTACGGGGGAAAACAGCAGTTCTGCATAAAACGACGATCTTCCTCACTAAGCACCTCTACACTGGCTGCTCAAACCTATACATTGGTTCTTCTAACCGGGCAATCCATCATACTGATACGTCGGTTGCAATTTTTGTTCCACAGAGCATTTCTGCAAGATGTTTGAAGGAAATTTGTGAATGCGGTGATTAAATGAATAAAAACACAGCTTCAATGGTCATTGGATGTCTAAAAAGAAGATATAAGGTTGCATTATACTCGTTTTGTACTCCATACGGAATGTCACATAAAACGTTATCCATGCCTTCGGTGATTGGGTACACCAACCTCAAACATTTACTTAAATGAAAATGTAGGTTCAAAAATTTTACTTCCGTTATGAAATATTTTATAAATCGGCGAAAAATTTAATTACTTTTGTAATGAAATATTTTACAAACCGGCGATTTAATGATCTCCTTGAGCAAGGAACATTCCTTGGTTAATATGAACATGCACATGCTATTGTATCAAAAAGAGCTTGGAATACATAGGAGACAAAAAGCATCTACCTCACGAGGAAACCAAAGGTATGATTTATATTGTACCTTCTTGAACAATATGTGTTCCGTACTGAGGACGACTGCGACTATCAAGCACAACACTTTCAATTTTCACAAATATTTCAGGCATGGCACATATTTAACTTATGAGGCAATACTACTGCGTGTAAAATTCAATAAATCTTTGAACAGGAAAGTACCTTCTGGAAAAAATAAATGTATTTCATCATCTAAATTACTTGTAAACTTAACAAAATTGACCTTTCTGTTCACAGAGTCAAACGGATTATATACTGGTTTTGGCCGATATGTAGCTTACAAATACCAATTCTGATACGTTTATAATTTCTTGTCCTAATATCTGTGCTGGACACGACAACTCTGTTCAAATGCAGGAAACATTTCTAGTAGTCAAAGCTTTATTTAGAGAACTTGCGAATATACGCACAGTGACGATAGATTTTGATTGTAATCCAAAAATTTTCTCCAAACAATGCGCATGATAGAGCAAATTCCAATTATGTGGCAGCTCATTATAGACTCAAATGTGATTAATCAGTTCAAAATCTCAGAGAAGCCCAACAAATTGTCCACGGAACTCTGCCAGGCCACTTGCGAATTTTAGGCATCCCGACATCTGGCATTTATGGTTTAATGAATTACTCTGAGAAACTCAACTCAAACTCAAGTGAGTTAAGGTAAAGTCATGCTGCAGCTTGATTCCCCTCAATGCTTGTCAGCAAAATCGTTCAGGTTTTTTTTCCAAATGAGGACTAAATTCGAGTAATTTAAGCAAATCAAAAATAATACTTCTTCGGTTTAATTCGTTCCACACGTCTTTGTGTTCATCGTCTTCAAACCAAAAATCAATTCTGGGACTAAGTTATAGCACAACCAGTTTGAATGCAAAAATATAGATTTTGGTCGTTCGCAGCCACGTCATTAATCGCGGAAATAGTATTAATAAAATCTGTTTTCAAAGTTTGCAAGGTAAATTGGCTTAAATAAAGATATGCAAATATGGAATGAACATAATAAATGGAAAAGACTGAATTCATAAGTGAACGTAATATTTATCTTTTTCATTTCTTACAGCCTACAGTTAGGAAAAGAAAGCTTTGCTAATACGGTTGGATTGTTATCATTGAGCACCTGTCTGTGAAAAACGCTTTTTTGGTGAAGATTGCCAAATTGTTCTTTTTTAGCCTCTTTGGTCAATTATTTACAAATGAATTCTGTACAGTAGATTCTGGTACATTCAGAATGTTTCAGATCATTTGAATGAAAATGCATTTCAACTATAAAAGACATTTATTATTCTGGGTCGATTTTTACTGTTTGAAAAAATCTGATGGAGACTAACTCTAGCCCACTAATATATGGCATACAGATTAAAAATTCCTTTTAATTTAGCATTTTTGGGTAGATCGGTGTTTGTGGGTAAGTGTAACGCTTAATTAATCCTGCATACCGCATATTCGAACATTCAGATTACCAAATCAACTCTTCCCTTCAAAGGTTAAAGGTGGAACATAACTTCCGTAAAGTCTGTTAAGCAAATCTCTATCTGACAAACAACACATTATGGGCAGAACTCATTAAGCAAAAGTTTGGTGCCAGTCGTTTTCAACCTAATATCATCGCGCAGATTCCACATTTTAAGAGTCATTGCAATATCCGTAAAACTATTTTTTCTGTGGTTTTGCACAGCAATTACTGTAGTTGGTAGTTTTTAATCTCCAAAAACACTTTTGGTTTATTTGTGTCTGTAATAACCAGAATCACCCAAATTAACTGATGAATCAAAGCGAAAAGTAATTTTGTTAGCGGATTTAGGAACAATTATAATTTGTAAAAACAAGCGCCGTAAATCTCTTCAGTTAATAAATATACATTTTCTTTGCATGGACACTTTTACAGTACAATAAATTGTATCAAATGACAATCTGCAAAGGACTCCAAAACTAGCACGTGTCTGCACAAATTAAAGAAATCAGTGGGTACAGCAACTAACAATTATCGCGCGAGTTCTGCAGCGTCTCAATTAGTCTAATAAATTTTGACTAAAGTTTTATTACCGTTGATTAATGGAAGATGTGAAGGTCGTTCACCGAGATTGAAACATGAGCTTTTAACACTTTTGTGTTGTGTTTGCTGACCTTGTTGTTAATAATTAATTACCACTCAACCTAAAGCAGTTCATTTTTTAAAACGTTGCTTTGGATCAAAAAGTGAGAGGCAGGATGTATGATGAACTACACCGAATTACGTGACATGATAAACCCAAACCTGTTACAAAAAAACTTGTGCCGATCATTTTACTTGCATTGCTGCAGCATCACAAGGCAAGGTGAGTTATGAAGGCGCTGTGAAGCTACAACTTGTACGAGACCAATTCTCTGCAAATGGATTGCCAGCGACCGTGTCACATACTGCATGGCTGATACTGCTATTTCGCTTGGGATGGCACTGATTGCCAATATGCCAGTGAAAAGGTTACGACAAACAAATGATAAACTTCGCTTTACAAAGCGATTCTGAATTATCGTAATGTTACATATCGTGAAAACAAGATGGAGAAATTTCACATATTTTATTGTTTGGAGCATCTTCTTTTGAGCAGCGTTGTATTTTACCAAGACATCTTGATTTGCAAAACGTTGGTATACACCCATCCTATCTCTGTTTGGTTTTAAGCTAAAAAAAATTGAGGAAAACTACTGTAACTGAGCTTGATAACACTAAAAATTACGACAAACTTAAACCTAAAGTGTTACAATCCCATGTTTTGTTCTCCGAAAGGAAAGCTCACCTCCTCCATTAGTTAGTGAGAAACAAAAAAATTCACAATTTATTAGACTTATTGAAAGAGTTGATGGAATTTATACAATAATTGCAACTCATTGCCTCCAGTAACTTTTAGAAAAAAATATATATAGTTTTTTTGGATACTTTGCGTATTCGCAAAAAATGTTTTTCAAAAAATGAATATCTGCTAATGGAAGGTTTTGACGACGCTAGTTTTCGTAAATCATATTTGCCAGAAAAATAGTAACAAGAGCGCNTTTCGCTGTTATTCAATGGCTTCATTTTTTCAGTCATAGATACAAAGAAAACAAAATAAAAACTTTTTTAATTTAAAAAATTTGAAGTAGCTTTCTTTCTGAGATCGTGACAGGAAATGTTGAGCATACAGGGTCCTTGAACGGCTAAGCGGATTTGTAAAAACTCGCTGATAAAATAAACACGCATCGTCCTTTCTTCCTATTGCCTTCTTATTTCAAAAGTAAAGTTTTACATCTTTCAATCTTCTACGCGTTTCTCTGCTGCTTCTTGATAGCTTGCAAGTACCCATGAACTTACCTCACATGAAAGCTTATCTGTGCTATACAGCCGTGCTAGTCGTGCAGCTTCTTTTCACTCGACCTTCACTGCACCACCTTTGTTTTCCTGTTTGTTTGTTACGTCACTGGGTTCTTTGCATTTTAGTTTGCACAGTAGTTGTTGCACTTGCTTGTTACTGAAAAGGAGATTTAAGAAGAGCAATTGTGTAGTCTTTTGCTGCCTTTCTGCATCAACGTTAATTTCGGGTTTTCTTCCTTGCGGAATGTGCATTAGATACCAAGTAGGTTAAACTGCTTTATCTTGATTTGTAATTGCAATTGGAATAAGATACTGTAAAAGATGATACAATTCAATCACTTTCTAAATTATTTTTTAAATCTATCAGTTTTGCAGTATCCATTATGATGCAAGAGCATGAAGTAGAGCGATGTAGAGACTCTTTGTGATAAAACTCCCACCAAATACTGAAATACAGTATCAATGCTTCTTAAGAAAACTACCCTGATCGAATAAATAACTAAGTGTATGCAAACACACTGACGCAGAAGTACAAGTGATTACTTTCAAATCTGTTTATGATGTCAAATAGCTTTGACACACAACCCAGTCCCGTCGCCACGGGGGGCATTGGTGGGTTCATCCACCAAAGAAAGCTCCGACCCTCAAATTGAAATATGAAACATTATAAGTCAATCAAATTTTGTCAAATTTAGAAGGTCAAGCCCCCTACACAAACGTAATGCCACCTATTGAAGACTTTCTGGCGACGGTTCTGACACAACCTTAATGGTTTTGTGTGTTGAGAGAGTTGATTTTATTGGCGCAAGTGTTAGACAATTTCATGCAAATAAAAGTTATAGCCCTGGGACACCTAAAAAATTGTAAGCCAGGTTTTCTCGTCGGGCAGCCCTCGACGGTGTCATAATTTTCTGTCATGGAGTAAAGTTAATGGCCGAATTGGTGCGAATTTGAATGAGTTGTATTTTTGAAAAGGATTTTAGTGTGTTGGATGATCACCACAGTTGCGCAAGTGTGCTGAGTCTTAACCGGTATCTATCATGGAGTTTCCCACTTCTACAATGAGCTGAGTATGACAAATAAAGTGCATAAAACTGGGGGCAAATCTCAGTTGCTTGTCGGAAAAGTCGTCGTTGCATGCGGAACGGCTGGTTTTCTGAAACGCTACAAACAACAAGGCAGCCTATAGTTGTTGCATTATTTTCGTTCTGAATCTCAACTAAACTGCCTGACATTTTAGATCTCCATCCAAGGCGTTAGCTCCCACCCTTTTTGAAGTTTATTTTCACAGATTTATTGGTGCACATATCTTTATTTACAGTACAAGAGGCTTCTGACTAGCAGCAGAGAATATACTTCGACGATGGCGACAGTGGCGCAGCCAGCCCAAAGACTTTCGAGAACTATTGCATTGTGTAACGTCTTCACTCCCACACGCAAAACGCTAGACTTTTAACATACATCGCAGTAAAGAGAAAAAAACACAAATACACGAAAGAAGACGAGGATATATACATTGCGGTAGTATAGAGTATACGCTTGATGGCGCTAATGCATTTAC
>JGI24159J19872_10004901_pt1 | contig 17174 bp, 10 predicted proteins | sample Ectturendosymbi4_FD_19872 | JGI IMG/M metagenome (IMG submission 19872) | reverse complement strand
TGTAATTGGAAGAGGTTCAACACAACAGCTAGACCAAGTGCGCAGGTCACGATGAAGACTGCAAGCAAGCGCTTCTCAACCATAGCCTGTTTTAAACTTGTTTAAAATATTTTTTCAAAATGGGTCTCTGCACCTATAGAGGGCTCCGCATAAGTGCCCACAGAGTTAACGTTTGATTGTTCTGGATATTCTACGAGGATTAAACCACAACTGAAACGTGAAGTGAACAATGAAACGTTCTTTACATCACTGAGATCATGTTAGCAGATTGACTTATAGCTGCTATACGCAGTACATAAACTATTTTTAGTTACAGACGGGGATACTACACGAAATTTTGACATACATAAATGTTTACATATGTGAGGTAGGTATGCCGCCATCACATCCCTTAATTTTTCTGTTTGATACCCTGGAATGAGTAAACTATTAAAATGTCATGCGGTGAGCTTGCCGGAGGTTAAAAAACCAACAGGGAGGGAAGTTTTGACGAAACATGTGGGGTTCGTACATGCCTATGCAAAGAAAGCAAAAAATAGGAAAATTAATGATGAGAAAGGTGGCGACAAGCAGAAAAAGCAAGAATCATAATCGACAACCAAAAACAAGACACATTTCAGTTTGTTAGTGTTTGATTTTGAAGATGCTTTATTAATCCTTATATCTTTGAATTAGCACGAAACATGAACTTCCATTTAACATTTTTGTAAGCGAACTTGAGGGGTGGAAAGGGCGGCACTTTTATGGTCGGGCCCGGGCGGCATTTAGCCTTGCTACGCCACTGGTTGTAGCTACTGTATGTGCAAGAACTGTCTGTCATACCGGGCCGGTTGACCCTGATATTTTTCTTCACAATCTTTTCGAAGACTGTTGACAACGTCACAGTATTTTGATCGTCGATTCTGAATTATCCGGTTTGACAATTTCCGTCGTGCCTTAGTTTGTTAGCTCTTGAGAAGTTTATTTTCGTCACAATTTTTCTATCAATTCTGCCAATAATTGCAGTCGATTTGTTATGACCCCTTGCCAAAGAACAGCACTGTGCGTGTGCTATATCATGCAGTTTCATGCTTTTGTATTTTTGCAGCGTCACACTTACCGGCAACGAAGGTAAACTAATCCGCTAAATAGGTTTCCTACTGAGTACATTTTAGGATGTGTTAACGCTGGGCATCTCCGCTTGAACAGTTTTCTGTTTCATGTACTCTTTACACTCTTTGAGAGACATTAAAGATCAAATATTACCAAAGTTTACGTTTCGCGGTCCCCTAAGCACCACAACCAACTTTTGCATGAGCATGATGAACTAAGGAAAGTGCAGGCAGTCATAGACACCGCTGCGTCATGCTAGACGTCTTAAACAGGAAATTTTTCTCTGATCATGTTCCGGCGGTGAGTCATGATTCGTTTCGGATTTGGTGCCGACGGCAATCTGCTGCATGAACGAAAGAACCTCTTCCCGGTGGTGTTTTACCGGGTATGCTGTTGTCACAAGTACCACAGCAGTAGGAACGGTGATCTTTCGCCATGTTGTGCAGTACATCTAAATGCTCCTACTTGTAATGTTGCGAATAACATTAAGTGGTTTCAAGCAAGTTTATGAGGTTGATCGTCGCCTTCGGCAGCGATCGAGTAACGAATTATGACATGGCTTTCAGAAGGTCTGTTTCACCGCTGTGCTGTGCTGTGCTTTTTGCGCAGGAGCGAGATCCGCCAACTGAGATCAAACAACACGAAAACGAAAAGAGAGCAGTGGGCATGCAACTGGTGCCCTTGTCCGACATTGTCCGTTCAGTGTGCTTCTGAGGGACACGTGCATTCAACCCCCAGTTGGTCCTCGTTCAGAGCGATAACCAGAATCGATTTATCCCTCCAATGCGCAAAGCAGCATCGGTGGTGACGAGACTGAGCTGTAATTGCCACCATTTTTGAAAGCTGATGAGTGCTGCAGCAACGCCTACTCACAAGCGTGTTGAGATACGTAAATACGAACAAGTACGTTTGCGTGTATTTGCTGTTGTACTATTGGCCCCAGTGATGCTGTTAACAATCGTCGATGTTTTAAACAAAATGAGTGGATTGCCTTTGAAAGATTAATTACGATTGTTCAGTTTGACTGTATCGTTAACGGAGCGCTTGTAAATCGAACCGTTGTTTATATATGCTACCTGCAACTCGTGGTTGGACAGTGACAGAACATTGGTCGTCTTAATTGCACTGTTGAATTGAGGATTGTGACGAGTATCAAGTACTCGTGCTTTTGATTGTTCGCCACTGTTACGCCTTTGTTATGTACTTTACGTCTCCACTTGATTAGTTTTTAGTGTTTCTTAATTTTACTCTTGAGTTTGATTTTTTGCCATGGCCTATTATTTGTGCTTGTGTAGGATGGTAAATTGACATCAGTCCAGAAAAAGGTATCTTACCGAAAGCAAAGCATTTCCGAACTAGGAGTAAATGCTTAACAGACGGCTTAACGACACAAGTATTATGTAATAAAAAGTAGGGTCAAAATATTAGAACTGATTCAAATTTAAAAAAATAAACCCCTCTGTGGTGATCTGTCACTCAATTTGTCTAACAGACCAGAAACACAATAATACTGTAGAAAGGTTGCGATATCTACCTCTTGCTCACGGCTCAGAGTTATCATTTTAAGGTACATTTCTAGAATGTTCTAACATTATTCTTCCGAAACAGCGAAGTAGTGGTACTCTATTGGTCATTGTGATTCAAGCGAGATTTTTGCTATGTCACGACTGAGTTAGAAAACTTTTAGCAGATGAAGATACCAGTTTATTTGCTATTAAGTCGGACTTATTAACAAAAGGTTGTGCGACCGCTCCTCCCAGTCACACTGGGGAGCGTAGGCCGAGGAAAGGTCTTGCTTCACTCAACTATATCTAGGGTTAAGAAAAACAAATGAAAAAGCCAAAGGCATTGTGGCAATCGCGCAGGGCGTTTTTCACAAGCTTTCAGAATGCGGAAGCAGTAGTGCGTGGTGGAAAAGCTCAACTAGTCTGGAATGGTGGCAAACCGTAGACAAATAACGGTGAAAGTTTCAATTTACCAAATATTATTATTTTCATTTGTCTTTCCCCGAGCAGAATAAGTACCATGCAACCTGCAGGTAAGTTAAAAAATGTCGAATTTCAACAATCTATATTCTCGATTTCTAACAAAAATTCAATTTTTGCACTGTCACACTCTAAGATTTCCAACTGGTGACGGCCGTGGCCAAACGTGGTGTTGCTTTGTCAATCGACACAAGACGTTGAGCATTTTCATTTTGCTTGAGGCAAATGTACCTCCGAAACACGATATGATAAATCTGATTTTTCTCTGTACTGTACTTTCGCTGTGTACCATCGCCACAAAAAGTATTGGTTTCACGAAAGACACTCGGTAAAGATATTCTGAACTGCTAGTAAAAACTTTTTGGGTGGGAAAACACTGTCAATTATCGATGTTTCACCAATGTCAAAAATCAAGTAATTTAAAAAATTTCTACCCCTAAGTAACCAACGCCAAAGGGACCGTTATTGCTGCTGCTCCAGTTGCTGTTTTCGCTTTTATCTTCATTGCTGTTGCGCACATACCTACGCAGAAGTTGTATAAACTTATTATCTGGCTTGCTGATCTAAGCCTTTTGCATAGCTGCGTGTATCAATAAAACACATGTTGGTAATAAACACAAGATGAAATCAATGTACTGCTACGTTTTCTTCCTATAAGGGGTTGCCCGCGGTGTCAGACAGCCACACAAGGTACAGGTGTCTCTTGCTGCATTTATACGTGAGAAGTGAAAAGATTGCGGCAAGTCAGCAGTAAATTTATTGGCCAGGTCAAAAGTACTTGCATGATTTGTCTTTCGTGTCCAACGTATATGCTTTCCGTGAGCAGTGGCGTATCTGGAGGTGAGCCAGGGAAGCAAATAACTGAAGAGGGTCCAGTGTCCTCTGTACGGACGTACTCAAAAACGTTGAAGTGACAGTGAATTCTGATGTGGATGTCCGAAAAATGCAAAAAAAGCACCTACTGAAAATCAAAAGAATACTATATGGCGAAATGTAAGTTAATTGGGGGCCCGATTTTTACATTATTTGTCTTGCCGGGGGGGGGGGTCGCACCCCTGCCCCCGTCAGTTACACCACTGTCTGTGAGACCTTTTCGAATCAGTTAAAGATTTAAAGATAATATCGGGCTCCACAAAGGAATTAGAATTATTGAATAGAGTGATAACTGATGTATTTTTGGCGAAACCGATTGTTTTCGATTACATCACAATGCGACCTGATACTGACTTGTTTAGTCACTGAGGCTTTGCAGATATCATTAACAAGCTGCAATAACGACGTCACTGCCCCCGATAGGGTGTGCCCGTGCCATGGCTGAATTTTGCCAGCTCGAAATTCTTCGAAAGCGACAATCCCAAATGTTAATACTTTTTAAATAGCTAATTAAGGGCGGGCAGACATAATGGTACAACTCTAATGTTATACGGCTTTGCCAATCTTTAATGTGCCAAATTTAACTCTGCATTTTTTCCTATGGATAAGCAACTCTTGCAAAGTACTGTAATTCTCAGAGGTTTTGCTGGAAATCTTGCCAAAAATATCTGGAAATGCTTCTCAAACTCAAGAGTAAAAAATAGAAAGTGTTTTTTGAAGTTATAACTCCAATAATGTTCCGAGAGAGTTAGAAATGGAAAACACATTGCAGCTGTTGCAGTTCCAGTCTATGTCGATCGGAAATCGTACCCTGCTGTTCAATTGTACAAAGATTAGACTTCTTTAGAAAAAAGGTTAAATTTCTGTACGTTCCGGACATGTTTGCTCAGGCCATTTGAAGACCACTCGAAAGCCACTTAATTAGCGGCCTGAGGAAGTTACAGAATGCTCTACTAGAGAGAGTCAATAAAGACGCACGATGCAGAATTTCGTGTTTTTACTGATAATAAAAAAAAGAGGCACTTTGGCATTTTAAATTTTGCGTGGCAATGTGATGTCACCATAAAGCCTCTGTGACGCCAGACAAGTTTCAAGTGCAAAGGTGCCTATTTTTTGTTTATGAGAACGTATACGAAATTCTGCAACATGTGATGTCTTCATTGACTCTCCAGCACGATCGGGCGGCGAGTTATGGCCTAATGTGCCTCAAAAGCCAAAAACGTTGGATTCTCATGGTCCTTGCAGGGTTAAAGAAACCAGAAGAATAACAGTTCTAGGGGCAGACATAAAAAATCGCACGAAAAAAAATATGGCAGCGGAAGAGTACGGACGCCCGACAACCTTAGTTCGCAGAAAGGCAAATGGGGCATTTGTCCGAACGATTCCAAAGATCAACTTTTCGCAACAAGAGTAGGTTTATCTCAGATGCAGTTGCCTGTACATGAAGCCACGAACTGATAGAAAGCGTCAAAGCAAGCGCCCTCTAAAAATATAGAAGGCAAAAAAGGCTTGCATATTCAGGCATTAGCAAAAAGATCCCGGGGAGTAGGGACCATCTAAACGCGCAGGGACAATAAAAGCAACATGGTTTTAAGAAGAAATGTGTGCGTGCTTGGGTGGCTGTGTGTGCAGACAACACATGTAGAGGATGTGCTTTTCAGAGATTTTTGATACATTCCAAAATGCCTGTTGATTGGGTTTGGGTCGAAAAGTGTGTTCAGATTCATTAAATGCTTTTGGGTAACTTTTCAGATATCTTCAACGACAACCATTTTCGCTGAAGAGGCAAAATTGTGAAATACTACATTTTGTAGAAACTCTTGAGATGTGCCAACTATCCTCCGAAAGGACGATCGCAAACAAGACGCAGGGACCCTGCGGTATCACGTGACAAGCTTTTGCTGTGTGCGTGCTGCCACAGTAGCTTATCAGGCAAAATTGTTCTCGAACTTAGCAGCAACTAGAAATTGCCGATGACATTCAGCGTCTGAATGAAGCATGAAAGAACATTAAGATGTACATACCCCGTACATGCTTCAAAAATATAAGCACAGGGTTGCACCAACCGCCCCCGGAGCAGGGAGCACAGCACTGGAGCGGCGTCTCGCAACTATGCCCGGACGGAACAAACTGCTTTGTGGAAGAATGAAAAAGTAATAACGTTTTGGTTGTGTTCATAGATTTACGGCCTTCTTTTTTGTTTTTCTGCCATCTTTTCCCGAAAACCGAGGCCCCGCTATGATTTTAAAGAATTTACATCGTGTCGAAGGGGCTTGTGTATGCAGGCTAACCACCAGACGCTTCTGGTTGAAGTAAGTGGTTCCGTCTTCGCTAATTCGCGGCCAAATTTCTCAACATTTATTTAGTTCTGAAAAAACTATAAGTGCAGGGAAACCATGACTTCAGGCCCGCAACCTGAAGGCGCAACCGTGTAATTGCGCTCAAACATTTTCAAAATTATATTTAGTTGTTAGGTACAACAACAAGTTACAATCATTTGCCCTCCTGGCTGGTTGCGGCCCTGCATTAAGTTATCTTTTGATCTCCATCGAAATTCGCAAAATAGCCCGTTAGAAATAAACCAAAGAGCAAAAAACGATCCTTATTTTTCCTCCTGAAGTGAATCGCAAATTTATGCTTCTTTTTTTCGCGTTTACTAAAACCGGGCTGCGGCCAGCACAACAAACTTGATAACACAGCCATGAAGCTCCTTATGCTGTCTGTAGTCCGGACGAACAGGTAAATGACCGGCCCTCGGGTTTACGATCCCGAAAACCTGGACTGCTCCTTGCAAGCCGGGAGGTGTGTTCAGTCCCGGTCCCAAACAAAACTCCAAGTCCCCCTAAATTGAAATGTGAAACGCTATAACTCAGTGGAGTTTTGGCCAAATTTTGGAATGTCAAACCCCCCACACAAATGTTAAGCCCCCCTATTGAAGACTTTCTGGCGACGGTTGTGCGTGCGTTTACCTTAAAAGTCCGGAACGACTTACGTTGTTTCGCTGGGTGGCTGTAGTACAACAGTTTTTTTTTTGATCTGTGAAAAAACATAGGCTTGCAGCTGAGGTAGTATATTGCTCGGCTCAGTTCAGTTTGTTTAGCGTCCAGAACACAGAATATGTTATCGGGATGCAAGCTCACGAGGAGAAGCCGCAACTGTCATTCGAATCAGTTAGAAAATGTTTTAATAGAAAATCAAGTTCACGTAAATTGTTCTTGTCCTCAGTCTTAAAACTGCAAGCAAAAGCTTACGAGTGCAATGCTGAAGGACTAAAGCAAGAGTAGAGAAAGCACGCAAACATTAGCTTACAGTAAAGCAAGCACAAGTTGCGACTAGGGATGTGTATTATGGAACACTTAGCGATTCTGTAATATTCCGGAATATTTATTTCGAATCCAGAATATCGAATCCTATTCCGGAATAACTTGTTAGGAACAAAAGGAGCCGATCGTGCAGAGGTTTAGAACGCCGGTCAGTGATCACATGACCTGTTAATTAGCTTGTTACGTCACTACGCAGTGCCGCGAGCTTGTTCAGGGTTTCTTTCTTTGTCTTACTCAGGAGCGCAAAGAGTGTGCCGCAGCAAAATTTATTGAAATTATGTTTTGCCAACTTCGCAATCTTTCACGTTTATTTAATCCAAATTTATTTCGAATCTAAATATTCGAAAAACTCTGATTTTGGGATTCGAATACTGAAGGATTCGATATTCCATTATATGCATCCCTAGCTGCGACAAATGGCAACTTGAAGATAGGCTGATCTAGTGAAATTGGTCTCGCTAAGGCTGACAGTCAACTAACACCAGTGCAGCACAACAACCAGCTTCAAGCAATGCGGTTATAAATCAGACCATAGCTGCCAGCGACAGCGAGACGTACAAGAAAACAATCTGAAGCAGAAAAGCGCTCTTGAGGTCGCAAGGATCGTAAGACTGACTCGTAAGACTTTAAATAATGAATCTCCAGGGGATTAATTAATTACTTATCGATTTTTGGCAATAACGTGCTAACCACCAACGCTAAATGGCCAACGAAGGGCTCTAAAAATGCGGATTTTCGCTTAGTTTATGATAAAAGAAAAACCGGTTGAACTACCGCTTAAACTCTTTTCTCTGATTACGTCATCCAAAAATCCCGTAACCTACCCCAGTCCTGGCATCACACCAAAACTCAAAAGTGCCTGTATTTTTTCAATCGAACCGAGGAGACTTTATGCTTTTTTATTAGGTTTGAGCAGCTCTTCAGGTCTATCGGTTGAAAAGTTGTGACTGAAGAAGGTCAAAGCCAGTATAGTGACTCTGCGGTCATTGGTGAGTTAAATCTGTATCAAAATTAATTTGCTGCTTTGGCTGTGAGGAGAAAATCAGTCCATTGATCGTGGCAACAGATACCAAGCTGCCATTGTTCGTGGAAACAGATTCGAACAGTTGCGCCATCTGCAAAAGGACACACCCTGCAGTTGCGGAATGGCTGTGCAAAAAAATGCAAAAAATGAACAGTCCAGATTACAGCCAAGCCACGAGACTGATTCGATGCACGATCCTGGATCTCATAGAAGGTGTACGGCAGTACGGGAGGGCATACTTTTGGGGATGCCAAATTGTTTGCCTAAATCAAATTTAGGCTGTTGGAATTTACCCAAACATTTATAATATACCGAAATCTGACTGAACTCTTCTAATTTACCCAGATGTTTCTAATTGTACCCATATTTAAAAGAAGCTGTTGTACTGTATAGTAATTTGAATGAAGTTCTTCTATTTGCCCAAATTTGAATGAATCTTTTCAAAATTTATCAAGTTTGATTGAGGTTGTTAAAATGTACCCAAATGATTATAATTTTACTCAAATTTGAATAAAGATCTTGTGATTAATTTAGACGTTTCTAAATGGAGCCTACTCAAATTCTAATGGAGCTGTTGTATACACAATTTGAATGAGGCTCTGTCAATTTGAAATTGCTCAAATCGGAAGGAAACTGTTGTAATTTGCCTAAAACTGATTTGGCTGTTGGACGTCACCCAGTTGTTTCCAATTTATGTAAATATTTCTAATTTCACACAAATTTGAAAGCACCTTTTCCAATTTTATCCAAATTTGCATGAAACTTTTCTAATTTGCCCATATTTGGTCTGGGCTCCTGGGCTTTACCAAATGTTTCTGATTTACCCAAATGTTTCTCATTTTACCCAAAAGTTGAATGAACTTTTCTAGTCTGCCCCAATTTGATTAAGGTTGTTGGAATTACCAAATGATTCCAGTTTACTCAAATATGAATCTTAAGTTACCCAAATGTTGAATTTTTTGCCGGAAAAATCGCAAATTTTCCAGCATTAAAGACGCGACTGCATTCCTATGTCGTAGGTCATATGTGTAGGAGCAGGCAAGTTTTTGAGGTTGCAAAAGATTTTTGGCCAAATTTTCTCAAACTTGCCCGAAAAGTTAGTTTTCCAGCAACTCTTTATGTGAATATTTCCTCCCACACAGATCTTTTGGGATGTCCACCAAAAAAAGGTCTTCACCATGTGATTCTGCACGTTGAACAACCAATTTTGGCACGTTTGGTGCCAATTTTTCAAAATCAAACAACGTTAGGCGCCGTTTTTGACCGTAGTTTCAGGTAGTTTGCCCAGATTTTCAGGTATTTGGAGAACATTTTCAAAGATTTTGCCCGGATTTTCAGGGATTTTTGACAAATCAAAACTTGTGGGGGTGCGCTTGCACATCCACCTTCTACACCACTGTCGTGGGCTTCATTTATATTGAGGAGCTATAAACTGAAAATTGGTAGTTCTCACGTCGTCGAAAATCTATTTGTTACTCCTGCCATAGCTCTTGGTCATGGACGCTTGGTGCGACCATAGCAGGAACAATGAATTCCAGAAAAATAACTTGCGTTTGAACAACTGTTCAAGTAATTTCATTTCAATGCTCAATTTCATTTATTTGGTAAATACATGCCAGGCACTAAGGACATTTTTTTAACTTCACGACAATTCAGCGAAAACCTGCCATGGTTTTGCGTGAGGGCGACCGAATTAAGGTTCGCGCGAGGGAATTAGGCAGAATCGTTGCCACGTCTTCAGTAGGGGGACATTACGTTTGTGCAGGAAGGCTTGACATTCTAAAACTTGACTAAAACTCCACTGATTTGTAGCATTTCATATTTCAATTTGGGGGTCTTGGAGCTTTGTGGCTAAGCCTCCCCGTGGCGACGGAACTGGGATTAGGCACTCATGGGATTCAAATTTTAAGAACAGGTTCTCTTACTCCCAGACTCACTAACACGTTCTCTCATTGTCAGTCTCCCTAGGCAAACCATGCTGATTAGCCCGATGTAAGAGCAAAGGTTGATCTTTGTGTTGTTGAATGGGACAGTCTAGCATGGCAAATTACTGCTTTTAAAATTTTCCCAACTTTCAGTTTTGTTTATCATTATTAGAAGTTAATGACAGGTCTATGAGAGAGGTTTGTCAAAATAAGTTACAAGTAATAGGTGTTTGTGGGAAAAAAGTGAGAACCCCTGACTTAGCTAACAACCGGTTCTCGGGATCAGGGTTGCGGCGTCGGAGGTTTTTGGGTGGAATCAGATTCCTAGCAACATCAGGAGTCGGATTTTTTGTCCGACTCCGGAAGTCCAATTGGATCATTTTTGCATCACGCTGTTGAGTTGGGAATTCGTTGATATGCTACAATTTCTTATGAAACTTATTGAAACAGGGAATTGCTGTGTACCACGATTTCCATTGAGTGTTAGATGCTACAAAATTCTTGACAGCCAAAATTCATTCACTTTATGTTAAGGAGTTGGAAATTTTGGAAAGGTTGGAGTGGGACATTTTGCCTCCGCAACCCTGCTTGGGTTCAAAGAAATTTCAAAAACAGATTCTTGCGAACCGGTCGAATGCCATCACTGGGATTAGTTGACTTAAATGTGTAATACTTTTTTACATGACGTACATAGAATTACCGTAATCAGTCTTCAAGGTGTAGCACATTTCCTGCAAGACGAATTACTACAGCTTACTTTAATAATTCAACCCGTCTCAGGTTGGTGGCCAGACAGAAGAGGTAAATCCTCTTCAAACTCCAGCAATGAGACAGAGGGCGAGGTGGAACGTGTTGGCCAGTACATGCAAAATTGTGTGCACTACAGCGGCAGGTCGACCAGCGGTTTTACACATCTGTCAGTGACGACGAAGTGCCGTTTTTTCGGTTTCAACGCAATATTTTATCACGTTTTGCACAAAAAAAACCGCGGTGGATAGATTAGCGACGAAGCGCATTTAAACTAACTTCATAGGTTTGCCGCTTGAGATTGCAATTGACCTGGCCAACGTAGAACACAGGCAACTGACATGCCGCACAAAGTGCGAGGATCAGATGTGGTAACAAGTTCCTCAAGTATTTGCACAAACCATAACAAAATTTGTCGAGAATATTAGTGAACTGTTTACACCCCAGGTGATTGCGGAGAGCATCAGCTCCATCCTATCTCGCTCGGTTGACTACAGCAAAGAGACTTATGAGAAAAAGGACGCACCAAATACACGTTTCCGGCTGAAACACACAACGGCGAGGTCATCAAAGAGAGACCGTTGCGGTCTCTCAAAAAACACTGCATGTGTTGCACGGTTGGCATTTGCGAGCTGAGGAACGCAAAGCGAGAAAAATATGCAGGTGGAAAAAGTGGCTTCTTATTTCTTCTATGGGGGTTTGTAGCTCGCCCATTTCACTTGCAAAGGGGAGCGGATCGACGCTCGTTTGATGGTCAGTTTTTCACAACCTGCGTGATGGCTGAGGTCACATGACACACGATCAGCAAGATTCAAACTTGCACCGAAGTCTTTGTTCAGGCGGTTCGCGTCAGCAATCGGAGTTTCGCATACAAAAGAAGCACTCACACGTCTCTAACGGGGACAGGGAAACGTTACTTGCTGAGAGAGGAGTACACGCACACCCCCTGGCAAGCAGCTGCAACTTGTTTCTTATACTTCGGTGTATTACCACGCAAGTCAGTCAGTGCAACTCTGCCGAAAATATTCGTCATTATAGGGGAACACGCACGTTTCGCACTTAATAGGTCAGTGGTAATCGTTCTGCCTTCAAAAACGCTCCAGCCTACTTGTGGGTTCAAGTGAAGTTATTTTGCAACAATTCTTGTCTTTGCGCCCATTTCGAACGGACATGAAGATCATGATGACACGATTGCGAAATGGAATCTTTTGGTGTGTCACGTTAAATTGAACAGCACATTCTGTACAGCGTCTTCAATACCGGATGACAACAAAATTAGGTTTTGGAAAAATTGACCTGGATTATCACAAGTCTTAGTTGCAAATTTCCAACAACGCCAGCACGTTTGCGCAGCGGAGTTCGAATTCTTATCAACATTTACCTTGATCCTAAAAACAACAAATAATCGATATTTCCTTAGGCCCTTTGGGGATTAATCAATTATTTTGTTTTTAGGCCGTAACTTTTGAATCAGAAACGCTAGAAAGCCAATCAAGGGCGCAAAGATTCGGATTATAGCCTAGTTTCCAATAAAAACTAGAGTCAAAAATTTTCCTCCAGTGGTTGGCGCCCAGGGCCAGGTATCCTGGGTCAAAAAGGCCTAAGCCTACCCCGCTAATGCGTCACCCACAAAAAAACGAAATCCAAAACTTTCCAATTTTTTAAATGCAAACTAGGAGACTCTCCGTATCCGTTTGAAGGTTTCAACAGCTCTCTAGCACAATCGGTTGACGAGTTATGGAGTTGCAAAGTGATGGTAAGCAAGTGGCTCACGCGGGCCTTTCCGGTAAATCCACTCTGCAGCAACGGTGTTCAGCCATGCCACCGTTGTCACAACAGTGACCATGTCTGAAAGAGGTTTCAGGTCTTTCCTTAGAGTTTTTTGACTTGCGACCAGGAAAAACATGGCCGACAGCAATTTTCAACGATAGGGAAGTTATTGTTAGGACGTCATCGACAAGCACTCCTCAACAACGACAAGTACAAACGAGCTTTTGCGTGCTAACAAACTGAGGAAAATGCACTGAACATAAGTTCCGCGTTTCGGACAGAAGGGCACAGAAATTAAAAAACGAGGCACAACAAACACGCGCTTATGATTTCAAGCTCTCGACACAAACTGTTGCACGTGCTTCCGAAGTCCCGTTTACACAGGGTGTGTGTTGATCAACTGGTTTACATGCCGGCGATCGGCACCGGAGATGAAATGTTCTGTAAAAGCGAAAGCTGTCACTGTGATTGATTTGTCTGTTGACGAAAACATTACGCTCTCAGTGTCTTCTGCTGCAAGGCGACCTGGCTCTTAGTCCCTGCGGGGTTCTTTTACCATACCTGCGTAGATCAGGCGCTAGGTGTTCAGTGTGAAGAAAACACGTGCTTATAGCGCTGATCCACCTCCTGTAAACGTTCGCTACAAAGCCTTTGCGTTTTGGTTGCTGGCCATGAAAGTTCTTGCAATTCATTCAAATGCAATCAGAAACAACACGGAAACCACAGGCAAGAATGAAACTGCGATCCACATTTCAAAAACAATAGTTTTTATCGAAGATAAAAATAGGTTTCTTGCTTGTCCGCGAAAAGTCAACCATGGTATGATTTAAATCAGGTTCTCAAACAAGCGGTCCGCGAGGGTATTTTGTGCGACACGGTGAATTTTCAAATAATTAACATTTAGGTTTAATTTATTTACCGGTGTTAAAAATGCTCGGCCATCGAGTGAACAAGTTCTTTTTAAACGAACGCAGAGACGGCTAGAAATGATCTACCTATTACTCCTTATACCTTTCGCAGAAAATAAGATGTAAAAGCTGCATCTAGCAAGCTTCAGGTACCGCCAAATTGTTGCATCAGCGTCATAATGCGGCCCTCGGGTTACTTTATAAGTCCCCATTAGGCCCTCGGAGAAATTTGAGACCCCTGATTTATACACTTGATATTTGACTGGTTATTTCCAATACATATTAGCAAGGGAGGACTTTGCGTCTGTTCTGCTACACTGGAATGTTTGTAGCAAATTTTGTCGATGACCTCATTTTTAATTTATGTCAATGGAAAGACACAGGTAATTCCGACGCGACACGTTTCTAAATTCAGAGCAGATATCAACAACAAGCAAAAAAGTGTCTTTGTCACTTAAAGAGTAGTTAACACATTTTTGCTACAGGCCGCATTTCACAAACTCTTCCAATCAACTCAAGTTAGAAAAACGCGAGTGTTGTGTTGTTCTCCGAATTATTTCCTGAAAATAACCAACCTCCACCTGAGTGCGCAGCTCTCGAGGACACAGGCCCGGTCCACCAGGCGGTGTAGCGCCAAAGGTAATTCTTACCTGGGCTCTTCAAGCAGTCGCAGAAAGAACTACACACTTCGCGATTTCGCAGAAAATGCACTTAAAGTCTTTCACACAAGGTTTGCGAGAGACCCGAGCGAACCGTTCGCATGGAATGTTTTCGCTGTAGCGATACAAAAAACTTTCGAAACGCTTCTGGACAAACTGAGCTCGATTCGCTGCTGAATGAAGGTCGCCGTTCGGGGGGGGATAGCAGCAGGGGAGTACCGAGGTTAGATGGCGCCTGGGGCAAGAAACAAATTTGGCGCCAACTGGGAGCAGATGTACTGTATTGAAGATAGTACTCGCGACATTGGTGGGATTTTTCAGCGCTCGGGGGCGTTGTGCCCCCCTTGGTACACCCCTGGACAGCAGCCAAGTGTTTGTTGCGGACAACACAGTCGGTTTGCGACTTGAGCTGATAATAACAAATCGTGCGTGTCTGCAAAGTAAAGCTATGTCCAACCGAATTGCCTTATTGCGCAAAAGTACATCAATAACTTCATGAGGGCCGAACACTGCATGACTGACTTTCAGTTTAACAAACCAAAGTTTAGTTTACTGAAAGCATTCGAATACTAGCGGCAGTGATAACGACCATACGGTACTTTTAATCACTCCCAAACTGTGATGCCATAGGCAAGTTTAGTGCTATTGGAAAAACAAGGGTAGTCAGAAATCAGTTTAGCGCAGAGGAGCACGTGAGTAGAAATTAGTTTTGCACTGAGGTGTCAGTGGACGCGTGGAAATCCAGCAGCGTATAGTACATGAATCTACCAGTGCAAGTGCACAGTACAAGCACTGAAATCACTGCATCGAAAATTTTGAATTTAAGATCATCAAAATGAAAACAGGTTGTCGTTGTACTGTGCCAGGATTTTTAAGGTGTTTTAGGGACCCGATTCGAGTCCCTAGAATTGAAAATCGGATTCCCAGAATTGGAGAAATTGGGTCCCTACAGGTCGATACCGGGAACGTAACATTTTCCTTAAAAAAACCTGGTTATACATACACATTAATGAAAAGCTTACTGGGCCGCACATATCCTTCATGCGGCCCGCGGGTTGGACATAGCTGGTCAAGTAAATGAGGGGGGGGTGAGACTTGCTTTGATGTTTGAACAGAAAGCACAACAACCGCGCATCTACGCGACCCGCCTTGCGAGGTCAACAGCATCGTGCATGCAGCAAACTGCTTCAGCGCACGAGGCACTAAGCACAGGAGCAGTAATGATTTGTGAAAAATTTGGTGGCTGTCTCCTGATAATGATGATGACCACAATGGTTTGTGAAAATTTTGATAACGATCGCCGGGTAGTCAATGTTTTTTTTCTGCTGAGGGAGATGACGACAATTGCGCGTTACCATGGAGAGAAAGCGGCTGGACTGGGAGGGTATATTCTGTGCGCTGTTCACGGAAATAGAATTATTTTAAGTTGCTGACTGACACACATTTTGCAACAAAAAAAAGACAGATGCGCGTTAGTTTAAAGACTGCATAGTCTTTACGGCCATACACAATTGAAAACTTAACTGCGATCGCAAGAGCTCATAGCCATTATTCTCGTATGACTTCTGTAGCAACGCATTTAACTCTGGGTCCTAATACCATTGAGCTTAGCGCTACGGCGTCTCGGCATTTGAGGCGATCGCCTGCGAGCAACGAGCGATTACGTTCCCAGCTTCTAGTGCCTGCAGTACGTAGGTTACCAGTCGTATTTCAGTTTTGTGCTTTAGCTACAGCTCTCTGGAAGCGAAGACACATTGAGGCTTCGCGCAATTGAACAGCATCGTCGGAAGCGTCATGCAACGGCACTTTTAAAGCACCGCACTGCTATGTACGCAACCGACTGATTCTGACGAATCCGCGACGAAAGTTCATTTCGAAGAAGTGAGTCTTGTTGAACCGCAGAAAGGACTCTCGGTGTGTGTGACGTCAGGTCGTTTTTTTAAACAATGCGAAGGATTAGGTGTATCCCCGAATCCGTGAAAACGGGTCCGCTCAGTTCGCCGGGATGAAGAGTGAAGGCGGCCTCTTCGAACGGCTTCTGCATCTGGCCTGAAAACAAAGAAGATGACATTTGGCGGGAACGAAGCAAACGCATGCAAACAAGGAGCTTTTCAACATAACGGGCTACAAGTAAGGCTTTTTTACTGACACCAGCAACTCCTTTGATTTCCATGTTTTTGTCATGACGTATGTGAACCAAATAATGCGGAGGGCGTAGGCCAGGGGTGGAGAACCTATTTGCTACCACGGGCCGCATGAACTGTGCATTATCGCTGGCGGGTCGCAAAATCAATCAATTAATTTTACCCTAAAATTCTACCTTTATGTCTAACCAAGTGGAAGAGTGACTTCTCTTGACTTTCGATCTAAGTACCCGCTTATCATGGAGCTTCGCTTTGACGCGATGTTGTGTTCTGACTTAGGGAACGAAAATTCTGATGCGGGCCATATCAAATGTTCACGCGGGCCGCAGGTTCCCACCTTTGCCATAGAGCAATGTTTCTCAACGCCTTTGTTCCACGTCTATTAAAAATTTTTATTTAATCGTACGACCTATCACGATCCGCTGCACAGATAGCTACACTGAATATGAAGTGAAAAGCAAAAATAGGCCCTCCGCTTTTACGGCGACTTATCGAAATCACACATTGTTTCATTAAATGTTCCATCAAAATATTGTCGTGGGCCACTAGATGAGAAGCACTGCCATCTAGAGAAACTGTTCTTTTTAAAAAACTGACCAATCGTTGATGTTTCTTTTCTTGCGGCTGAAGTCAAATCGAAAAGAAAGGAAGCTTTAAGCAACCCGCCGACGAAACATAACACAACCAGACCAGCTTAATGCAGTGAAGCCGCACAAGCCTGTAC
>JGI24159J19872_10004900_pt1 | contig 17176 bp, 13 predicted proteins | sample Ectturendosymbi4_FD_19872 | JGI IMG/M metagenome (IMG submission 19872) | reverse complement strand
CTGTCAGGCCGTGCAGTCCATGAGGAAGTCGATGGGTTGGACATTGGAGGACAATATGGTCGACGGTTTGTTCTTCTGCGCCACGCTCACAGGCCTCGGAGGAGGCCATGTCCCATTTGTACCAGCATGTGCGGAAACGCCCGACACCGGTGCGGAGGCGGTTGAGCCGGACCCAGGCTCTTCTTGGGAGGGTTGCCCGGGGGCATAGGTGCCGGTGTTGGAGATGCGGAGTCTTGTCTGGACATTTGCACTCGATGGACGGGTGAGCGCTGAGAAGAGCAGATGTCCAGGTTCCAAGGCACGGCGTGCTAGAGACAATGTTGCCCCATTACGACGAAGCTCAGCAGGTTTGATGCCTGCGGGAGGGGAGGACGGCAGATGTCGTCACGTAGCCCTCCCTATACGACATTGCTACAGATGTCAACCAGACCTGTCACTACAAGAGCAACCACTGCTACCCGCGCTAGATGTGTTCACCGTGGGTTGGGTAGAAAAACGCCTGGCGCAAGACACGGCAGCAGCAGAGCTGCCGTCGAAGGTGACTCACGATCCAGCATACTCCAGCTGAACACCGGACTCACCGCAAAGAAGATCAGCGTTATTGACCAGCTTGCCTATAAGAAGAAAACTTTCATCATTGTCCTACAGGAGTCCCATTGCACAACTGCAGACAAGCTAGTGATCCCCAACTTCTCACTAGCTGGGTCAGTGCTGAGCAGGAAGCACGGCCTTGCCACATTTCCTTGACTGTGCAGTCCTTGGCTCCAAGCGACCGGTTGTCAACCAGAACAATCCGTTCAATAAATTTAAGTACCGTAAATATGTTTCATACGCAGTACTTTTGTCCCATAAACTTGTGAAGCTTTTCTCGATTAAGTGTTACAAAAAAATTAATTTTATCTTGTGCACAGACGAATTAATGCAATATGTTACAGTAATTGCAGCCTCGTACGTTTCAGGCCTCTACGTCCACCGAATTGGACTAACTTTAAATGAAAAGAATCGACAAGGAACTCGCTGGAAACGCAAATGCCAAAAGATTTTAAAACACACTGCTTGACGATCGTGACTCAGCAGAAATGCATAGAGTTCCATCACCAGTTTTCATTTGTGAATGTGAGTAATGTACGGATGCATAGTTTGCTGGAAAAGCTATGAGAGACATTGCATTGAAGCTCGGAAGTGCAATCTACTGCTCTCAGTCATGAAGTCAGAACTGTTTTTGCTGAACTGAGTGAAGCATGTGGATACATTTTTGGCTGGCAAGATGCGGAAAATTTTTTATATTCACTGGTGCAACCGTGAATAAAGGTGATCATTTTTTTAGGTAAAGTTGGCGTTTTGCATATTTGCTAAAGTTTCCATTCCCTTTTGGTTTTCAGAATGAAAGTTTACTATCTGCTTTAAACACAGTATTTTTAGCGTGTTTTATTTGTCGATACATCGACATCTCAATTAATTGTTACGCAGTTCAGTTTCATTTTCCCGCTTTCTATACTCCTGTCGGAGCTCCACGAGTGGTCTGCGGCGCCCATCTCCGCTTGTTTGCGCCGTGGGCCACGCGGCTACTTTTGCAGTAAATGCTGCAATGGTGATGAGTCAGTGGCAGCGCTGCGCGTCAAAGTTTTTTCTTGCACCCACCCGACGTCACTGAGAACGAGGCTGGAGAGGCAGTAAGAACCGTTTCACAAGTTTTCGGTGTGAACTGTCCTGGAATCGACCCCAGCGTACAAGCTTTGGTGGCGTGCTCAATCAACTGTACCACTGAGCCTGTTACAGACGGTACCATAGTGCTGAACATTGTGAAGATATCACCTTTGAAAATAAGAAAAACGAAAATGTGAAAAAATTTGCAAAAAGCTTTGAAAATTTAAACATTTCGCATGTGTTAACGTCTTTCGATGGAGTTAACCCACTCGCACATTTTATGCTTACTCCGTAATGGGTCTGTGCAAGCTCAGTTTTTTGCAGCTTTTCTAATACTACTGTTTATCAAATAAGATTTCTTTGAAGTGTCTAAAAAAGGCATCAAGATTTGAGAATATAAAGGCATTGGCGCATTTCTCCTTATCTGTGCTCACGCACTGAGACTTCCACTTTGACTTGAGGTCTTCAGTAATTTCTTCATTATCTATCTAGTTAGCGCTGCATCTCTACACTATTGCAGAAGCATTCCATCACGTCTAGAATGCCGTACAACTGTACGTCATTCTTTCTGCAACTTTTTAACTTTCTCGTATCACCTTCCGAACTCACGTTCAGCTTTGCTTCACATGTAATTGCAAATGATATTATCGACAAAGCTCTCTACGTATTGGGAATGATCAAATATTTGCACGCTCTACCACTTTCCTACGTGCATTTGACCTTGTGAGATTCTTTTATTTAAAGCATTTTTCTTGTGTACTGTAGAATGAACATTTTCCGATTGAATTCATACGCTGTTTAATTTTCAACCATCTTTTCATCTTTCTCTGTAAATGTGGATTTCAACGATCCAGTGGACAAGAAAACAACAGGCAGTTAGTTCCACCAATTTTTTGAATAGACATTAATAGTGATGTGTTGACTACAAAAAATGCCACATCGCTGCGAATTACTTTCAAAAGTATGCACATGTTGTAGAAATGCAACCGTCATTGATTCATCACTATGGATGTGACAACTTTCAAGCTTCAGTTTAATCGAAAGTTAGACTTTCACCATAGAAATCGACTGACTAAACACTGACACTTGTGACATGTGGGGTGCCACTGCAACAGATGGTATGAAGTAAAACAGTCAACGGTGCGAAATTTTGAACCTAATTTCTTTTTGCTTACTGTTACTGCTTTCAAACAATTCAAACTCTCGTTTCAAAAACTTTGCGTCATAAATCATGGGCTTTAACAAAGCGGAAATTATTTAGGAAGGAACTATGCAATGAAAACTTTAAGTGTGGTTAGGCAATGTAATTTCTTTAACGGGGCTGACTTACTTTGTAAAGGTTGAGACGTGAAAAACACGAATTTCATTAAGTTGCACAAAATGATCTTGCACAAAAGATGTATAAATACTCCTGCATTGCTGTCACCCCGTTGATGCTCGTCTAAAAGATGTGTGCCCAACATCAAATAACAACATGATGCCCACGAATATCATTAGCCTACATTCAGTGTTAACACCTTATGTCATCACACCGACATCGTCTCGACCACTTTCCTTCGAATAAATGTCAGAGTGTCCAAAGTATCAACTATACGATGTGTTCTCACGCATCGACTTCCTAAGTGTGACGTAAACCTCACCAAACCGCACATGCTCTTTCCCTGTGCGATGTATGGGCGAGATAAACGCGTACACATGATATCATGATGCTGCCAATATCAACAATACTTCTTTTGTAGATTTGCTGAATGTGCATCACTGACATCGTAAGTTGCACTCAACTGACTTTAATGACAGAGGAAGTAATACGCAAAGAATTGCAGTCAACTGACTTAAGTGATCTGCAGTCAACTGACTTCATGTCAAAGGAGATATACCGGGCGTTCGCACGAACATTGTTGTGTTGCAAGGCTGAATATCTTTCCCTTACTATTTATTTAGACATCCCCAGCCCTGCAGCTTAAACTAAAAGTTAAACTAAACTCTTCTTTCAGTGACTAACTGCTTTCCACAATTTCGGTAGCTCGATCTTGTACAGGTCAAAACCTGCTTATAATTGCAATCCGTCCTTACTTGTTCTGCTAAATCTAACACCACTGGCAATACAACTGCATGGTATTTATTGGCGCTCTGTATCCAAGCATCACGTGCCCTTTATTTCTTCTGCATATTGTTACCTGCCGGTAAAACCCCATCTGGTATAAGTCTTTTGCAATATACAGTTTTATATTTGATACTCGGCTGCGCATTTGTAGAGATTTTAACTGTAGCTGAAGTATATTACTGACCGTGCACAATCTGACAAACACATCTGTTATGCTTTAAACCCAGTTGTAGGCTGGTAACACTCAAGCACATCTGAAAGCTGTTCAAATGGAAAAACTAAAAATCAGGACTATTATCGTACATCTGTCCGTATTTCATGCATTGCCTTTGACAATTGTATTTACAGTCAGTTTTTCAACGCTTCCATCAGTTAAAATTGATGTTACGGTGAAATTTGCGATTTGTTTTGACAGCAGGGATGCTTGGGTCTGCTCTTCACCCATTCTGAAACCCTAGAGTTTTTTTTCACTATCGTTTCAACCAAAACTAATCGCTTCAAATTCCCAAGATGAAGCATGCGTGAAAACTACAGATCACGTAAGCGTCTAGGTTACAGTGGTTGCCTACGCCGCACATCCGGGGTATATAATATCCAAATCCAATCTGCCCTGAAGTATTGATAAGTATTGACACAATGACACAAGTATTCACGGAAAAGAAATACGTAGGAGGGGGTTGCCACCTTTAGGCGAAATACATCCAATACACTCGCTTTGCTCGTGAGCTCATCGTAGCAATCAGTTTTGGCATTTAAGCAATACGGTTCTCATGTCAGTGATCGCGAGATCCATAAATGACTGGCCTCTTGATTTCCACTACAAAGTCTCGGTTGTACTGCCGCTTCTCCAAACAAGTTGCTTTTCTTCCATCATTTTGTACAAGTGGAAATCGTCCGAGCAAAACGCTGCGCTCATTGGTTGATTTGCCGCGTGTCGTGACAACCGGAGCTGGGATTTCCATTGTTCTGCCAAGATCGCGGAAACCCTTGGACTTGACCGTTGCAAACCGGAAGGAAATAACGGCACAAGAAGAGGGCCTGGCCGATATAATTAACTGCACAAGTCAGTCACAAAATTTGGCGTACTGCCTCATCGCAAGTCATTTCTGGCATAATGCCAATGACACTGCAGCTGAAAGGTTTGCGGTGGTAGTTTGTGTCAGTAAGAAAATATAAAAATAGAAACAAACGACGAAATTCAACTTCGAACAAACGCAACTTTCCTGTAGTGGCGACNGTCTCTTTGAGAAATAAGTTCAGGATAAAATTCGCCAANCCACTAGAAGTGGCCAGATAGNCCTGAGTTTGCTTTTATTTAATATCTTNCAACAGGGCTTTTCATTGCGGGTGCCTGGGTCGTGGTGCGCATGCGCAAATTTAGATCACGTGCAATTTTGACAGAGGAACTTGTTCAATGGTGTTTATATATTTAAGAGAAAAAAAGGAGAACTGACCTGATACTTCTGTTAAACAAAATGAAAATCGAGTTTCACTCCGATTGGAAATAAAAACTAACCTGCTCTTACTCAAAACTTTCCTGCATAAAAAGATCACTATTTGTCGTTGAAAAAGTTACGCATCTTTGATATTTTGTTACACTCCATAAAAGCGACGAACGTTGGGCTAAGCGACAACATGTAGAACAAGCCAGGCAATCGGTCTTCCTTAACAAGTTCCTTTAAATGAAACTCAAGCGGCTTTCAGGGTCTATGGTTGATTGAAATTGCCTTAGTGTTAAGGTCTCCCGTCGCGCAAACTTTGACGATAGGGAAAGTCCTAGTTTTAGCAGCGTTCGTCTACTTGCAGAGATTTATTCCCTAGTACAGGCACACCAGCACTCAGTTTTGTTTTGCTCATCTGACGAACCCCTGATTGCATTAATTAAGAATGCGACAGTCTACCGAAAGGTACACTGAAGCAGTGGTTCCAAAACTTTTTGATGCATTCACCATTTGCTCATTATGGATTTTTTCATTCCTCCCCTTATTGTTTAGGCTCGTAGGCTGGTAGTAACTGCAGTTGGAACAATGTTTTTTAATGACAACAATATCTTGATTAAAAAAGTGGAACAAACACTATTTATACTTAAATAATGGCATTGATATTTCTTACCAAAAACGAGTGATAGTCCACTAAATAACTTACAAATATAAAAGTGCTAAAGCCTAACTAATCGAAAAAGGCATTGTCAACTTAAAATAGAAGTACAACACTTACAATGAATAGGTAACCTAACGATGAAGTGGAAATTCCTCCCTGAATTTAAGGAACCATGAACTGCACTTAAGTGTGCTGTGCTTTAACATTTCGAGGCTACGACCTTGATGCAATAGACGAATAAAATCATTTCATAGATTTTTGAAGTTCCGCTTCAGGTAAAGCGATAAACAACACTCTAAGACAGCTATGTCCAACCCTCGGCCCGGTTTAGGTTTTCATTGTAGCAAAGGTATCCTACCTTTCATACTGTCAACTTGTTCCTACTATAGTTTGATAATCTTGAATTCGACATTTTTGTTACAGGTAGTCCTCAGTGCCACTTTATCACGCCTGTTACCATTGCAGTTGAGATTCGAACGCTTCAGGCATCAGTTTTAGCCAAATGTAGTTTGCTAAGATCAAAGTAAGCCATTCGATGTGCGGCCCTCGTTAAAATAGTGACATAATTGTTGGTTCAGTAAGTCATTTGGGTTGGACATAGCTGCTCTAGAAGCAGTTAAAATTTTCGCCCGTGCACTGTGGGTGGCAAACATGCAGGGAATTTGGAAAAAATTTTCACTTAGTCAAGTTATTGACCTCAGAACAACGGATGGCATACCTAATTGAACAACTTGAGCATGAAGTGAAAAATTTGACAGTGACGATCATACACTGCAATCGACTGTGCTCATATCTTTGTGAACACTTTTTCCTGAGAGCATCAAGCAAATTTGCTCAGCAGTTTCACCGTAACGAACAACAGCTCTGTGTGTCACGTGATCCTAGACATTTGCTCATGATTGACTTCACACAGCCGTGTATAGCCTGCGCACATTCAATTCACAAGAAAACAAAAAAGGAAAGATTAAGGTTAAATTCAAACTCAGTAGAGATCAGAAACCGGACTTAAATCCGTGCTCTNCCTGCTGGTNATGCGCTCAATAAACTTGATATTAATTTGAAGCTATATTCACAAGTGGGCGCTGTGTGATTTAAAACAAACGCACGTAGGTGTAGGCGGTCGAGTTCTTTCTCAACATGGTACAAATTATTTTGAAAACATCAATCATTTTTCATATAAGAATTTCATTTTTAATCCTATTTTATTCTAATTTCAAAGAATATGCTGTTTCAGCAATCTTAGGAAATCACATCAGATGGATGTTTGTGCCTTGTGATTGAGAAAAAACAGAAAAAGCAAAACCTACATTTTCATGCATAAAGTGGAATATGTAGCCCTAGCAAATAAAATTTTTGTAGCTGAACGCGCACAGGACATGAATTCTGTTCACATCTATTTTCCTATGAGGATATTTTATTTTTCCTGAAACTTCCTAAAACTAACAAATGGTTAAATGCTTTTTAAAGTGTTTGATGCGATTTTGGGAACAAGAATCGTTTTCATTGTCAACTGAGGAAAAACAAAAATAATCTGTTAGAAACATTTGCAAAAAAGTTATTTAAAATGCAACCGTGCAATGAGGGTTATAACTGGAATTCAATAATGAACATAAATGTTATATTCATGCAGCAAAAGATTACTGAGTTGGAAGGAAATGTACAGTTAACAAAATCCGAAGTCAATTTTTATTAAGTCTCTCAAGGTGAATAAACTTAAACAAAATGTTAACTTGAACTATTTTTGAATCCGGTTGTTATCATACATTTCTTTATGCGCCCGATTTATAACTGAAAGTATAAGCATATCTGCTTGTATAGAAACATGTTGATCTGAAACATAAACCGTCCTGAGTTTGCTGCAAGTTTTTAAAATTTCACCGATACTTGTGATAACGTTTAACAAAACAATACAGAATAAAGTCACCGGGTCAAAGTGTTGCAACGTTGCTCTCACACTGCGAATCGCTCTCTTCCCCTTTCAGTTGATGAAAGAAAGCCAACGACACAAGCCCAAGTTTAGTGCATTGGCGACGTACACCCGTATATCGGCATGGTTCCGAAACGTCAGAGAAACTGAAAGCAATGGCGTTGGATTAGTGGAAATATTCTGCAATTAAACACCCGACTGGGAAGCCGGCAGCCTACTGAAGTGACTACAGGCTCTGTGAAGTTTTGGCAAATACCCAGCTAGTAAAGGCTGGTATGCACTGTTGCGCACACCTTGTTGCTAATTGCTGTTCTTCCATCAACCAGAAACCTGTTAAGCTGATTGTTCACCAGAAATATTTATGCTTTCCCTATAATTTGTTGATGTTTAAAAATGTTCAACATTTTATTACAGCTTGAAAACTCTTCTACTACATTTGCAGGACAGCTTGTAGTGAGACATAGTTTTACTAAAAAGACGTTTCGCTTTGCAAGAGTCAGATTTTACTTCGGTAATTCAAAGAAAGCTGAAAATTATTTCAGTCAAACTGTAATTCAACTTTCTATGTTGTAAGTCTTATACGCGTGTTTGATAAAATGGCCAAATTGCTCCAATACACAATCATGAAATGCATTCAGATACACATTTCAAAACAGACGCTGTCCAATGCAAAAACTCCCAAATTTTCACCCAAAGTAGAATTGGACCCAGCTTACTAACACTGTGGAGAACGAGTCAAGCAAAGCATGTTCAACTTCATAGAAGGTGCAAGAGTGTTGTCCGCGTAAACACAATGTTTATGATAAGATATTTTTGCCAAGGAACGCATAGTACAAGTTGCTGGTAATTTATGCGACGTTTACAGCATTTACAAGTTTTACACTCACGCAGGAAAATGCTTGGCTCATTCATACAACAACAGATCAAGATACTAAGGGAACATCATTTGAGAAAGCAAACAATTAAAATTTGCTTCAGTTTTGATTCGCAGAGCAATATAACACCTAGCAGTTTATGACCCAGTTTCACGCCTCTTGCAATATTGTGAAAAGAACACCCTGGTCCACTTTAACATGATTGGTAAGGGTTGGCTCAGCACAACATCAGTGACGAAACAAAATGCTTGTCATTATTTAACAAAAACAAACTTCGGTAACAATGCGGAAGAACTGCTCATTGAGTAACGTACGCTGGTTTCTCTACTACCTCAAAGAACCGACTTGTGGGCAATTGGCGGTTACGCAGATGGACTGCATGTACGTCATGCATTCCAGCACTTGACCACCACCTCACCTAATCGCATGTCAAGTGACGCAGATTACGGCAGTTCTCGTCTCAGACGAGAAAGCAAAGGCGATGCGCACTCTTGCGTCTGTCGCCTTTAACGCAATCAATTCTTTACTTGAAACTCGATCTGACAATACTACCCCAATTGCGCATCTCTTTTTTCGATCAAGTTGAAAGTAAACTTCACAATATTTGTGTAGATATCGTTTTTTTTTCGACGGAAAGAACGTCAGAAGGTTGAGTGAATGCCTGCAACCCATGTTGCATAAAATCAGCCGATAAAGCGGTGTCGCGGTACGCGGCTGTACTGCGCTGTGCATCCTGTCTGGACTTGCATTCCGCCGTAGCAGGAACGATGAACAAGGTCGAAAAAATTATTTTCATGTCTGGCTTGGCGTCAGAAGTGGATGGAAATAAAATATACACGAATGCCAAGCGAACTGACAACTTCACGGTCAACTTTTTCACTGGTACGTGGGAACAGAAAACAAAACTTAAACATTTCTTCAGTCCAATTATATCACAACATCAATTTCGCTCGTAAAGCAACAGTGCAGCGGTCAGTGGTACTCTAACTCAAGTAGATACATGTAAATGATAGCTGTTAAGCAAGTTCTGAAACACAATATGGAAGACGAAAGCGTCTACAGTGTTAATTTTGGCAGAATCAGTTGCACGGTGGCAGTGGCATCGCCACTATCTTAGGTACGCACCTAAGTAGCATTTTTCGTTGTTCCTCACAGCAAAAGACATTTTTATTCTATGAACATATTCCAAACGCACACTCCAACAATTCAAACAGCATTGATTAAAAAAGGATTTTCGTTTTTTTATTAATCAATTCAATTGGCAATAGATGCAAAATGGTGCATTTTCGAAAATTAATGAAAATCAGTTACTGATGTAAACAACTCTTGCCCACGTCATAAAGTAAAGTGAATTGTACAAATCGCTAAATACGTGGAGGGTTACAGATATTTTTTGAGAAATTTTCAAACACAATTGAGGGTTTTCGAAATTCCGACAACAGCCGCAAACACCCTTGAATTTTCTGTCTCCTTTTGAACATCAAGCATTAAACCAATTAGTGAAGAACGCAAAGCAGGAAATTTTCGTGATGCAAAGAAGTCCAAAGTTTTTGGAAGAGTTTTTGTTTGCCGTCACAACCACTGTAATAACTATTTGGTTTCGTTAGAAAGTGAGAAAGCCTGCCAAGTCTTGACCTCATAACGATAGGCACAGGAAATCTTTCTTNCAGAGTATTTGCNGAAATTACGAGATTCCAGCATTGCAAATGCAGCTTTTCCTCATGGCACCAGCGATTCCAACTGGTTAACAAAAAGGTTTTCCGTTTTTNTGTTGAAAAGGCTGGATGAAAAAGTACTTATTCTGCTTCATTCGCTTTTCACCACAAAGCCTTTGCGGGTGAATTAGGAGAGGTGCGTTTTTGACACTCCAATCGTTTCCTGTTGTGCCAACAAGCTTTTAGCTATGCGCATCGTGATAGTAATCAGATGCTATGAATAGAATAGTCTTGGCCGTAGCTACATTGAGGCAAATGAGGCACTTGCATCGGTGAACTTTCTGTAATGTTGCCACAAAACATTTTTGCAACGCTAAATCAAATAATATTTTATTGTGTAGCTGCTTCAAAAAGAGCAAAAGTGCAGCTACACTGTGTTGCAACCACCAGCCTAGATTAAATAGGAGGAGGATATTACAGTANGTCTCCATAAACCAGANCAAAAATCATACCTAACTGCGGACATAATNAAAAAATTCGTCTGTGGTAAAAATTTGACNCTGACTACGGCCATGATAGTGAACTATTTGATCGGAAATCTTGCATATATTCCGTTCCTATTGTTATTACTTTTTAACAATTTACTCTAGCTTTTGATAGCACCAACAGGAAAGCACATCTTGTGCTCATTTTGTTACCTGTGAAACAAGGAAACATCACAGGAAACCATTTTGTTGAGTCTATTAGCCTGAAACATTTTTCGCCCAACATAATATCTTGAGTCTACCATCTTTTGAGAATAGTTGTTAGTTTTTGGGGCAATCAAAAAACATCGCATTGACGCCCAAGGAAAGCTGCCAAGTCAGTAAAAACAAGGCAAGAAGCCACTTCACGCTTTTTACTATGACGCACTCAAAACAACGTTATGTCGCGCGTGCGCATAGCACCTCCAATTGCGCTGTAGGCTTGTGTTATTTTTGACCACAAGTCAGTGGTTGGCAGCCTGTAATCCAAACAATCAGTGAAGTCCCCGTTGGAGGGGACAAGATGTCAACGTCAAGTCACCGATGCTTGACCATTAGCTGTATATGCTGAAGGATTTCGAATAACGTGAAACGTAAAAAGTGTTTGACGCAAAGGAAGGGAAATCCCGTTTCGGTTGATTGCAACGCAAACAAGCGCATGACGTTTGTTGGATTGCTGTCGATGTAACCAACAAACGCATGACGATTGCAAGGGCAGCAAACACGATCGAAAAAATTCACCAGCAGAAGGTGTCTTTCTAGCCTTTGCAGCACTCCTGCAATGGAGCATGTGATTCAAACTTGCTGCAACTGACGTAACTTTCAACTAATTACTCCGCCGGTGGATTTGCCTGGATTGTGCCATTGTACACTGCGCATCTGTTTATCAAACGTTTCAATAAATCTGCAGAAACAGGTTAAGCGTCAAAGTGATAAGGAGCCTTGTCAATCTAGGATTCGTTAATTTGATATACTTGGATAAATTACGTTCAGAGCTTACCATTCGAACGTTAAATGAAAGCGTAACGTTGGGATCAAAACCAGCTTTTTTTGTAAAACCACCACCAAGCGTTAACGTCGTCGAACTGGAAGCTGCTTTGAAGGCTACTCAGCCTCTGAAAGCATCAGGTCCTGATGGTGTTCCCAATGAACTCCTCACAAATTGCGGAGAAACCCTTTTGCATTGGCTGCTTTCCTTTGTAAATACATGTCTAGCCAACAACCTCATTCCAAAAATGTGGCGACAAGCATCAGTAATTGCAATCCTGAAACCTGGCAAGCCACGTTTCAGCCCCGAGAGCTACCGTCCGATATCATTGCAATGTTCTTCCTTCAAACTTTTTGATAGGCTTTAACAGAATTAACCCCATCATTGACCCGCTACTTCCAACCGAACAAGCATGTTTTTTTAAAGCAGATCAACTGCAGACAAAATCTGCCGACTGACTCAAGACATCAAGCAGGCATTCCACCACCGACAAGTAGTTGGCTCAGTATTTCTCAACCTTAAAGCGGCATATGACACTCTCTGGCTCAAAGGACTTAATTTGAAGCTGTCAAAGCTGTTGCACTGCAATACAATGATAAATCCGATCACGAATCTCCTGTATTGTAGATCGTTTATACCACATACCAATTACGAACGAAGTAGTCGTCCGCACAATCTCAAAAACGGAGTCGCCCAAGGGTCGGTACTAGCCCCACCTTGTGCAATGTTTACACTTACGACTTCCCCAATACCTTATCTACCAAATATATATGCTGACGATGCCGCACTGACCTTCTCAGCTCCCACTTTCAGTCAATCAGAAAAAATTTAACAGACGATATGACCTACGTAAATAATACCTATCCAAGCGGCGCTTAAGGCTCTCCACCAACAACAAAACTGTCTGCTCAGTTTTCCACATCAAAACCATCATGCAGGGCATCACCTCAAAGTAGAATCCTCTCCTGGAAAGCTCCTATAATTCCAGAATAATTCGACATACTTGGGTATCACTCTTGACAGATGTCTCACATTCAAAGTTCACACTCTGAAATTGAGAAACAAAGTCTCATCTCGAGTTGCCTTGATAAAACGCCTCGCGGGTCTGGCTTGGGGATGCTCATTTAACGTGCTCAGAACCTCAACAAGTGCTTTGGTATATGCTCCAGCAGAATACTGCTCCCAAGCTTGGTGCCAAAGTGCACACACACGTAAATTAGACACTCAGGCGAACGAAGTCATGCGTACAGTTTCAGGTTGTATAAGATCAACCCCTATAGACTTTCTTTCTTTTCTGGAATCCTGTCCCCCAATACTCGACGATATGCGGCATGTCTAGAGCTACAGTACATCGTAAATCACAAAGTCCTGATAACCTGCTACATGAAACCCTGCACGTACGGCGCGCTCCCAACAGACTTCGCTCGAGACGCCCCTTAAGACCGCTCATGGAAAACCTCACTAACCAAGACTTCTCCCCCCTCCAGTACCAGATTCTTTTAAGCCATTTATCTCTAGTTTCACTCACTCCCCACCAGAATGCCAAATGTCGCGCAATGCATGGGTCCAACTTAACCGCTTGCGCACGGGACCCGGCCGGTTTAACGCAAACCTCTAAAGAATGGGATTGGCTGATAATAAAAACTGTGCGTGCGGATACATCCAATCCGCTAGTCATATCCTTTATCACTGTGCTGCTATGGTCCCTCCATGCAGTATCACCAACACCACCAACGAAAACCTGATTGAATATCTTCGTAATTCTTCCTGTTAGTCCCAACCGCATAGTCCAACCACCTGTCAGTTGTGTGCATATGATAGAAGAGGAAGAACATCGTCCATTTGCTACGAAGCGTCGAAGAAAAGAATCAATTAAATATGTATGAAAACCTCCCGTGGCAGCGTTGTGTTTTTCTCTCAAGCCAGTTTGTCGTTAATGTTGGTCGCAGCAGCTGTGCCACTGATGCCCTGCACATCAAAAACAGTTGTGAGAATCTTCGCGAATTCAGACAGAAACGTCATTTGTTGCTTCAAAAAATTTTGAATGCATATGTTCGAACATATTTTATTTTTGAAGTTGTGGTACAGTAACCCGTAATATCAGCTTTTTTATTTTAACAAATATTATAAAACAAAATCACATTAAAAAAAAACATACTGATTTTACAATAGTGGATTCAAACATAAACTAAAAGTGAGGCACATTTAAAGCACTATCTCGTTTTTCTAGCCCTGACTGAACTGTACTAGTGCTGACTGCTCCAGTGTTTTCACAGAGAGAAGCAATAACTGAAGGCCATGACGGAAATTTAGCAGCCTGAGACATACGCACTCGTGTACCTGAATCACAGTAGTACTCTTAAGGTGAGTGGCTGAATGCATCCATAAGCAGTCATTGAAGATAGAGTTCTTACACACGAAACACATAGACATATTTTTAAAGGTACATTTTATGGTGACACAGGATAGCTCAAATCAGACAGAAAAGCGCACATAATCTTAATTTGTGTACTGGTTAAACCCTTTCGGTTACTTTAACTAAGGCGCGTTGCAATACACAGGTAAAAAAATTATTTTTTTCTTTTTATTTTAAGGCAAACGACGGCAGGCCAGAGAGTGGAATGCCATCTACCGGTACCAGCAGTTATACAACAATACGATGAAAGAATGTTAATAAATAAATGTGCAAAAAGAAGTTACGTTAATAAGTAAAGACGCAAAAGGAAAGGTTGGTAATGTAACGTTAATAATTACACTGGTCAACAAAAAATTTGTTGCATTGATGCAAACACTTGTTCCTACTAAATTTTGGGGCGCTGATTTCAAATCTGACTTTAGTTTTTTTCTGTAAGCTACAATTTTTTTGTAATTCACGATTTTTCATTTTTTCGTGCATTGCAAAATTTTTGCAAAGCGACATTTTTAACAAGGTTGATTTATGGCTAGCACCTAAGAAACAGCCCAAAAATAGAAATATGTCGCAGTGCAGTGTGTATCACCATAAGAGAAAGAACTTTCACACAAATCTTACATGAAATATTGAAAACGAGTAAAGATGGTCAACAAGTAAAATGAGATATGACTAATGAAAAATATTTTCACATGAATGTCATTGAAAATGTGTAGACAATTAGCTTAACCACTGTTGCCACTTCTGATGTTTTAACATCAGATCTGATGTTTTCAGAGAAATTTCTGATGTCTGATGTTTTGGCGACAAATCTGACGTTGACTGGGCTGTTGTTTTTGTTTCCCACATTTCCTATCCTTGTAGGATGAAAACAAATTAGATTCGCAATCTTGTAGTTTCTTTCACCAATCTTTACCCTCTTGTGTGTTTGGTCATCGTTCCAAACTGAAAAAAGCCCTTTTTCTCTTCACTGCGTTGGGTTGGGAATATTATGTTCGTTACGTGTGACGTAATTATACATTTAATGACGATTGTTAGTTCTGTTTTGGATTCAACGTGGGTTGTCGCACTTTGTTGCCAAAAAAACGCAATGCAGAAGCATTTAGCTTATATTGAACGGCAACGTAAACATCTGATGTTATCTGATGTTGAAAAAGGCAACGATCTGATGTTAACGAGACTGACCCCAGTGGCAACACTGAGCTTAACCATGTTTGATATGATGCAAAATCCACTTGCAAGCATCTGTATCAGGGCAAAAATTGGCACTAATAACTCCTGCGTTTGTGCAGTTCTCCCGAACAAACACGTTTAATGCTCCAGCAGTAGCCTGATAATATATGGTGGACACCTCTACCTTGATAGCGCCCTTCTACTGTCATAAAGCCCTGGTGGAACTGCTCTCCATGTACATCATTGATAGCTCCAAGGTTCTGTGGAATTTTGCCTAAACGACTGAACACGAAGTGCATTTTGATGCTAATTTTGCATCTTAAGTCATGAAATGCTGAGAACACCTTGCCAGCAAAATCTTCATAATTTGTTTCTTATTTCCTAGAAAATTATTCATTACCCCCACAAAAGACAACCACGCTGCCTTCCTAACATTCATTGTTTGGATAAAAACTTGAACGGTATTGGGCCTACTTACAAGAAAGAGGTTGCCTACTGGTTCAACCAGGACAACTGCACATTTGCTGTCAAGACTTAACAACTCGCTAGCCTACGAACAGCTTGATCAATTTTATCAGGTGCCGGTAGCTATTAGATCTTAGAACCTGAAAGATTAACTACCACCTGCTCTGCCATGTTTAACAAACTACAGAAAAAGGAGACCAACAATAGTGATGCATACTGTAGTGTAGGCCTACTACAGGATACCTGAGTGCATACTGCATGCAGACATGGGCCTTACATTCACTGTTTCAGTGAACAGGCAGCCTAGCCTTCACATTGCCCTCAATACCTTAACTAGCCCACCTACAACTTGCCCATACAATTTTATCGTTGTGTTTGATCTTAAACAGCACCAAAAATATCGATTGTTGCCCGTTGTGCCATGTTTTAGACCAGTTGTCCTCAACCACTGTTTAATGTTTTCAAAGCCACATGCTGCTCCCAAGCAGCTTTTTCGAGGCCCCTTTAGTAGTCTGGATTTGGCTCCGTTTATCGAAAAGGTTGAGAAGCACTGTTTTAGACAAGCTACAACACAGGAGTCTCATGGCCCATGTGCTGTAAGCTACTGCAGAAAATTCGCAAAAAGTGCTCGACCCAGGGCTATCGCCTGCAGGGGGAGCAGTGGTGCTCGGTCCTCCCATTTACAATATGCGTTCTCCCATTTCATGTTTGGCACCCCGGTTGCTGCATGCATCCAATACTGTATTTTTAAAATGTTACCCCTTTGTTATATTTGGCCTCCCTTTCTGTGAATTCCTGGTGACATGCCTGACTCGACCAAGTGAAAATCAGCCAGCTATCACAAGCTAATGTTGACAAGGATTCAGAAAAATCTGTGGGATTATGAAAAAAATGAAGAATTAGGCCTACTAGTTATTGGGTGAAACTGTACAAAAAATATGTACAAAATACCACTAATATGAAAATATTAAAAATGCCGATTGCATGAACACTAAAGCACGTAGAACAAAACTGTTGGCAGATTTGAAACCAGCGGCCAAACATAGAATCAGTTAAAAAAAAACATGCAACAGAAAATGAAAAACCATTTGTTGCCCTGCGTTATTAAAGACGCAAACGAATGTTGGGTTCTCAGCACAAGAGATACGAATCGATGCAAATGCGCCAAAGCAGTTGAAAGATAGTTACAAACCGCATCATATAACTGCAAAGAGGAAGAGCGTTTCAGTTTATATGTGGCTTGACTGAGGGCGTTTGGTTGGGATAGAGTGAATACCTGTTCTTTCAAAGGAATATTTCGATATAGAA
>JGI24159J19872_10004898_pt1 | contig 17178 bp, 8 predicted proteins | sample Ectturendosymbi4_FD_19872 | JGI IMG/M metagenome (IMG submission 19872) | reverse complement strand
ATAAGGGTGAACCGTCAGGTGATCAAACAGAAGTGATGCAATAGCGCAAAACCATAGTGCTCAGTGTGTCACGAAGGGTTTAAACCACAAGGGTGAATTAAATCTGGATGACAAGGGTGAATGAAATCTGGAGATGGATGCTAGGGGTGAACAAAACCAAAAAAGTTTAAGAAGCACTGATCTATAGTCTTTCATGTTGACATAACAACTAATGGATGTTCTGCAAAACTTTTCATACTTAAATGGTGCAAAACGCTCAGACACTACAGCCTTAACTTCACTACTGAAAATCAAAATGAAATGACAAGGTCTAGCACGCTTTTGACTACAATTAACGACTAATCAGTTTTTTTCATAGCCGTTTAAAATTATTGATTCATATATTTGATGTGAAGGAATATGTTCTTCTCGTTTGATTTTACTTACAGTTTTAATTCCTCTTTTGTTTTGTACTGCAGATGGTGTAACCTAGTTTCTTTGGCAGTACCCATGTTAAAATCCACATTGTAAATAAAAGCACCTTATGAGTAATACAATTTTTTTAGAAGTGAACCATTAATGACATTTCTTGGTTTGAATAATAATTTGCTAGGTGTTCTTACAGTTTGTCTTTGACGATAGTATTGTAATATCCGCTTTATTACGAGTATCATAAAACTACTAAGACAGCACTAACTTTCTGAAACACATTTGCCCGAATTTAGCAAAAATGCGTTTTGTTAACTAGGAATTTTGAAATAAACTAATTGCAACGGTGGTGGTTTTCAAACTGGTTTCATTGCAGAAGTTTGTTTAAAAAATCTGATACACTGCCTAGAAACGAAATAGCTAGCTGTATATACACCTTCAGGATTGGTAACACATTACTGAACCTAGTTCAGAAACAGAAGCAATTTTCAGCATCCTCACAAGAGATACGTAAAATCTTGAATGAATATATAATAACACTAATAAGAAACATAACAGTTAGTTAGTAACAGCAGCAAGAATAAACGCTACTTTGCCCAGATAGCAAACAATGCAAGTGATCATGTACCGCAAATTATTATTTGTCCGAAATTTCGCCAATAGCGCCAGAGGCTATTACTGCCGAACTCCAACAGCAAACAAACTTCACAGGCATAAGATGAGCTACGCGTGCTTCCACACTTAGATTAGCGCATCGTTACATGCGAAAATATTCGCGGCCAGTTCTTGGTACGAGAGTGACTCAGTGGATCAACGATATTTCAATTCTTTGCTTTAAACGTTTGCAGGGAGGAAACTGACGTATCCCATTGAAACTTTCAAACCTTACATTCACGTAGCTGAATAACTGGCAGACGCTTTTAAATTGATGTTTGCTCATTAAATGGTCTGACTGAATTTATTTTCGCAAAACACGATGAGGCGATACTGCTACTCACAAACTGCTTTACGCTGCGCTGGTGGAATTTTTGTAATAATTTCACATAGTTTTTGGATGACTATGACAAAGATAATCGTGGCAAGCATAAACGTGGGTAAATTTAGTTGATTATTTCACCATGTTCTGTTAGCACATTTGCACTACGTTGGCAGTGCCAAATTCAGTTTTTACGATCATTTTCTGGTGTACCTAACCAGTGCGCCAAAAGTAAGTTTGATACTTTGTCGGACCTCTGTATCTGCGCTGGACATCATTTCAAAGAAATTAGGGCTGTGATCACACATGGACGCTTTTCTTGGTTAAAAACGTCTTGTGCGTGATAACCTTGGACTGTATAATGAAGTTAATACACTTTGTATATCGTGTTATGCCAACAGGGTAAAATGCTAACCTATGCGTTTTTTGATATCCCCCCCCACCCTTAAGACTCGTGCANGTTGCCAGATTTAACGCATAGGCCAGAAAAACAATGAACAGAGGCTCTCGCTATGAGCCCAGCGCTGGTAAATTATGCGCTGGTACCAGACATTTGCAGCGCGGAGCTGATGTAACGGCATCGCATGGAACTCAAAAGCACCTCGTCGACACACCGTACAGAGACCATTTGATTGTAACCTGTACCGCACACTNAGCCAAAGCATAACAATTAAAGGAACGGTTACAACGAACTACCAGCGGTAGCGAAACCCAAAGCACTTGACTCAGAGGGCCGCGCGTCCTTTAAACCGTCCTTGCTGTAGTGTGCTGTGTTCCGACACCTTCATTAAAGTTTAGAATCGTTGCGTTTCACAAGACAGCACCAAGCTGTGCACACAAAGTTCGCCCACTAAGTCTGCTCCCCGTTTTACTTCGATTTACGTTGATCGCGGCAGTGGTTAACATCTCGCTTACAACCACCTTTGGGTGATTCTGTTATTTTGATTGATTCGGTTTTCCTCTGAAGACAAAAAAAGCTTCAAACTGCAGAAAAGATGCATTGCTTTTTATAGTTTCAGCTGCTAGTAAATATTGTCCAAAACCTGACCCGCTTATGAAACACATAGCCTCTATTTGTGCTGCAGCTGGTCAGACGCAAATACTTGCAAGCAAAGGCAAAAACCATTCAGTCGTTGGCGAAGCTGTATATTTGCAAGCTGAAACCTCGTCTATCAAACACCTCTGGCAAATATCGCCATGGCTGCCTTATCGCGTACAGTGTTTCGCGGCTTACAAATTAACTTCATTGTTTACTGGCAAGGTCTCGCTAACGCTTGCGCCTAACTTCGACACAGCTGAATGAGCAGAAGCCCTTGACTGGCGAGACTGGCACGTCAGCAAACGTATGTATACAGAGGTGCCCCTTCCGAATGAGAGCTGATTTTGTGTCAGACACCCGCGCAGCGATGTTTCGAAAGCTATGCCTTTCTAAAAATGAAAATACACAAAAATGAGAGTTTATTAAAACGTTGTTCGAAACAAGTCTGTGTGCTGTTGAGGCTTGGTAACCAAGCTGTTCGAAGTGAATTTGTAAACGCACTCAACACAAAATAATATGATGTTTAACAAGAGGAAAAGGGTTTGCCGGCTTTAAAATATTTTGTCAATAGCGTCATTGTCTCACAATATACATTTGTTAGATTTGATACACTTGTTAGATTTGACAACATACATAAAGCATGCTTACTAAAACAAATATATTCGTAATCTAGCACAAATAATTAAATGGCAAAATGTTTCTGGTGATAATTCTGCTTAACAATTCTTTCAAAGTCAGGCACAACGTTGTTGGTAGAACTATGATCACTGCACTAAGTTGATGTCTGTCACCGCGTGTTCGGATTTATTTATCTTCGTGCATTGATGTTTTTTCTAATTTGTTACAGGATTCCGCGGCCGCACAGAACACGTAGACGTAGAAAGCAGTTTCCTCATCGATGTGAGATTGAGGTGTAGCATTGACGAAGGATGGCAGTCTACTACTTACGCTTGTGAAAATGTGTAAACAAACGCAAAGCATCACGAAGTGGTCATACTTTTTTGGTAAAACTCTTTGTATCAAATTATTTTGTAAAAAACTTCAACTATCGTAAAATGTTGTAAAATTATTATAGCATAAAATCGGGACAGATTTGCCTACTTTAAGAACAATTCGGAACATGTCGAAATAAACTTGAATAGCTTTTTGAACAGTGCCGGATTTAGACATGTGGAGGTCCCAGGGCAGCCTTTGTGTGGAAGCCCTCAGTACCACAAGGAAGTATTATTCAAGATCAAGGAAATACTATTATCAGGTAAAAAGTTGTGGAAGACCAGCATTGTTACGTCACAAGGCCTCTTGCCTTAGCGAGGGTATTGCTACAGTATGTATGGAAATAAAATGGCAACTCTAAATTTGTTTTTTACGTTTTTCATTAAGGTCCCGTGAAGTTAACTTTCGCCCAAATAATCCTTTCGTTCTGTTGGTTGTAGTTTTCCGTCAGTAAAAAAATAAAATTACAATAATTTCAACATATATACACTTTTCTTTGTTTGCTAATACTGTTGTCATTAAAGTATTTTCATGATTATTTACATTAAATATGTTAAACCAGCCTTGACCAGATGGCCAACACAATCAAATTTCATGAATCTTGCTGAAGTGCTGGCTTGCGCGAAGCGTGGTTGTGACTCGTCAAATACTTACTCCTCAAAACAAAACTTTAAGATTTCTGCACCTTTCGACTTTTACCACAAGACACAATAGAATTACTGACCAATTCGGAATCAATTGACGTTTGGTATTTTATTTTTTGAGCAGCTTTCAATCCTTGTGTAATAATCGCATATGTCCTTCACAGCTCTCTTCTTACACACGTAAAGGCATTTGTTTGTTGAAGGCGTGCACTAGTGCCAAACGCCAATCATCAACGCCATAAAAAGCGTGGGATGCACTTATCCCACATGTTTATGACCAGCCTTGCTATCTGACTTTTCAAACAGAAGCGAGCACAGGATTTGAAAAAATCAGTAGAGGGCGCTCACGGGCGTCCGCAAAAATTTTTCCCGGAGAGGGGAAACAGCAAACGATATTGGAAACGTGTTTTGACAAGCCGGGGAAAATACGAGACCGTTAGTACACAGCGAACAAAACAGTGATTAAAATATTTTGATCTTCAGTGGACATATGCGTCTGTGTAATCATCCGCTTATACGAGACTGTTTTTTTTCTTGTCTGAAGAGCAAACGGTGATTGTAATCCAATTAAGAGAATTTTTTCCTTTTTGAAAGAGAAGAAACAAATTTTGAATTAAATGTGCATAATTATTGCTGTCAGTCTCAACTGGAGCAAAGACCTATATAACTGATTTGTGCTGAAATGATATGTGTCAGAAGAATAAATTCACGAAGAGAAATTTAGAGCATTGACTGATCACATAGGAAGGCATTTGCCTTTTTGTTGAAATTAATGGTATTAAGTGACTTATGAAATTCGAAAGTTTTATTAGTTCTATGTTTTCGTTAATACTGCATTTACTTCCAGTGGTGCTGATATCCCAAAATTAAGATGAACGATATATTTGTTCTGAATAAGTCAACACCTCCATATTTTCCTAATTTTTCCAAAACTTCTGCAAGTCTCGTGTCAAGATTTTTGACTGCTGGGGCCGAGAACATTGCACCTACTTTGCACCTCGGTACGCCCGATCCTCTTCCGGTGAGAGGTCAAGAACGCTTGGTGCGCCCCTGGATAATCTATTGAAAATCATTCACAAACGTTCACCTCCATACTGACTTTCTCCTTGCGCTCATAAAGTTTCAAGCAAAATTATTTCGTGCAAGTTTGCTCTACCGATTTTTTCCCGAAATATTCCAATCAAAAAATGCCACACTACGCCACTGAATCTGTCATGTGTCACTTCTTACAAGGTTAACTTTCAAGCGCATTTAGAAAAACAGCATGCGCAGTGGCGAAAAGCAGCACCAATGCGCAGTGGCGAAACAATGGAGACACAAGGTTACAATGCCTTGGGCATCTAGTTTATTCTGGTCTATAAAAGACCAATGCACAACGTACACAGCCTATAGTTACACAGTCGCGTCCAACTAAAAGTGTTGACTTCTCTGATAAAAAGTTATGTTCTGAAGACTTTACAAAAGTTTTTTTTATCGTGTGCACCTCTGCGGGAGCGAAGCATGTCGTACAGAATAGTTTCAATGAGCGTTCTTGCCACGCCCGCGTGAAAACTAACCTCTTACTTTTTTTCAAGACGTGAAAAATGTTGAGTGTCATTCTGTTCAGGTCACGAAATGCTTTTTCGGTGCTGGTGAAGACGATGTACACAGCAGCAGTAAAGTTAACACAACGATAGTTGTTGCCACAACTTGTAGGTTTTTCTGAAATGTTGCTAATGCAACTTTTTCTCAGTCTAGCTCTTTTATTCCTTAAATGTAAAATTCTTGGGTAGAGTCCTTAGCATATTGTATAGTATTCTTAACATCTGGGTCAACCGCGTTGCATTGCGTAGCTTTGCAGAGATAAATTTCAAGAGTGTACTTTCGTGCATCAGACATACATCGAAAGCAGCAAATACAATAGTCGTTGCACTGAACGTTCATCGTTGTCCAGGTGCCGGTCAATTTGTTCGATACCTGTCACATCTACTATGTACAAAATTCCACCTTCGGTAGGTTTGAAAAATCATTCAAGGCTAACCAACATTCATGCAGAAGGAAAACACTCAGCAAAGATCTTTTTGTCTAAAAGATAGTGTTACGGGGGCTAGTTAGCATTATCGTGAGCTGTAGCTGGCTAAATTCAGAATTTTGGAATTAGCTTTTAACTCTTTTTTGCCTGTCCTGCCTCAAGCAAGTTCCATCTTAACACAAATAACCAGCCTGACACTCCCTACAGAATTGCCATATGACCGTTAGAAGATGGGCACTCGTTGCAGTTTCAACCAGCAAATGTCAACCAAGTGGTGACCGTGTCGTCGGATGCCTTTTCAAAAAGATATGAACTTCCACAGCTGTATTGCTCAGATTTACGTTCTTTCCAAAATATGTTTGACCGACAATTTGCGTTGTACTAGAATTCTAAAAACGTAAACTAATGATTGCTAGAGCTAGACAATAGCGTTTTCTGATCTATTCGTACAAAGAAACCTGAACCCCAGAGTTATTTCATACGATATTTAGTTAATTTAATGTCGCGCTCATTAGTTGTTGATACTGCGCTAATGAACAAAAATGAGTAGTGAAACGTTTTTGACTCGAGGTTTCTACGTTGATAGGTTTCCGCAGATAATGTTAAAGCCGTTCGCACTTGCAGGCGGTCAGCAAAAGGGCCAGCTGTGTTGGGTTTGCCACCCTGCACATGTAACGCTTAGGACCATAGGACTATGTATGTTCTGTGCTCCAGTATGCATATTTTCGTGTTTTTAGTTTATACATATGTATGTTTCTGAACTAAAATACTTTCTTTCAGGCACAGAACATCCTCTTTGTCGTAGACCAGACATGAGCAAATTAGGGTCCGCAACCACAATCGGATGTTAAGTTCTTCAAACCGTCTCGCTGAACTTGTCCAAATTATTTTAATACAAGCATTTCAGTTTCGTGACTCTCATTTATATTAGTTTACACAAACAATCAGTCTACTTCCCCCGATGCGGCCGGCTGTCAATGTTTAGAGCTCTCAGTTTTTAGAGTCCAGGGCCTGCAATTTAGAACATTTGCCAGCCCCTGGCCGGGTCTGCTGCTTTTATGAATACGAAATCGGACAGATTTTTTATCAGTTTCGGGCTGTGCTAGTATGATTGCAGGTTGACTGAGCAATGCTGTGCATTTATACTGCAGCTTGCAAAATAAAGGAAAGTAGGAAACGCATGCCTAGTGTATGGTATAGTTGCTCAGGCCCGTAACCAGGGGGTCGTAGGGGGGAGTTCGCCCACCCCAGAAAAATTTTTGGCCCCCTGAAAAAATGTGTTGGACATATTTTAAAGCTATTGGACATAGTTTAAAAAATTTTTCCCCCTCTCAGAAAACTCTTCGCCCCCACTGGTGTCCTAAGCTGGTTACGGGCCTGTACTTGCTCGCAAAACCTGGAAAAAATGTCTGCAAGGTTTTGTGCATCAGCGCTATGATGGGAGTTCTGAGAGAAAACGCAAGGATTGAGAAAAACTGAATCAAAAAACCTTCGTCGACTTGTTTCATCATTTTCACCTCACCGCTCTTTTTTCGTTACTGAATTCGGATATATAAGCTATAATCAACCCGATTTATAGCTGGGGCTGCGTATTGCCTGTTAAATACTATGATTGTTAACATTCTGCTGTTCACGTCACGTTTAAATAACCTTATGACGGCAGTTATTTCTGTTGTTCAGGTGTGTTGTTCGGCAATGTCACTTGCATGCATATCCGACAGTGTAGGAGGTGTTGGTGGATGGAACACCACACACTTTAAAATTAAATCAATAGTAGGACTCCTTAATATCGCTGCAAATTTCGTTTTGCGCTGTTCAGCAGCATAAGCACTGTAGGCCAGTGGTTCCCAAACTTTTTCTGATCACTTACCATTTGTGGGCCCCATACTCTCACTACGTATCACCTTGTTCCAGGTAAACTCAATCTACCAAATATCATTCGACCAAAAGTTTGGAAAAGCTGAATTGACACAAATGCGACATGAACAAACTGGTTGCGAGAATTTATAAACGCCCATCAAAAACCAACAAGGGAAGTGCACAAATATTCAGAATCTGACAGGTAAAAACTATAGCTGTGGATATATTTTTTTGTGAAGAAAAGCAGAAAGTAGGCCTATTGGCGTATCACCTTGCATGCCTTCGCGTACCATTACTGTTACTCGTACCACAGTTTGGGAACCACTGGTTTGGGGTAACCTGCCATTCTTTGTCGGCCTTCAAAAAAGTTTATAAGTTCTCATCATGCTCTTTCCGTGTTTTACCACACACCGCCTATCATCAAGATATGTAAAGCTTTACAGTTTCGTGCAGCTATGATGACATTGACAACACCCTGGAAGTAAGGAAGAACATTCTTCAGCCCAAATGGTAATCTCTTGAACAGATACAGTTGACCATTAGCTTCAAACACTGTATATTTCCTTTCCTCTGGCAAACGTGGTACTTGATGGCATGCGACTACCCAACATCGTTCACGACAGTTTGCATGCTAGGAAGTGGAACATCCAGATAAGTAAAACATAACAGTTTAGCTGTAGTCCACACTCCATGCACATTCATATTTTTTCTCGTTTTTAACTATTACAAGCTGAAGCAACCACGGAGAATGGCTTGGCTCAATTGTTTCATCCAATGAGCTGCTTGGCTTTGAAAGAAATCTCGATCTGCCTTAGTATACAGTATCTCGATTTCGCTGCCACCGTTCGGTAGTTCAGAGTCAGATGCTCAAATACGATAGTTAAACTTAGCATGCAATGCTTCCAAAACTCCCAACTGCACTTGGTCCACCAAGTTTAAAGTTATCACTTCTGTGTTGTTTCAAGAACTCTTTACCTAGAACAGCGTCCCACAGCCACCATTCATGATTGAGAAATTCACGCCTTCATAGCTTTGATCAAAACGTTTTACTGGTACGGAGCATGTTCCAGTGGTTGTCGCACTTGTCCTTTTCACGACCAAGTCGAAGATTTCCAGAGCGCCTTTAGCAAAGTTTCTCACTGATTGGCCACTACTCCGGTGATTATAACTATAACAACCAATTTTTGACCCAAAAACTTAAAATTTTGACTTTATAATTTACAAAATTTGACTTTATCTTGACCTATCAATTTTCTGCGTTTTCAGTTGAAATGCGTAATGCAAAGCATATTCATCTACAATATTAGAAAACAAACCGATAAGTTTGTTCTGTTGAAATGAAACAAAACGCAGTTTATCTGCAAAGTCTGGTATAGCATGTTTTAAAAATGTCTGGCTACTCTCATCGTTGATGCTTTGCAGTGCGCGATGTGCTTCCACCATGGCATAAACCTTTTGTCACTTTTCACTAAGCAGTCACAGAATTTGCAAAATAATTCACGCTTAGGTGTTGAGGTAAACTCAGAAGTATATTCATGCAGTATACTTCAAACTTTTGAAGAATCTGGTTGTTTAACCTTAGCAGGATATGTTGATAAGTACATTAATAACTACAGTGTAGAGTCAAATCTGCGATAGTCATAAAGTTAAAACACTATACATACGTAATGGATTGAGCATTTGCCAAACCAAGTAGGCTACTGTAAGACCACGTTTCTTGCATTGCCATGCCTATAATCTACTTAATATTCAATTGTCCAGTAATGAGCTGAACAACATTATTACGTCAGAAGTCTCAACAAACCCATTACTATTTCAGAATTGGAACTAATCTTGCCAAAACATATCAAAATCTGTTATTGCAACTTTAATAAAATATCGATAACGAGAACAAAACTGTGCTGCAAGAAAATTTTAACCTAATGATAAATTTTGGCTTTTTTGACTTAATAACTTTGGAGTGACTCATGGTATCAACGTGAAATTTGGTTTGTGGACGTTGGGCCATAAATAGCCATCTACAAACGCTAGAAGATCAGTTTTCCATTGTGAATTTTAAAATATTTTGCAAGAAAGCAAGATCTATGTCGCTTTGGAGACTTGACGGTCTTTTGGCTGGTCTCCTAGGTTTATAGTTATCCGCGAATAGATTCTTTGAAACGGCATAAAATGAGGAAAACAGAAATTCTGTGCGAGAATATTTCTGTTCACTTTTTCGCAAGGAGAGTGAACGCCAGTCTTACTTTGAGTTGTTCAACGAAATGAATGTAAATCTTTTTAAAACACTATAAAACTAGTGGAACAAACAATTCGAGAGAATATTTTATGCATTGAAAATTCACAGCAGTTTGAAGCGCAGGGAAACGAAAATCTAATAATACAATAGGCTACCAGGTAAATCAGCGGTAATTAGAATGCAACACCAAGAAGCGTAAGTAAAATTTTGAGTCAAAACAGGAGTCGGAAAAAAACCCTTAGAATGTTTTACAGTCTAAGCATGGTCACGTCATTTTTAATCAAATCAAAAATAGAATCGGTGTCCAAATTTTCAGATTCCGAACATTACTGGTGTTTTTCACCAACCAGTGGATTGTCAACCGCGACTCACTGAATCTTCTATTTAGGTATTTAGCCAAACCAAACAGAAGGAACATGGTAATGGACAATGGTTTATTGTTCCATATAACTCAGCCAACAAGCAGAAGCACTACTAAAAGCCATCGCACTAAGCAAACCAACCATTAGTGAACATTAGAGCAAATGAAAATACAATGACATAACAGCTGATCAGCGCAAACAAAGAGGAATGCCGTGTCATATGTGACTGGTGAAGGACCATGGCGGTCATGTAGTCGAACAACCCTGCTTATCACGTTTTGAAAAGTGTTGAAAAACAACAGTTGGAGATCAAATAAGAACAATAAGAAAAACGAACAAGCACGCGTGTAATTGTTTCAGATGTATGATCCGCTATAAACACTTTTCCAAAAATTATGTGTTCAAACACAGTTTTCAAAGAATATGTTGACTTATTGACGATTTAGTAACAGCACTGCTTGGAATAGCAATAAAATAAGAAAAACTGGAATCTATTATTGCGACTGATTACGTGCCATTAACTGCATGACATCATGTGTGATGATTAGAAATCCAATACTTTCAAAACTATGCCCGACAGATTTTTTCCTGATTACGGTCTTGCCTTTAATCATCACCTAGTTACCACGACAGTAGCTTACAGGAATGTCAATCCCGAAACTTCGTGTGCTTAAAATGATAAACGGAAGTTTAGAGAAAGCTTCAAGTGCGAGGGTTAAAAAGAGCTTGCCGCGTTTTTTTGTCCAACAGTCTTGGGAAACCCTGCAATATTAGAGGTCCACTTGTATCTGGCCCGCAAGCACATAGGCTGTCAATTGTTCGCTCTTCGTGTGCGCTGTGGAACAGTGTTTTTGCAAACGCGCACACATTTGTTTGGGAAAAAAACGGCTGGAAAAATTCACAAAACTTTTCAAACTTGTATTCCGAAACACAAAATTTTTCCTGACGTTTTGTTATGTACGTTAGCGAGGGCCATTGTTTTTTTCCAAATGAGTTATTGTTTTCAAGCGTATGAATGCCATTTACGATTTCTTTTGACATTCCGAGTCATGTTCCGCATAGGAGGTTCAAATTTTCCACACAGGAAACCGACAAAAGACATCGATTTTTGCTTGGCAGGTCGCGGTTGACCAACATTGTTGCGAAAAACGCCCTTTTGCTTAGGTTTGTGTTGGTGCCTGCACTGCGACAACCAACGATCATGTCAGTTTTGTCAGAGCACAAAACTGTTTTGCCGGTAACAGTACTGCTTTGTGTTAGCCCACAACAGGAATAAAGCCAACAAAAGTGTTCTGCCTGAGAGAATCCGATGTTTCTACAAATGGCAAAAAAAAACAAATGCAGTACCTTTTCGAAACACATCTTTGAAAACAACGCGCTTTTCCGATTCACTCTCTCAAACGCCACGTCTTGCTCAGCCGCAGCTAAGAATGTCATGCCAACATGATTCTTTTAAAGCCATTTTTGCCCAATATCTTTCATATCCACAAAATTTACAGTGCTCTTCAAAAATATCTTCAAAATCAAGCTGCTTTCAGCTGTTTCGGTTATTTGTTGTGTGTGTCACTAAATATCAGGTTAATGTAAATTATATGTTTCGCTTTTCACCTTGTCAAGTGCATTGCTCCTTTCAGACACATGTACAAGTACTGCGGTGAACCACATTTTTGCCGATTACGTTGTCACCACTGTGAACAAAGCAAGCTTAGGTTAAAATGGACAAATGTTCAATCGCGTTTCATCGAACAGAAGGTTGCCTAACATCACCGTCGCTTCGGGCTATCTTTCAATCTTTCTGTTGAGTCCGAACAGCGGCGCACTAGTTTTTCGTGTATGTTAGCGCGCAGCACCACAGATGAAAAAGCGCAGTATCAGTACTTTTCGCATTAAACTGCACGATGGAGATAGACGCAAAACCTCAGTGTTTTCGCGGTCAAGTCACACATTGTTTTTTCTCATTGTGGCGTTTGGATCAGTTGTTACTTACTTGACCGCTCGATTTATGCACGAAGATCCAAAACCAGTGCAGCTTTACATGGGAGTCAGAGATGGATTGGTTGTACTCAGGAAGGAGGAAGATGAGGTTTATTTGAGTGATACAAAGGTNAGCCCCGTTTTCGTATGGTTNATAATCTGCACGTGTGAGATTTCAAGTTATTCGAATGTGAAACTTTCTCGATGCATCTGACTCACGCCCAGTTGACCCCACATTCACAGAATTCAACCATTACAGCTACAGAATGCATGAAAACGAAACTTTAAGCGCTGCATGTGTAAAATAAACCTTTGTTGGTCTTATAAAAATCAATGATTCAATTCTTCAGGCTTTGGAAAGAAAGCAAGTTGAAAGCAGTGTAAGTGAATGCAGTGCTGTACAGTGGCGTGCAAAGGATGGGCGATGGCCCCGGGCACCCACGGCAAGGAGGCACCCGAAGAGTCAAATTACAAAAATTTGATTTTATGAAAATGCTATAACTACATGCATCTTCGCGTTGTACGTCTACTATTACATACTGCATAGATCTGATGGAAACTTGCCTGAGGGGGGCATGAAAATGTATGTTAAGTGATCCGAGAGAGAGAGGAAGTACTGCCATCGCTATCTTAAGGCCTTACACCCTATCTCTCTCCCCCCCCCTTTGTAATCTGGCCAATTCCTGTTATAGCTATTTTTAATCTACGACTTGTAGCCTTCAAAATATCTCTCGGTTCTGTCTGGAGACTTGGATTGTTAAACTGGGGGCGTGAAATGCAGTGCCGGATTAAGGTGGCGCGGGACTTGTAGCATAACAGCGCGGGGCCCTAAGTTAAAAATTCGCTTGATTGCTCATGACAAAGTTATCAAAATTTTCACTCCTTGGACTGAAAAAATTCCATACATATAATTAGGGTGATTATTAGGGGAGGCGAACGAAGCGGTCGTCTCGGTCTACCCTCTTTCATAGACGCCGGGGGCCCCGTTTAAAAAGCTTCGCGCTTACATTTTACAGTGTTTTGTTAAAAAGCTTACTAACTTTAGAGTCCTAAGCACTGAGGTAAGTCATATATTAATCAAAATAAAGCAACAGTCATGCGTAAATGTGCCAAAAGGGGCACCTCCGCAAATTTGATGTGCATAAAAAAAGTATATAAAAATAACAATTTAAAATCAAATGACTCCAAATAATTTAGCGTGAAATAGACTTCCACACAAAAGCAAATTTCCAGACAAAATGAAAAATTTAACTTGCTTTCAGCGAATAAAGTTTTTGTATAGCATGTGTAAAGAAGGGTCCACTTCCCGAAAGTTTGCATTGGGTACCCAACTTCCCGAAAGTTTGTATTGGGTACCCAAAATCTAATATCCACCCCTTGCATAAAATAATGAAAAGGTTTAACACAAAGGGCCGCGGGGCCCCCAAAAGCGCGAGGCCCGTAGCTACTGCTACATTTGCTGCTACTGTTAACCGGCACTGGTGAAATGTAAAAAATTGGGATGCGAGTATGGCAGTGACATGTTGTTGAAAAGATTTAATGCGTTGTTTTTATCATTCGTCAATTCATTGTTATTTCACTATAAACATCATAACCAAAAGAAAGCGGACAGTACTGTGAACAAAAACTGAACTGGCTTGTTTGAAGTTGGATTTTGAGTAAGGAAGGCTTTGTTTCGATGGTGTCTCTTTATGTTTGGTTTCAGGCAATGCGAATTGTGTCACAGGACTGTATCATGCGTGAGAATTTGGCGACAGATACTTTATTTTCAATATTGTAAAAGCAATCAAAAATAATACAGTACATTTTTCAGGAAGAACATCGTTGGGTGCTGTCAAAACACATTCTGAGCCAAAACGATACATTGAAAAACGTATTGTTTTTTTAAGGAGAGCGCCGGCGTTCTTTCTGAAACGTACTTCACCTCTTTATGCCAAACCTGCCATGCAAACATCTGTTCCCTTGCCCGTATATTTTACAACCAGGGTTGTCAATGAAATTATTTGCAAAAACCCCATATAGACTCATTAAAACCCCTTGATTTGAACAATAAACCCTACTTAGGAAAATACACGAAATCAGGTGAATCTTTCTACTATCGAGAAATTAGTCAGTCACTATTAGTGGATATGCATCTTTGGTAATAGACTGTAAAAACAACTATTTTCCAGAAAACAAATAAATATCACAAATTTCGTAAAATAAACAAGCTCACACATACAGGATCCAAGTTATGTTAATCACAAATAAAGTGAATTCTTCCTCATTTTTACTGCCAGATTGAGTAGCAGGTCTCAAATTTCTTACAACAAAAAATATAAACCTCGTGATATTTTAATCACAAGTTACAAGAATTCTTCTTCATTCACTTTCAGAATCAGTGACAAGTTCATATTTTTGCATTTTAAGCCATTCGTTGTATCTCTTGCTCACTGCACCATCCACACCATCTGTATTTTTGTTTGTGGTTTCCAGCTGGTATGTGTCTGATTCTTTCTGGTGATATAAGTTGGAGAAGAATGTGGTAAAAACGTCATACTTGTCGTGAAATATGATAACAAAGAAAATCAATCATACCCTAACTTAAATCACCGCTACGCAGTAAAATCTTAAAAACTCCTGATATTCGGAAGAAAACCCAGAAAGGTATTCTGGGGAAAAAAAACAAATCTGAGGTTTTCAATGTCTTTCAGGGTTTTCCTTCCGTTTGTCACCATTGTTTACAACGTTCAAGTCACTTTCTATTGTTGCGCAACGTGGTAGGACACTTGTACAGTTTTTTCTCTTCTTAATTCTCACTTGAGATGAAGTTTTTGTGGCGCCTAATCTTTTTGCACGTGGCAAAGGCCTGGGTAGATAGTTTTGCTGTGCCTGTATTTGTCGCATTCCTCAAGGATAGAATTTGGTAGGGGGCAGGGGTGTAGTGCTGAAAAAAGAGGTGTGGGAACGCCGTTCCCACCCCACTACACGCCTGATTTAGGTTAAGGCCGAACTCTAAAACCAAATATTGCTCAGATACCCTCACACGCAAAAAGTTCCTTTAGTTCTCGCAATCCGCTACACGTAGAAATAGAAATGAAAAATCTAAATTTTCAAGTAACGTTACTATAGTGCAAAAAGGTGTGGGAACACGTTCCCACACGTTCCCATCCCACTGTACCCCTGGTAGGGGGCCATACAATCAAGCATTCGCTCCGGGCAACACTGGACTTCTGCACGCCACTGGCTGTATACAAGAATATACGTATGATGGGATTGCAAAACAACAATGGCGTACACATACAGTAGGTTTCAATGGTTCACACCGCACGTCGAAGATAATTTTTGTTTTCAAAGGGTTGTTAGGTAATGCACATAATTGCATAAGGTTGTACGTTCTTGTAAGCAGTACATTACAAAGTTCCATTTTCACGATGGTCAGAAGCCAAATGCAAATATTTCAGATGAAATTCTGCTCTGCATTATCTAGGGAGAATCTTTGTATGTCGTGTACAGTAACAGCTGCAAACGACGTTCAAAATAAAGATTTTAAAAGACGTTTTGCTGGACGAAAGTTCTCTACTTCTTTTACCGTCTCACAGCCAGACAGAAAATCGCAGCCGCAAACTCACATTTTTAGGAAAATGTCAACAAAATACTCAACCAGGCTGGTGAATTCGACGTTACAACTACAGTGAACGCTAAAACACCTCAGAAGAACGATGATGTTTCACATCTCTGTTCAGTTAACCTTATAGTCCTGTAAATTGAGTGAAAATGGATCAGCAATATTTTAACCTTTCAACATTTTTAACCTTGCACAAAGCGCGATTGATCACTGACATGAAATAAGATTGGTAATGTGTTTAGTGTCGAAACTTACTGAAGCCCAACACTTATTTTTCAGAAGACATCATCGCCAGTACCGTCGTTACACGGAAGCATGTCAAGCAAAACCCTTCTTCAGTCCAAGACACCGATCAATGCTTGCCAGGTACATGCTACTGGCATGGACAACCCAAGTTGACGTTCACATAAAGTGTTTGACATGATTTTGATATAAATGGTGACGCTGATAACTATAAAAATTTGAATTGTGTCTTACAACTACTGTAGATATAAAAAACAACTACTGTAGATATAAATGACGAACAGTCGGTTAAACTTTGATATAAGATTCAGTTCTAAGCTCATATAGCATTTTACGTGTTGCTGGACACTGATTTTTTCGCAGTTGTGTGCGAAGCCATGCGACTAACAAAGAAGATTTTTAATTATGTTTTTCGCATTTACAAAATTTCGAGCAAATAATGTGTTCCTTGACAATAGAAAAACGTAGTCTTATTTCATCAAACAAATGAATTCACCAACCAAATATATCGTAATGCCGATATATAGTTGAACAGAAAGCGCATTGATCGCATATCCTCGAGTTTAGTGGTTTCACCTTCCTTCAAGATTGTTGCTCCACAGTATAGAACCCAGTACAGAAGGTGTCGCCGTTTCTTTACTTTGCCTTCCTGCGTTAGTTCTAAAATAAAAAAGTTTTCTTATACGCCCTGTGTGCAGTGGCGATTCTAGAATGAAAAAAGTAGGGGAGCCACTGCGGGGCCAAGGAAAAAAGTAGGGGGGCCAACATAAACGTAAAATATTGCTGGCCGAAAGTTATCTGCTGTATGGGTCAGTCAAGCGAACT
>JGI24159J19872_10004897_pt1 | contig 17184 bp, 8 predicted proteins | sample Ectturendosymbi4_FD_19872 | JGI IMG/M metagenome (IMG submission 19872) | reverse complement strand
ACTGAAACAGCTAACTAGTTGATGCTAATGGCTGAAAAATTTCTCCAACTAAAAACTAACTCTTGGTGAAATGACTAACAACGGTAGAGAAAAATAGTAAGTCATGTAGTAAGCCTTGGGTTTTTGCTTGCATCTGCATTGGGTTCGCATATCTACATTGGGTTATTGCTTGCGCTAGATGAGATTGCCTCTGTAGAGTTTTCACCGTGGCATTACGCAAGCACTGTAGGAAATACCTTCTCTGTTCGAGACTGAAATCGAAGAAGCTTTTGTGTAAAACAGGCCGTAACCATAGAGTAAACCAGTTATGCCCAACCGAAATGCATTGCTGGGTCAAAAGTTAAGTCACTCTCTTAATGAGGGCCGCACATTGAATGACTTGCGCTACGGAAAGCGTTCGAACCCTATCAGCAATGATAACAACTCTCTGGCACCTCTAACTACTCCATAACTGTGATGTCATTGGCGAGTTTAAAGTGCCAGTGGACGAATTCAGTTTAATGCAAATGGACCAAAACGGGTAGAAATCCGAAAACTAGAAATGAGCTTTGCACCTCAGTGGACACATCGATATCTGCCCATACGCAATCTAGACGTGATAGAGTGGCACTGAGGAACACCACATCAAAAACGTCAAATTTAAGATTATCAAAATAGGAGCTTGTCGTCATTTGTATTGTACACACACAACAATGAAACCTTCAAGTGGGCGGCACAAAACCTTCTGCTGGGCCGCATGGGGCCCGCGGGCCGCAAGTTGGACATAGTTGGAGTGAACAATATTCTTTTGATGCTGGCTTTTGGATCAAAGACGATACCCAGTGGCAAATGCACCATATTCACGTTTTCTTTCTCAATCACTGTTGGTTTGCAATTATTTGGTTCACGCCGCCGCTCACACAAAACAAGTACTGTAGGTAGAATTATAAAAACTTGAAAGTAGCATCTACAGCAGGGGTTCCCAATCTTTCTCTGACCATGTACCCCTTCAGCATTTCGTCAGATGAGCATGCACCCCTATAGTTTCTGGTCACAAAAAGGCTGAGTAAAATAGCAAATCCACTGAATTTTTAATAGAACTTTAAAATTTTTAGAACTGCAGTATAAAGGTACATTCCGATTTTGTCTCAAAGTTAATATATTTAACAATAAGCATATAATGACTTTTGAAAATAATATTAACTGACATAGGTATAAAAATATGGAAATAAATAATTTGCAAATATATTTTCCCCTTCCATTGCAAACCTTAAATGTACCCAGGCACGTAGCCAGGAATTTTGATAAGGGGAGCAAACAACAGCCAAGTCTCAACATTTGATCATTTAATGCCCCTTGTTTTCGAAGCATCATCCATGAAAGGTGCGTTTTTCTGCCGCTTTTTTTAATAGCTCTGACGTTGTTCAAATCTGAGACCTGGCAATTCGGTAGATAGGGTCCAAAACTTACCATAAAAATGTTTATGAGTCTTAAACCAAGACCAAATAAAATTTTTGAAATCAAGGTCAAAGTTCAAAACAAAATGTCATAAAGTCGAAATCAGTCTCCAAACCTCATTTTCTGACATCAACAATCAATGCCACAGAAATTAAGTTCGAACAATTGACATTTATGAAATGCCATTATTATTTGAGAAAAAGATGTATTTTTGTTTGATTTACTTACTTTCCGTAGTAGTTTGGTACGCAAATCCATGATGGAGAAAAAATAACACATTCGCATCAGAAATTGCGAGGGTTCAACGGAAGCACTGAATGCAATTTGGAAGAGGTCTCAAGAAATACAGCTTCGTTTAAGACAGACACTAATCAGGAAATAAAGCCCAGCATTTTTAAAATAATTCGCGCAATTCGCAAAATATACCGAGAATTGATGGATCGCCCATTGACTTTTGCCAACTTGAAATCCGTTTAGCAGGAGTGTAGCCAAGTGTTGAATGTTGGAGATGTGACCCAAATACGGGGATGCATTCAGTATCGAATGCTTGAGCTGGGGGATAGCCATTTGTTGTTCTGGAATATAGTATGGACCCCGTTCAATGTGCTTTTGTCTACCAAGGACTGTAGCATACATGTGAATAATGTTTTCTTGAGTCTATGGCAGAAGGGCTGTACTGTAAATCAAATCTATTTTTGGTTTTAACTCTTTACATTGCCGCCCGTCATGTTCAACTTAAACAGCGTGTCCTAACAACTGGCATTTCAGCTTAAAAGCGAGGACCTTTCTTCAAATACATGATGGTGTAGATCAGGGATCACCAACACGGTGCCCACGGGCACCAGGTCGCCCGCACGGACCATGTGGGTCGCCCGCGGCTTGTTCTGACAATAGCATGAACATGATCAGTGTTTTCACATTTATGAATATATTTAATATGTATTAATGATAACATAATTAAGACAAATTGAGCAAATTTTACTAGAAGTGTGCGTATCAGACCGNTAGCCCTTCGCACGAATCTGCACCAAAAAGTAGCTCTCAGTTTCAAAAAGGTTGGTGACCCCTGGTGTAGAACTAACAATAATACAAGACTAGGATTTAGACTCCTTTCCGGACAGAGCTTATTTACTTTTACCGAGTCATACTTGATTAAAGTGCCAAAATTTTCTCTGATGGCAGTAACAGAAACCTTCTAATTTTCTAATTTGATAAAACCTGTGTTTGGTTATAGAAAATGGTCATGAGGACAATAAAAACTATCGCACCGGCTAAAACACTTGTTTTTAAGCGATAGTCAATCTGATGCGAAACGTTACAGTGTAAAGTGCGTAAGGCTTATACAACTGAACAAAGCGAACATATTTTGTTGACATCCTAAGGTTTCAACAAAATTGTTATCTCATTCTTACTCACCTATCTAAAACTACGTTTGACAAAAAACGTTGCAACAGTTAAGATAAGTTCTTGCGCTCTTCAAAGATGCATTTATCAATCACGTTTAAGACGTAGTTATGTTCCAATTCTCTTACTCTTTTCTTACTAAGAGCAGTTTAAATCAAAAACGTCGTTACATAACCCAACAATGCAGTGCGTCAGCAACGCAAATTGCAAATGTTCTACTTTGGAGAGATATTGGACGAGATTCGAACAGATTTTCCTAGATGCACATTGCCAGTCAAGACGCGTACACAAAGAATGTCTGGTTTTGGGAAGGAAGCGATGATAATTGCTAACCTGTCATTGCACTTCATATGACATCGTTTTTCTGACATTTTCCATTACGACTTGAGAGAAACGTGATCAAGTATTAGCCTTTTTTGTTTTCCTATTCCTACCTTTCCGCCATTTGAGCCCAACGACTGCATGCTAAAGCAAAGAAAACATCAAGTCAGATCATTTTATCATTTAAATCCACCTTGGTTTTCAGTTATACTCTGGCTCTACTAATAGCGCAAAGACCCGATAAGTTGGCAGCGGTGTAAAGCACTTATCGTGGAAAGATCCAAGCGGGTTGCTTTTGATGTTTGTTACGTTCAGGGTGGAGCGATGACTCAGCACAACATCTTGCAGCCGGCAGATCAGTATCGGTTATTTCGCACAAGGCGAGGCTGGGAGTACTACAAATCGATAGATTCGCTGTAGCTAATCGAACGCAATTTTGATAATTTGCACTTAAAAGTTTTACAGCATTACATCAACTGCTATTTTTATTTTATAAATTTTGCTGATATTTCATAAGTACGCCGCCTTTAAAGTTCTTAGATCCCTCTGGCGATTATTTTGAAGGTAATATTTCAAGCAATCAACAGCAATCACGACATTTTTAAGCATTCTAATTCTGTTTTTTAGTTTTAAACTTTACTTGAGAAATTGATGATACTCTTTGGAGGAAGTGTATAAATCAAATACATCAAATGATATGATGTTGCGAAAAGACGTCAACAAACTCAGGAACCGCGGCACACATATAAGCAGTTGAACTCTCACATATTTTGATGGAAATAATTTTTGCTTTGGAACAACATCGTAAAATTCACATTAAAAGATGTGAAAGTCCACCGGCATCATTACGATGTAGGCCAGAGCGCAACATGCATAATCGCAAAAGTTGCAACTTTTGATAGCCCAAAGAGTTTTTGAAGTTTGTGACTGGTTAAAGAAGCTTGTTACAAAAGTTCTACTAACAAACTGTCCATGAAGCCTTAACAAATATTCTTTACATATCGTAAGGACGACAATTGCATGTTTGTCACACGATCGCAGTCAGGGCCTGTACGAGAGGGGTGTACAAGGTGTACATCTTACCTGGGCCAGGTAGATACTGGAGCCCGGATCTTTGAAAGTATGCGTGTTAAGTTTTCCTGTAATCAATCCAGAAATTTCTAGTATAATCCAGTTGCCAGTATAACAATTAATATATTTCTAAATCTTAGCAGGGTAACTGTTTCATCTATATTCTGACAAGGGCCTTAGACGCTAGGGGCCCGGTATCGGTCTACATACCCCTGGTTAAATTTCTCTTAGAGGCTTGATCGCAGTTCCTCGTGTAAGTGCTGCTTTTTGGCAGCTTTTGGCCTTTGTCGCCAATTATGCAACTCGTGATCCACTTGGCATTGACGTTTCGGGAAACAACCGTCTGCATATTTAAATTAACGCAAAAACAACCAACATTTCGATATTCACCTTATAGTCAGTGCACTAGATGTTTGGAAATACGTGTGTGAGAGTACATTTTCTACGATGAGGCAAGTCAAAACTACACACGGAAATCGAATGGCAGACGAAACAATGGACGACAGTCTCCGACTTGCTACCACTGACACTGGTATTGATAAAAGAACGGTATAGTGTCAGAAAAGCCTCGACCACAGGAATCACATTGATAGGGATTATTAATAAACTACTGTGCGCACATGTTTCGGATATATGCAACGTACATTGCCCAGACTTGACGACAACTTAGTAAAGCTTGTACGAGTACTAAAACCTCTAGGTACAACTTTAAACTTTGCAAATATTTTTTAAACAAAACTTCTTGTAAAACCAATGTTTTGATCCCATTTTGATTTAGGTTTGCAAACACGATGTAAACTTATTATTTGCAGAGTGTGCAATGTAGGCAAGGTCGACATATACCGTCTTTATTTGCAAGATTTGTCTTTATTTTGAACAACCATGTCTTACAAAATGGTTTTGTCCTCATTTATGCGTAGCGTTCTTAAATTTGATTTTTGTGCTTACTTTGTATTGTTTTTTTGCTTTTATTACATACACTATTTTTTATAACGTTAGGGCCTGGTTAGGCACTGCAAAACCTTGTCACCGATATCGGAATTACGAGATGGTTAAAATGTCTTCATTTCTAGAATATTCTTGTGTTATGAATGAACACTGTTTGAAAATTTCTGTTCCATTTGAATCTCATTTTATCAAGTTGGTCTTATTTTTGAGGCTAGGTTAAAAGTATTGCTGGCTATAGGCTTTTGCGGTTTTCAGCCTGCACTTCAATTTTTATCAAATTATAATTTAAATTTGTTTTTATAAAAACTCAATAAAATGCTTATTCCAAAAGTTTGTTCAAAAGATCACACCTTTAACGGATTCTCACTTTTTTGCTTTGACATTTTGTTCATTTAAAGAATAGGAAGAATATCACCAATAACAACAACAGAAGTTGCTTTCATCGCCAGTGTGGTTTGCATAGTTTCTGTGGACTTGACAAAGAATTACAAAATTGCTCCTGGGCATTTGTCTTGTATATCACGTAGATTCAGCGCGGACTTTACTGAATTCGCGCTTGCAGCGTTTTACACATCAGAGAGGAGATTTATATTTAGAAAATTGTTTCAGTAGCTCGGCACAATTCGATGACTTGTTTGCAGCACATGAGCAACAAGCAATGATGGTTTCCACAGAAATATTATCACAAATTTATTGTTTGATTTCTCCGTACATTTTTAGGGTACGTTGTTTTTGATCGACCTGCCCATAGATAGTATAGAGCTCGTCTCTCCCGTCCGTTTCATGATTGACTTGTGAAACAGGTGTAAAAGTTGGCTTTTTGTAGAAAAAAAGCAGCTGCCTTGCAGTGCTAAATTTTCAACAATAGAGAGTTTTGCATATAGCAATGCACTAATCAAGGCGGCATCGAAACTATGTGCATTATTGATTTGATATGTGTAAGCAAGCGTCATGCACTAATATTATATTCACATAGAATAGAATTATGTTCATTAAACCTTTCTGTGAAACTCATTTTCATTTGTTTTATTTGTGGTCTTTGTGTCGAATGCCCTTAAGCCAGGGGTCTACGTCCGTAACCAACTTGGGACACCAGGGGGCGAGGAGTATTCTGAGAGGGTTATCAAATTTTTTAAACTATGCTCAATAATATTAAGCTATGTCCGACACATTTTTCAAGGGGAGGCGAAAGATTTTGCAAGGAGGGATTCTACCCCCATGCGCCCCCCTGGTTACGAGACTGCAGGTGTGTCAAACTCAAATTGCTCCGAGGGCCAAATAGAGACTTGAAAAGTAACCAAGGTAACCCGAGGGCCGCATTATGATGTTGACGCAATAACGGCGGTTCCTTAACCTTACTAGAAACTGCTTTTACATTTTATTTCTTGCAAAAGGTGTCATGAGTTATAGGTGAATAATTTCTAGCGGTCTCTACGTTTGTTTAAAATGCTCTAGTTCATTCCCTAGCCGAGCACTTTCAAACACCGGTGGATAAACTGAATGAAGAAAATGTTAATTGTTTAAAAATTCCCAAGTAGCAATGCAGGCTGCACAAAACGCCCTCGCGGGCCACATGCAGCCGGCGGGCCGCGTGCTTGAGACTCCTGCCTTAAGTTATGCTGCAAAATTTTATCTACTGGCTATGTATGGAGATCAAAATAACGCAGAAAACTGAGCTTGAAGCTTGCAACTCCTAAAACTTGTGCTGGTACTGTTGCCAAAACATAAACTAAACGCTCTGCTTCACTGGAAACTTCGATGAAAAATAAATCAGGTAAAAAGAACGAAAATATTCTTAAAGTGTATAAGACAACAGGAAAAACTTTGCAAAAGCTTCGAATTTAGCATAGGTCATTTCCTTTTATTAGCTGCATAACTTTCTTACGCAAATATATGCTAACTGACGGTAATGAAGTATTGCTATATTAGATGCTGTCGGTATGCAAGCTCCCCAATTTAATTGCACACCTTTGTATGTAGATGTTGGCAAGCTAAGAACATGGTGGAAACTTCATGGTTTTAGTAAAAATGCAATTGACAGATTATCATAACTCTAAATATGACATAAATGTGTAAAACAAATTCAAAAACAATTCTAGCGCAAACAATAATGCTGTAAGCACTGGAGGATATTGCATGCAAAAATGTGCAACTGAAAGAAAAAAAATAATTACATAGTAAATAATGGCAATATTGACATTTAGTAATAGCAATCGAACGTTTAAGCGTCATTTTCAAATGACGCGTTCACAGAACCTCTGACGGTTTTGCAAACGCTTGACAAATCCGAATCGATTGTTTCTTTGCCAGCTTTGTGCTTGTACAGGCGCCACAAATGGATGGGGTGTACGATTGACAGAAAGCAAGTCGCCAACAAAATGGCGTTGATTTCAATGAAACTGCCGTTGAATGTTCGGAGGACTAAACTAAGGAGGGGGTAGCGAAGGAGAGAAACGACTCCAGCCAGAATCAGTGTGGCTCCGTACAAGGTGCCGAAGTATTTTGATGGAAAGTAAGAGGCTATTGCGATGGAACAGTTGCTGTATATTGAAACACGAAAGAGGACATAGAGAGGCAGTGAGACGTAACTGGCAGTAAGGTTAGGAATGCACTGCATCGCTGAAAAAAACACACTGATGGCAGTGAGGAGAGCCGAACTCACACAAAGCGCCTTCAACTCCACCAACTTCTCGTTCTTCATGGCTTTTTGAAAATTCTGTTTCAAAGCGTCGACCACAATACCTGTCAAAGGAGCTGCAATCCCTCCGCAGAGTAATATGATACCAAAAACGTTAGTTAGCTTGTCTAGCTCTGCTTCTCCGTCGACAACGCTTTCGGCCCAGGTGTCAAAAGTGCCTTGAAAGAACTCGTTGCGCAAGTTCATGATGATCAGTTGCATTGCATTTGTCCAAAAAAACGTTTCTCTGATCAAGGTGAAAAAACTAGCAGGCTTTTCCTCCACGGCCAAGGAACCACCATTTGCGTTATTCGACGCTTTCAAAGCTTCAGGATTCTCGTTTGCTTTCTTGTGTTTTTTGAAGTCGACCACACCATATCGAAAGTTTTGTGGGATTGGGTGAGGGAAATACTGCCTCGATGTAAAGAAGAATGTCGCAAATAAGCTGACCACAGCCAAACTGGCGAGGAAATAGAAAATTGTCGACAATGGGACGCCCATGTCGTGGACGAAACTGACCACCCAGAACACCACGGACCCGGACAGAAAAAGCCCAACCAGTGTTGAAATAATCGTCGAGCGGGCTTTGGGAAAGAGGTTCCCAGCTTGCATATTAACCATGTAAAACAGCGATCCAGACGCTGAGAGGCAGAGCATTCCAGGAAACAGCAACTCCGGTCTATTAACGGACGAAAAGCCAAGAAACAGCTGACCTCCAGCGCAAATAAAGCAAGCCAGTATCCTTGTCACCCAAGTGCCAAACCTTTGAAAGATGATGCCGCCTGTGAACGCGGCAAGCTTCTGTACCACGGTGGTGAGGGTGAAAATTAGATTAAAGATTTCTGTTTGGGATATGCAAGTTGGATAAGATGCTGTTTTTGAGGAAGGCAGATCAGATGACGAGTTTGAGGAATTTGCCAGTAAAGTGCTGGGCAGTCGAATAGCATCGTGTGCATCAAACCCGAGGACTCCCATTTCCTTGCCATGCTCATCGCACAGTGTGCTGAAATAACCTTCATCTGTTAGAATAGGTGTCAAGAAAGTCCATCCATTGAAAGCTGCGGAAATGACAAGATTTTCCAGTCCAAGGTATATAACTGTTATAAGGTATTGCACAGTCATGATTCTCAGTACAATCAATTTCACGTCTGAAACGCAATAAGAAAAATGTTATATGATCGACTTAATCGACTTAACTGTAACAACAGGGCAGGTCCGTAGCGAAGTTTTAAGGTTTGGGGTGGAAAAATGCCTTTTTAGGGGGCAAGATGTTTTCTTATTATATATTTAAAACAATTTCTTGGGCACAACAAGTTTGGGATGGCACAAATTTTTTTGGTGGCACTACCGCCAATTGCCCAGCCGTGGACATGGGCCTGCAGTAGGGCTTTGCTTATATGAATACCATGTTAGAATGAATAGTAGTGCTGCTCACATTTTCTTCAGCTCAACCTGCCAGTTCAACTTTTCTTTTGAGATGACCAAGTATGTTGTGTTATTCGCGTATTGCATACTTAGAAAGCGTAATTTTGCAAAAACAAGATCTAGAGTTCTAAAATCCTGCTCTATTAAAGAAACTGGTACATTTTTTAGTTGACTAAGACGCAGCAACATCGCAACGAGAAAAGAATAAAAATCGAAATCAAAGCTCGTTTGCAACAGTTAACCCCCTCCCCGCAAAATTTATCTTGACAGGTTGGCCCCACAATCCGGGTCAAGCTGTTAATTTTTGAAGAATATGTTATTATGACTTCACCATACGAAAGAAACATGCGCTGCAAATTTTTTCCTAGTCCACTCATCTGTGCATGCCAAGGCTCACGATTTAAAACAGGGGTCTTAAACATGTGATCCGCGAGCCGCATGTGGCCGCGAGGACGTTTTGTGTGGATCGCGGTGCTTTTTGAAAAATTTTCAAATAATAAGCTTTTAGATTATCTTATTTAGTTTATTCACCGGTGCTTACAAATGCTCGGCCAGCGAGTGAACAAGTTCCTTTTCAAACAAACCTAGAGACAGTTAGAAATAATTTTCCGATAGCTCATGATACCTCTCGCAGAAATATCATGTAAAAACTGCTTTTACTAAGGTTCAGGTACCGCCATTGTGTTGTCAGCTTCGTAATGCGACCTTCGGGTTCTTTATATGTCCTCATCAAGTCCTCGGAGAATTTTGAGTTTGAGAATCCTGATTTAAAGTCTTTTTGAATCGCAAATAAATTAGAACACAGCATCATGCCAGAGCCTAAGTCGCAGTGCTGATTTGGAAATACTAAAAATTTAGAACAGGGTAGAACTTGAATGTTTTGCAAAATTATATCAGAAGCAGCAGCTGCAAAAGCCGCAAGTCGAAAGAAAAGCTTAAATGTTAGGTTAAGGATTTTAAATGAATCGTTTACTTTTATCTTTTACCTTTTGTTATCTTATTTGTTATATAGAAAGTAGAGCCTGAATAACTGATTGGTCTAGAGCAGTAGTTTTTAACCTTTTTTACATATCTTACCATTTTATCAAACAAAATTACCAGATTTACCCCCAATAATACGCTGAATAATGCTCATTTCTTACAAATGCGAAATTAACAAACTCTTACAGTTTAGAATGATTTACAACATATTACATCTGCTGTAATTTATGGTTCAGTAAATTTACCCCTTTGGACGATGAAATTTACCCTTGCCCTCAGCGTAAATTTCCCCCAAGTTAAGGAGCTTTGGTCTAGGCTCTAGGGCATACCGGTAGCAAATACATGCACTACAGGTCACTAGTGACATTTGCTTATCTTGTACCAATTAAGCACAACAAACTTTTTCACTATTCGTTGACGTTGATATTCGTCGAATTTTAGAACAGAAAAAATACGGTTGCAAAATAAAATTACATTATTGCAGACTTAGTTTGAAAACAGTTACCTAAAGTCATTTACATTTTTTCATTTCTTACTGTAATTAAGGAGACGTAATTAGTTCCATCGTATATGAGCTTCTCATCGTTAAAATAGCTTACCATTACATTGAAAACAATTTCATGATGACGTTGGTAAATTCTGAACGAAGCTGATTTTAATGTTTCAGCATTTCTCAAAAATACCGAAGATGTGGTTGCTTCCATTTTCACCTGGATATATTCTAAACATGTATTTGAATAAGTAATCTATCTCTAAGAATTTAATTGAAATATGATCTGAATCAATTTAAGAAAACATAATATATGCAAAAAAACAAACTATTTTAAGAGGTCTTCATTCCGACATCTCTGTAACAAGGGTGCGTTGAATTGTTTGATATATTATTTCAACTTTTTGAAAGCCTGTTGGCCTCAAAATTGTTTCTTTGCTTTACAGTAGTTGCAATCAATCCTGAAACATTCTGAAATTCTCTTAACAATCTCGTAGTTGTCAAAAGCTGGGTTAAATTGGACAAGACCGCTATCCGAACTCTTCTGCACCAATCCTTGCCAACGAAGATCATATAAACGGCGGGCGATTATGTAACACGAGTGTAATGAGTCACGCTCTGACTTTTCTCAACACGCTGTGAGTTTGTGCAAAACAAAATGAAACCTACGTTATCAAAAGTTATATCTTTCATTTTTTAAAAACCAATGGTTGAAAAGGTTATCATTTGTATCGTACAAAAATGCCACATCGACAACTAGTTTTATCGATTTTTTTAATGCGTTTTCAGTATCTTTGTTTAATGCGTAAGTATCCTTTAGCCATTTGTTGATCCGGAAAACGATTAGGTTTGCGTCATACTGGATTGTGTTTATGTCTTCACTTCTGTCACTTCGAAAGTTTTAATTAATCTTGGGTAGGCCTACTTGGATACTTACCAATAATAGCCATGTACGTAAATGTACTTCTTAATCACAATTCACACTTAATACACATCCAACTGGGGAATCGATGTGTTTTTTCCTAAATTAATGTCTTGTCTCTTGGTAATCGCTTCACCATGGAATTAAACACTAACGATTGCATGCCCTTCTTTCATGCGCTTGTTGAACGTTGCGAATCTGGTATTTTTATTCGAACCTATCGAAACCCACGCATGCAAGTCTGTATAGTAACTGGTCCACAAATATTGTGCTTCTCTTGAACAAAAAAATGATTTTCATCTGAAAACAGCAATTTTCCAATTGTCTAAAGTGCAATTTACATGTTTTTGCTCATTGTAGTCTTTTCTTCCTTATTTTTCAGTAAGAGGCTGCTTTTTCAGCCGTTTCTTAACCTTTCTTCCAGCCTATACTTGAGCTTTTGTGAACTCCAGCTTGCATAAAACCCTTATGTAAATCAAAACTCGTCGTCCTAACATACTTTTTAACAACAGAAAGAACAAATTAAAAGAAATCTTTGCACAAGTCTGTGTAAATAAATTTATAACAATGGAAATAAGTATGATTGAACGTTTCAGTTCTGAACTTTGAGGTTCATGAGCGGACCGCCTAGACTCCAATGGGCCCTGGTGCAGCGCACCACCTGCACACTCCTCGCGTGAGGCTTGCTGGTGCTTGATACCTGCGAACATTGCACAGTGCATTTTGTTCAACAACCCTATAGAACAAACTTTTGGTAGCTTTTCTATATAGAAATAGTGAAGTGAGAGCTTGTCGTTCTTGTTGTAAAATCAAACTACTGTGAGTACTTGTTTACATATGTAACGTTGTCCTGGCTTGACGGCAACTTAGTAAAGCTTCTATGAGTATTTAAAATTCTAGATAAAACTTTAAACGCAGCAACAGGTTTTTGAACAAAAACTTTTATCAAAACAATATTTTTCATCTCATTTTGATGTAGGTTTGCAAACAGGGTGTGAATTTTTGCCAGCTTTGCGCAATATGAAAGGTTGCTGTACCGTCATTATTTTAAAGATTTGTCCTTATTTTGAGTGTTTGTGTCTTATAAGACAGTTTTTTTTCCTATTTATATGTAACACTTTAAACTTTGCTTTTTATCTATTCTGTTATCTTGCTTCTTACGAAAACCATTTATGTAATATTGTCAGCCAGTGAAAAACCTATCTCCATTAAGAATTACGAGATGATTAATATATCCTGACTAGTAGAACCTTTTTTGTTCATATGAATCGGCCAAGTGCGGGCATACCAAACCTCACGATTTAAACTCAATGTTTCTCGCATTCTTGTCGCTGCGGACCCCATTCTTTGCCGAGGACCTATTCGCTTTGTCAACTTTTTTTCGATTATATTATTGAGAAATTAGGTTTGGCTGCTTCTTATCGTGAGCAATGTGTACAGTACAAGGGTAGTGAATCAAATAGCCACAGAGCACACACCTTACCTTTAACTCCAAACATTCCTTTTTCTTAGCGCCAAAAAACACTTTTTACAAATAGCCAATGAACAAAAGGTTGTGTTTTTCAAAGCGATATCACATGCTAACAAGTGATTTGCTGTTGCAACTTATAAGCAAGTCTCACGAATCATGGTTGTGTTTTGGAGATTGCTAGTCTCAAAGAAAAATAGGCTGCTTCTCAACACACAAGCACTAATATAGGTCAGTTTTAGGTCAAGCGACAAAAAAAGTTTCACCCAATGTAACGTTTGACAAAGAAGATAAAAAAATCCACTGGAAAGTTCACCAACAATTGCTCATTGCCATAACCACTGCGGATCAACTCCCAATCCGAGGCATGCTGGTAGCAACTGTGCTGTGCACAAAAACCAGGTCAGCCTCGGTAAGGTTGCAGAAACACGTCAAAAGCACTGAGTAAAGAAATAAAGCAGCAGCAAATACTCATAAATTAGACATGACCTTGAAAAAACGGATTTGTGTAGATCTTTGAAATAAACAAAATACAAGTAACCTTTAAATCGCAAGGTTTCTGTGGTCTCGTTGAAAATACGTCACGGACCCCGGCGAAGAACGACAATGTTTTTGAATGTTTCTTGGTTTGCAAATTAGGTAGAACACAGTATCATGACATAACACAAATTGCAGTGCTGGTTTGAAAATACTACAAAATTTAGAGCAGTGCAAAACTTGAGTGTTTTGTTAAATTACTGTATCAGAAGCAACAGCTGCAAAAGCCAAATGTTGAAATAAAATCATTTAAGTCACATTAGACGTTTTGAATGAAACCATTTTTTTCAAATTTTAGCTTTTATTATTTTTGTCGTATAAAAAATACAGCATGGAAAACTGAGTGGCCTGGGGCAAAACAGTAACAAAGACAGACGTTGCAGGTCAGTAGTGGTAATTGCTGGTACGATTAGCACAACGAGTTATTTCATTGTTCGTTGACTTATACCAGTGGTTCTTAACCTTTTTTTACATATCTTACCCTTTTATCAAACAAGATTACCAGATTTACATATTTCTTAAAAATACGAAAGTAGCAAACTCTTACAGTTTAGAATGCTTTATAAAAATTTACATTAGCTGCAATTTATGGTTCAGTATGTTTACCCACTTGGAAGATGAAATTTACCCCCAGAGTAATTTACCGCAGGTTAAGAACCACTGACTTAGACCTTATTAAGAGTTTTTATTGATATGAATGAGCCAGTATTTCGCTATTTTTTTCAAAAGATAGGGGACTGCGGTAATACTGGAAATCATTTGGCGTTTTGTGGAGAACGTTTTGTGGAAGTGGTTGATTATGAAGCACAAAATTCATCAAACAAATTTTTCTCAAATGCACTGCTTGAGACCACCACTACTTTTTCGCAATTCAGTGTTACGCATCATTGCTCGATCCTTTGAAAAACAACATTACATGCGTGCTGCAACCAATATTNAAAACAGGAAAAATGCGTTTGCAAAAAAATTTTANAAAGTTGCGAACTTTCTTTCAAAAATTTTAACTAATGNCATTTTAATTTTTTCATATTTTGATGTAATTGAGGAGACGTTAGTTTTATATTGTATGCAGCTATGAACAGTGGCATGAATTTCCATTGCATTTAAAAAACATTTGATGACTTTGGAAATTTTAAATGAAGTTGAGTTTAGGTTTCAGTGCTTATCGAAAATACGGAAGATATATTAGCTCCATTTTTGCCAAGATACGCTTTAGAACATGTGCTTGAACAAGTGAGAAATCTTTCAGAGTTTAATTAACTAAAAATCGGAATGAATTCAAATGAACAAAATAGTAGTCTAATGAAAAGATGTGTTCATTCCGTCGTTTCTGTAACAGTGGTGCGCTGAATTGTTTGACATAATTTTGCTGCTTTTTTGAGCACCTCTTGGTCTCAAAACGGTTTATTTGCTATAAAATTGTTACGTTTCATTTTGAAACATTCTGAAGTTCACGTAACAGTCTCGTAGTTTCTGTTACGTGAACTTCAGAATGTTTCAAAATGAAACGTAACAATTTTATCGCAAATAAACAAGCTGAGATTATATCGGACAGGACCGTTTTCCGACTCTTGCGCGCCAATCCTTGCCGACGATGACGTATATAAACTACAGGTGATTACATAACATGGGTTTACGAGGTCACGTTTTCACTCACCCTTGTCACGCCCTGGCCAACTGCCCAAGCAAACTTTATCGATACGCTTTGTACTTGCCACCGCTGATGTTCCGAATTTATCTGGAATAGATCGTAACCAGATCATCGTGCATTGCCCAGATGTATAAGTTGCGCTTTCTTCTGCAGGTGGTAATGTCAAATCGTTAAAGCTTTGCAGGTACCTCGTAACACCATGCAATATTTAATGTATACCAGATTTTCAGCAAAAGTTCATCCTGGACCTCTGTAAGTTTTAAAGATTCGCGGAAACAAAATAAAAAATTACTCATAGCTACGACAGTTTTGGTCAGAAATCTTGTAAATGACATGTCTGTGTATTTTTATTTTGGAAAATAGAGGCTACTGGGTGTGATGGAGATGTACATTTTAGATGTACATTGGAATGCATCTTATAAAAAGCTTTTCTTCATGTTTTGAAAACCAATGCTTTAAAAGGTCTTTATTTGGATCGCATAAAGATTCGGTAGTAACAACTAGTTTTATCGACTTTTAATGCGTTTTCAGTATCTTTGCTTGATGCCTTGATATCTCTTGGTCACTTGTTGGTCTCGAAGATGATTGGGTTTGCGTCATACTGGAATGTGTTTACCTTTTCATTTCTTTCACGAGGGTGCGTTGTCACGTTTTTTTCTGTCATAATAATGCGCATTTCTCATACTTATTTTTACAAGTAGGGCATGGGCGATTCATGCCTGCAAACATTGCAAAGTATGTTGTGTTCAACATTCTTCTAGGAGAAGTGGCAGCTTGTCTTCATAACCAAGTTGTCATTGCGCCCGTAAAAACGGAGTGATATTTTGCGCCCGTAAAAACGGAGTGATGTGACGCCACTGAAGTACAGCGGTTATTTTGTATAGGTCCCAGATCAGTGGTTCTCAACCGTGGCTCCGAGAGCCGCATGCAGCTCCCAAACACTTTTTGCGCGGCTGTAGACCCTCTTTCAGAAATATCGCTAATAATTTGTGCAATAGAATTTGCTGTGAAATAAAACGAAACAAATAAATTGACTTGACTTAAAAATGCTTAGTGTGGCTCTCTAACAAAATCGTCAGTCTGGATTTCGCTCCGTTCATCCAAAGGTTTGAGACCCGCTGCTCCAGGTGCATTTCAATGGAAACCTGTTCTGCTGCATGCAGTTAAATCTTTAGTAGTGCATTTTTCTGTGTTTGAGCGCCGTTTCTCTAAATCCCTAGTTTTGTGGGGTCTTCTCCAGTTTCCCCTGTCTCTGTCGAAGCCCCTCTTTTCGAACCCTGTCGCCTACCCTGTCACTTTGCCAGGTCTTCACTGTCGGTTCCCTTGTTGGTTCCCTTATTGCCCTGTCGGTCCCCTTGTTAGTTTCCCATGTCAGCCTGTCCTGTATCCATAATCTAAGGTATTTATTTTGTCAGGTTGAATTATTCTCTTGTCATCATTGGCAGAGAAAACTATTTCAAGCGTTCAGAATACAACAGCAGGTGCGCGCGTCACGTATGACTGCATTTGTGAAGCACGCACCTGCGTTTGAGTTTTGAGTTGTGGTCGTGACACGCCATCAGTCGCGTCTAAAAGGAGAACATCCGAAACCGAGTGAATGTTCATCTGGTGAATAGCAAGAAATCGTTGAAGAGCTATTCCGCAAAACCAAACTTTCATCATTTAACCATCTTTGATGAAAACCTAGTTGCAGTAAACATGAAAAAACTGAACTTGTTTTCAACAAGCCAGTTTATCTTGGAATGTCGATACTCGATATTTCTAAGACGTTGATGAATGACTATCATTACAATTACATCAAGAAGAAGTATGGGTCAAAAGCAAAATTACTGATGACTGATACAGATTCTTT
>JGI24159J19872_10004896_pt1 | contig 17186 bp, 6 predicted proteins | sample Ectturendosymbi4_FD_19872 | JGI IMG/M metagenome (IMG submission 19872) | reverse complement strand
AGATGTTTAACTGCTTTTATCCGACATTTTACCTTGTGTGGTATGCTGTTAGAAAGGTTATTTTCTTGTAAAAGTGAGAGTATTACTGCTGCACATGTGAGGGACCACAGTACAGCCATGATTTGTTCCTTGCAGAAATGTAACTGGCTTTGCTGTAACGTTGTCACGTATTCAGAAACAGACAGCGCATAATTTGATGATGCTAGTGTATATAAAGTTGCGAATATTTTGCCTAAGATAAAAAGCAGCACTATTGGGGAGACTTAGTTTAAGGATGGGGAGTTTAGCAAAAGACTGTTTTCAACCATTAATGAACAGGATTTCAATCAAAACGTTGGAGAAATAGCCACAGTATTTACTTAGCTGCATATAGACCTATAGGTCAAAACGTAGGGAGTTGACTCAGAAATAAAGACAAAATATACATTTATCCTCACTTCTTGTAATGTCGCAACAACGGCGACCAACAAACCCAAAAGATATTTTTTCCTTGACTCTTACACATTGTGCTTGTGCTGAATGCATTGGTTCGTAAGTCATCTGACTTACTTGAGTTTAACCAAACCCACAATGCAGAAATGTTTTCATCCAAGTGCGAAACATTTGCTTTACAGATACATCACACTTAATTTTGTTGGACATTCTTTTAGTGCTGAAGGTGAACTTGGTACTTTTTTGCCAATTCACCGTTGTGCACTTTGATTTAACCTCAAATATATTTTTGTGTCGTTATGCAAGTAGAACTCTTAGAATGAAACTTTTGACATAGTGCAGAGTTATAAGTCTGGCCGGGCTTGTCGGGCCAGGCTTAAGTTTGTCAAAATATTTCGGGCCAATGTCGTGCCCGCATACAAAACTTTTTTATAACATTGAGAGTAACAACTTTTATCTTTCCTGACGTAGATTTGTTGTGCTCACTGCGATAACTTCTGCGAGTGAAGTGATTTTTCTTCAGCTAATTCTGTTTGCAAACACAGCTGCGTTCTTTTTTCTCTGCTGGGATTAATCTCACACTGTTTTTGGGAAGGCGACAGCGGTGAGGAAATTAGAACGCAGTGGCATTGCGTCGAAAAGATCAATCACTCACGCGATTCTTGGCTTGTTTTAAGCCTACAAGCCGGCTTTTCATATCTATATAGCTATCCCAGAAAGTTTCTTTATGCCTATAGTGCCATCGTAGATAGTTTCGTGATTGTTTCTTTTTTTCTTGAGAAACATTATATTTCGCAGTATTATCGTTGACTAACATGCCACGTTTGTGCCAGATTATGCCAAGTAGGCTACACTAATTTTAGGCCAAATGTTTTTTCTGCTGATAAGAGGATATCAATGGAGATTTTGGTTGGGGTGGGACTGCATGCACTGATGCCCAGTTGCATTAAAAAGATTTGTAGCTTTTTCAAAAAATAGGAATGTGCAAGAAAAATATTTATCGTCTTTGTAACCTTAAGCGACTTGAACAAAACATCAAATCGCGCTGTAACCCACACCTATAACATGGGTGAAAACTGAAGTGTTCTACTGACAGCTCTGATAAAACCCAATTGATGTGTTCTGCTATATTATTGTGCTTGTTTACCTCCAAATACGATATTAACGGAAACAGGCTGAATTACAGTACCGCGTCCAGCAACAAATTTAGGTATATTAATATGTAAATCATCTGCAAGGACAAAGTGTGCTCAGTGTTGCTCTCAAAACACATCTAAAAAATAAGATTGGGAATCTTTATATATAAAACGTCACTTCTGCACAGACCCAATGACTATTTTGGTTTCACATCAAGTTGTCCCCCCCACATTTTACAACAAAATTGCGCCCATGCCCACACCCCCATGCATTTTGTTAAGCGCCTGCTTGGAACTTATCACAGCACTACGCGTCGGCACTGAACGGCAGCCTTTGGAGCTATCCATGCGTGTGCTCGCTACATATCTATGCTTTGTGTTTCATCAAAGCGATCGTGTTAGCGCCATTCAAACCCGGCTACAAACATGCGACCAAGCGTATATGCTTTTCTATTACCGCCACATATTTATCTTAGAGTTCTTCCACGTACCCGTGTCGTCTTGCTACTGCCATGCACACGTAAGTGTGTTGCGTTGCGTGTGGGAGTGAAAACGTCATGCAGTAGGCAACAATAGTACTACTTTCTAAACCATAGTACTGTTAGAAATGACGAAGCGAGACCGAGACTCGCCATCTAATAATTTCTGGGCAGGTAATCGAACTGATTTCCGCTTCAGTTTCTCGCGCTTCATAGACTCATTTGAGTGATTTTTGAGTTTTCATGCAGTCATGTTTCATGCTTCAACATGAAGTCTGTAGCTGTGTTCATTCAACCAGGACCGTTGTCAGGTTGCCGTTGACCTTTTCTCCGAACTTCCCGCGCATGACTACAGAAAAAGGTCATCAGTAGTGCCGATTTCCATACTCAGGGCCGGCCTTCAGCCGATGCAGCTGCATTGGGCCCCGCGCCTCTGGGGCCCCGCGCCATGGTGTTTGAGTAGATTATTCATTTTGCCAGATACACCTTGCGCTTGAGAATTTAGTAGAAACGCCATATAAATTTCATTGTTAACAAAGAAGGCTCTCGTCAGAACTAGCAAATTTCCTCTCTAACGTTAGCAAACGTGCTGAATTCCCGTGTTAGTGCTGTACTGCATATTTGCGCTCTAACACGATCGTAACACGGTTGACTGAAAACGATGACGTCATAAAATCACTGCTCAGAGGGGCTCCGCGCTAAGGCCTTGCATTGGGCCCCGCATCTGCTAGGGTCGGCCCCTGTCCATACTGCTTATGTTTCATACGGCATTGCCCATTTTTTCTGTTTTTTTGTTGATCGAAGATCTTAATGTAACAGCAGGCCAGTTGAGCTTTTGGGTCTTTACATTTAAACCATCTCTAAGCAAATTTTGAACTGGTGTTTCCAGGGAAATGTAATACCTAGGCATTGCGTCTTTCGAGACAAAGATTCGAAACGAGACCTGCATTTCTCGGGCAGAGACTAAGACTATCTAAGCGGGCACTGAGGTGCAATTTTTTTCATCACCTGATCGCTGATCCGTCATGAAGCATTTGGGAATACATTTATAAACGGCATTTTCAAACTAAGCACCCTAGCTTTGGGTGCAGTTTATCAAAGCACAAACTGCAAAAAGATACGCAACTTTTGGATTTTATTTAAATATTACAGATTTTACCTTGTATGCTACGCCATCCATAAAAATAGCGAAATTGTCAATACGGCCTTTGCACTAAAATCTTTGTCTGACCCTGCTTTAGATATTTGACAAAGACTTTTGGCTGAAATCACTCAGAGTGCAATAAGAGATGAATACCTTGCGTTGGCTATGAATGACCGGAAATATAAGAGTTTTGTTTGAAAAGACAACATGATAAGCATGTATCAGTTATAAATATGGAACCTTGGAAATATGCAAAATATTTTTCCAAAAGAAGCTATCTCTTGTATCACAAAACTGAGATATTAACATTTCTGTTGGTTTGTAATCATATGAAGTTAATGTTTTAATTTTCCTTACAACAAAGTGCTCCAACATTTGTGTTGTCCCTCAGAAAGAACGGATCTAGATGTGCAAAACCTAATTGAATCATCCAAAATTAATGTGCTGTCGTCTGAGAAATTCTGCTTGTGTTTAACATTTTAGCAGAAGTGGGTTCAGTGCTTTTTTTGAAAAAAGGTAGGTTGTAACTACCGAGCTTGCAACTACAGTTTCATGGGAAAATGTTGATGTCATTTGAATGTTAATAACGTAAGCGCTAATATTCAAGTTGCAAGATGGCTTGCCAAACTATTTAAACAGGGTATCCTACCGAACTTCCATCTAACGCTTTTTACGCTTAAATCCGCCATTCCAAATTAAAAGCAATGAAACAAGTTCAAGAACACACATTGGATCAATGACATTATTGTCCCCCACAGACATTAAAAAGATTTTGAATAGTTCACCGTATATGGGAGGTCCATTCCGCACACTAGCAGAAAATCACATTAAAATACAAGAGGGTGCAGGCTGGCAAGCTATATAAAAATCTCATAACAGCTTCGAAGATTGTGCGACTTTATTTTCTCTACATTCTTGTAAAGTTGGGCGCGTGAGGCTTCCGGAGGACTTCACCGGTAACTTTCCACTCGACAACTATGTAAGCAAACACAAAGGTCATTATCCTTGAGTTTATGTGTATGCGTAACTCTAAACGTATTTCCAGGAATGGTGTTTACATAGAATATGTCCCAACAGACTTTGGGTTAGTCCAGATAAGAGAAACATGTTTCGTTCAACAAACATCTGCACTCTTTTACGATCAGAGTTAATTTCCTCGTAAAAGCTCAACGTCGTCGTTAATGCGATGGATGAACGTTCTATAAGCGATTAAAAGATTAATTACTTTAATACGAGCATTTACAGTTTTTTTATATTCACACTAAGGAAGTAGTTTACCTGTCAGGTCGCTTTTCCAGTTGCAGATTGTTAAAACTTGGAACACTGCCTTTCAACTTGTCATTCTTCCCAATGCGCAAAGCTAATCTGTATTCTACGTGGTCTAAGCAAAACGTACTAATGTTTTTTTTTTGAATAACTTACTGGCACTTCAATAAGGCTTTAGAAGCTTGTAGAAATGACGTTGCGCTAATATTATCAAAGTTCTACAATTATCTTCGTGAGTGGCTACAGCTGCTTGTCAAACTGCAGCGACCAACAAAATTGTGGTTGGCATAATGAGACGTTTGCGAACATTTTCTTTCATAAACACATTTGAACTCCTGTAAAAAAAGATGCGTTTTCTGAAGGAAAGTTAAAAAGGAGCTTCAGAATAATGCTTGGTGGTAAAGCAAGTCTGATTTTATGAAAAAACTGACGCGACTGAGAAGAGCTTGTGGACTGATGTTGTATATACAACATCCAGTGAAAAAACACTTACATCATTACCAGTAACTAAAAACATCTTTGAAATTAACATTTCTATAGCATTTCTTTGTCAAAATATGCAGTCAGATCAAAAAGTGCATTTTGTTGAAGATTGACATTTTCGTGTATAAATTTTTCAGTTGTTTGTAATTTTTCCAATATTCTACCACGAAAGTGCCTCACTTTGATTTATTTTGCCAACTTTTTCACTACCCTTCAAGAGAAAATCTTGTTTTTTAATAACACCTTCTGAAAAGGTGTAGAAAATTCGAAGAACAACTTTAAAACCATGTCTTAAATGAAATCATAATAGACGTTTTGACAAGCAAGTGTCTTCACAGTCACTACTAAAACGCACTGAGCTTTGCTGAATATGCGAAAATGTCTTGATTTCTGCTGCCAAAAACCAGTGACTTCAACGAAATTTTGCTGACGATGAAAACATTTTTTTGCAAAACGTCGGATGAGATTTCATTCGAATTATTGGTTTTTGCGTTGTTCTTTCTTATAAGACTTTGCTAGATTTCTAATTTTCACTCTGAAGAGAAGGTGTAGTAAAGCAAAATACAAACCATTTAACAATGTCTAACACAAAGTAGTAATTTCCCGCATGTATAGGACGGATGTTGTATCAACATGACTTTGGCCAACCATCAGCAATTATGACGGTTACGTTGTTCAGACACAGCTGAATGTCGACGATGTATGCCGCCTGCTCAGGTTGGGAAAAAATGAAACGAAGAAATCATCCACTGACAAGCAGAAGAACATAAAGCACTGACACAAATTACATGTGTCACCCAAAAAATGACACTGAACTACATTTCATAGCGAAGTTGTGTACGCACCGTAGCATGGGACATTATCAACTACACAACATACATAGCGAGTAAGGTAGATAGGGGATATGATTTAGAATAGATTAGCGCGCTTTAAATACCGATTCCTACAAGAGAAAGATACCAAATACTATTTTTTTAATAATGCCGTCTTGGTAATTGCCCAGGGTGAAAGGTCTGCATGCTTTCTATGATGTTTTTAAACTTAGATATCGGTCAGAAGCCAAATGTTACCAACAGCTGATGTTTATAACGTTCCATAAGCGAGCTTTACCTTTGCTTGCTCTCTTATTTTAGAAAGGCTTAGGCGGCTAGACATGCAACATTACTGAACAAATGCTTGATTTATGGTTGAGGGTATAAATGACGCACAATCAGAGTGAAGTAAACCTAATTTTGTTGAAACAACTGGATTACAGCAAGAGCTTCTTTTTATTGTAGCAAAGAAATCCACTCAAGGCATTAATTACTTGACGGACGTCGTCCAAGGCAAGTCTTGATCAAAGGAAAGAGGTGTTTTACAACTGTTGTGTTTACGGGAAACAGTCAAACTGCGGTACCTATCGCACATAATAATCGCATTAAAAATTTTTATTGCTTTTTGATGTTATAAAACTACTTCCGAATAAAGAAGCCAACGCCTCAGTTTTCAATATTTTTACACAATTTTTTTCTGTGACCAAGTTGCTTGTAACGTTTACGATGCTTGCTATCAACTCGGTGACTACAAAGAAAAATATTTACTTTTACCTCGATTTCGTTGGTGTTTGAACTGCGTGGATCGCATCAAAACCAACACGCATTTGGAAAGTTTGTAAATTGAATTATTTCATAGCAAAGCAAATGATGTGATGAAAAGTTGTATAGGATCAAAAACTTATCAAGGAAATGTATTTGCTTTATACTGTAAAATAAATTCAATGTAAACATACCAATGACTATATGAAATTTATTGCATATCATGCTAATTTCCATCAGGGCATGTTTTTGTATTTGTATAGCTTACTACTCCGGGATGTTAAAAATGCGGTTTGCCTGGTTTTATCATTTGAGCACATGTCTTGCGACTGATATATGTCTGGAAACTTAAGTTACTTCCTTCAAAGCAATACGAAGCAATCACACGTAAAATGCAAAACAAAAATTAAGTTTATTCATACTACGCGAAACGTTTTCAGTGTTTCTTCGAAGTCTACTTTTGTGAAAGCGACGTCCGCTGGACAGAGATGAGCTATTTGGAAAAGTAGATTATCAATTTGCTGTTGGGTTCTGTTTCTTTTGCATAATATTCCTTCGCATTTTGAAAATTGTCCTTAAAACTCGCTTAAAATTCCAGATAATATTTATTTCAATTAAACATATATTTTGTTGATGATACACCTTACGCAGACAACAAGCATTTTGTAAGTCGGTGCTCAATGATTTGGTATCGATAACAGATTAACAGCTAATTCAGCTACACTGAAATAAAATAAATAGAACTCCTTTTTCAATACATATTCTAAAAGTTTGCTGATGCTTTTCCTTGTAGGCTGCTATAACTTGCTTATAATTTTGGTTGTTGACTTTTTGAGCCTCTTCAGTTTTCGACACTAGCTGTTCTATTCAGCACATATCTCATGGTCATTAAAGAAAGACCTTGGGAGAAAAAGATTCGTTAGTTAACCTTTGTTTTTGTCTGGTCACGACGAAATGTCTTCGCCTTTAAAGTTTTTTATTTGTAAAGTTGTGGTGTTTCAGCCTTTGAGATTTAAGTTGGCTAACGGACGCGTGGATGAAGATAGAAGCAGAAAATTTGTGATTTGTAAATCTGTTCTAAGTGTTTCTTGCACCGTACGTAATCAATCGACTTTCCGCGAAAAAACATTTTATTGTCTTTTATAGGTTTTCCATGTGCTTGCCCACCATGACATCACATGGGTTTTCCGCTCGTTTTTGTTTGTTTAGGGGAATCTACAGATAAGAGTGTACCTAGCTTTTTTTCTCCTTGTCGTTAAAGACTCTTCATAAGCCGAAGGAGTTAGGCAGTGTTCACCTCTTCAGGGCTAGACAAGGGACTTGTTGGAAGTGACTTTCAATACAGTCAGGTGTGTATTGTTTATGATGGCAACATAACTTTGCCGTGTGTACTACAAAGGACGTTGAGAGACCCCAATATGAACAGCTTTTCACATTTTAACAGGTTGAAGTCTAGTATTAATTTACTGTTTTTTTCGAAATACTGTATATTTAAATGTTTTGGCTGTGAAGATTTAAACTATCTTGGGGTCAGATCAGGATGTCAATAAGATAAATTTGAATTGTCTGAGTTTGGGGTACTTTTGTCAGATGAACACACGCGAAATTTCAACTCTTTTCTTGTAATGTCCACAAAATGGTTTAAACTTACCCAGAAGTGTGTTTGAAGGCCGTACATTATTTTCATGAAAAAGTCACTTAATCATGTCTCGAAATGTTTTTGCCTTGCAGATCTAAACAACACCATGGACGCATTTGTTGGCAAATTCACCGTAGAAAAAAGAGAAAACTATGATGGGTTCTTCAAGGGTCTCGGTGAGTATTTTTTTGCAATCGCGTGTCTTTCGCCAAATGTGAAATAAAATTTCAGATAAAAAGTACCAGTAGAATCTGACGTGTTGATAAAAATAGAACATGCTTTTTCGGTTCAAATATATACAGCAACACTCCGTTATAATACAAATTCAAAGATTCACGACTTTAGGTTTTCAATTAGCGTATGTGAACATAAACTTTGAGAGGCATATGTCAATACAATCAGAACGCCATAGGGAAGAGCTTGTTTGTCTGTGGGTTCCTTGGTATATTTTCTGTCACACCACAACTATGACCTCATGCTCACCTGCAACCGCTACTGAAGCAACCAATAAGAGCAAAATGGAATATTTTTTGTAGCTTAGTGAGACCAGCTGATATTTACAAAGTTAAAATTCCCGCATAGGTTAATTTCAGCAATCCGCCGGATGTATCCGGTGTCAGAAATTCTTGCTTTGGCCATCAAAATAATAATAGTAGATAAGACGATGTCTTCTTAAGCTTTGTATTCCATGTTTACAAATTGCTGTAAGTCTGGATTACTGCATCTGTTTGTCACTGATTGATTGTTCAACATATCTGTGAAGCATCAAACGTCTTCAGATATTTTTAGTGACAGTCGTGATTGTTTTTGATGGAGTGGCTGTTTAGGTGTACGTCAACGGGTTTGCAGATGTCTGTGGAACCTTATTTTCAGAGACATGATGAAAATACATTGCTACGCAGACTGTAATTGCTTCATTTTAGTAAATAGCTTAGACCATGAAGTCACAAAGTCTTGTTAGCAGCATAACGGCAGGGTCTGAAATTGCAGAAAAATTTAAAACGTTTTTGTTTTTGTTTGCCGTCAGATTCAGTTTCATGTTACTGCTCCAAACACACAAAACAAACTTTTCATACAGGTGTGCCCGATGAAATGATTGAAAAAGGGCGAAATGCAAAGGTAGTCACGGAAGTTTCGAGAAACGGTGATGTCATTTCTGTCACGCGTACTCGTCCGGCTGGAACAACCACCAACACTTTCAAACTCGGAGAACAAACGGAAGTAGACACACTCAAAGGAGACAAAATTAAGGTAGCTTCTATTTTTTCTCTTTTTTTCATTTATTGCTAATTTTATGTTTGTCTATTGAAAGCAACTAAAGCTATCACCATTTGCTACGATATCAACTTCTGCTGCAAGTGAAACCATAGGACAAGGATTAGTGTAGTAGCAAATAAAAACTCCTGAAAATACTTTTCAAGACTACTGCATAAAGCATTGGTTCCCATTGCGGGGGTAAATTACCCCCCGGGGGAAATATGCGAGTCTTTGGGGGGAGCGCGGAATCAAAACCATAATTTTGTTCTGTGTTATGAGCGATCACTGCAAAATATTGAGGGTAGTAACTAATAAGAAACAATCGCTACCTTGATTGGGTAACGGCTCGAACAAGTTATTGGGAACCACTGGAATAAAGTCACGAAATTCATCAATAGTTGAACTCAGCGAATCCCAGCTGATGGCCACCGCTTGTCAAACTCCCTGTTTGTTCATTATGCGTTGCAAACCGTTTTAGCCCTGCGGTTTCAATATCAGATAAGATTAATTTTTGCTTTACTGTTGGCTCTTACCCAGCTGCAAAACGTTTTCACAGAACCTTTGGAGTAAAAACACAGACGTTACCACTTATAGCAACTTCTTCATTGTTTCCACTGCATCGCTTGAAAACTTAGAAAGTAACTATACCAGTTTAACCTTTCGAAGTCACTTGTTACGGTAACAACCGGCCACTCATGATCATGTTAATAAGTAGCGACACTATTCAAACCAGAAACAGCTTTATAGAAAACCAAGTCAGAGTTTTTCGATAACGTTTTAACCTTTGGAACAAACATTGTGGAATAATTTAACGGAAGTTCTTTTTGAGACGAGGAACCCGGTTTTTATTCAACTAGCAGTTAATAAAAGCATTTAATTTGTGTGGGTTACAAAAAATCGGATTGAGTCTAGGGATGCTTATTTTCAAAAATATAAAAAGTTCAAAACCCTTGTATGATCGCAAATCACAAATATTGTAATACTTTAGCGACTATACTTGATTTGAAAACTCGCAGCTTTATGTTGTCCGAATTAACGGTGTTTTTCCGAAAGCTGTATAAAAACAAAACTAAAAACGAGTGTGTTATTTTGACTCTTTTTTTTGGATTTGTCAAGATGTTCCATGCAATTTGATTAATTTCCAACTTACTTTCAATTTCTGATTGAGATTATACTTAACAACGGTTCTGTAATACTATAGTCTTTTGATTGCTGATTGGGCGATGTTTTAAATAGTTTGCTGAAAACAGAAGTTTGTCTCGCGTTTACTTTTTCCTCTGCATGTTTTAGGCGACAGTAACCCTAGTGGGAAACAAATTGGTAACCAAAGGTGATGACTACGAAGTGACCGCCGAGATCGACGGCGGAAAGCTGAAGGAGTCTATTACTACGAAAGGCCACACCTTGACTCGCTGGTCTGTTCGCTCATAAAACATGTCATTGAACTCACTTATTCTGCGTTTGGAAAGAGTTTCAAAACTTTAAATTGCGCGTTTCTGGTGTAACTTTTGCAAAACTTCTGTTTTTATCTTACACTGGTGTTGCATATGTAATAGGCATCAACTTGTTATCTCGCGCCAAGATGTATTGAAAAACTAACAAAACGTGATTGAAATACGCTTTTACTGTTGTTGAACTGTTTCAACGATTCTGCTGCTACCACCTCTTAAAGTTTTGTTACAAAAATTTGCTATTAATTTATCAAAATAAAAGAATATGCGGATTCAAATTAAAAACCTTTGCAATTAGGCGTGGTTGCGTCTGTTAAGTCACAGTTTGCTAAACTCAACTCAGAAATTATTGTAAATAAGGATGTTCAGAACATACCTCATGTTGATAGGAGCGCGAAATTTTCCAAAGCATATTTTGAAAAATGTTTGGCAAACTCATAACCGGCGTCTTTGAATTTATCTGAAAAAATTATGCAAACAATCCATTTACTGAATCCGTGAATGAGACATTAAACCCACGAAAAACAGCGGAACAGGTACAGTACTTGTTCATTTTCAGACAAGTCAGGGTAAAGTTCGCCAAGCAGAAAAGTTTAAGTGCTTCAGGTTTACTTTTGAGAAGGCTAGAGTAGATATTTCTGAAGTTTTTTCCTCAAATGCTCTTGATATTGTCAAGCATAATTTTTATCACTTCTCTAGTTTGTTGAGTCATTTGATAAGTGCGCTTTGTACTGCAACGTGCTTGTCAGTGTTCGCTTCAACTCGTGTCCGCTAAGTGGCCAGGTCAATTCGAAAGTAATGGTGAGTTTGGTTTTAACCGAAGTCAACACACTCACAGTTTTACAAATTAACAACGCGAAGTGGCATACCGAAGTCAACACACTTACGAATTAACAACGCGAAGTGGCAACCGAAGTCAACACACTCACAGTTTTACAAATTAACAACGCGAAGTGGCATAGTTTGAGCTCTCCACACAAACGCTAGTAGGCTGGATTCACTTTTCGATCTAGCAATATGTACCGTCAAGACGTGAAAAACGGTCTTGCGACCTGACCAGCCTCGTGTACGGCATTGATCGGTGTGTGTCAGAAAGATGTTCGCGCGCTATGCGGCCATAGACTTGGCACCAAAGTAGCATTCACTATCGCTGAGCGTTGTAGGTTCGAAGCATTCGCAGTGCAGCGCAAAGAGAACGCTTGTCGCTTAAGCAGCATCCCACCTTTGCATTGCTTTTTAAACATTGGCGCATTGCAAGAAATGGTCTCTGAAAACGATTCGTCTCTTTGAAACGGTAGCGACGGCAATACCTTTCCCATTTTCTGCTTGTATGATTCTGTTGAGCGTATAATGCCACCACATCTCCATAATTGTGCATCCGAATGATTAACTTTGCATGTACGAATACGGAAGTGACCTAGATTTTGTTCGTGAAATGCTGAAAAGCATTCAGCAACAGCACATCAAGGCAAAAGTACAAGAGGGTTTTGGCCCCTATTTGCCACCCTCTGATGTCAACAATAGGCCAAGTTAGCATAAAATTTTTCTCCTTAAATCTGATTCGTTTCAACACATATATATATCGGCTAACTTAATGTCGGAAAAATAATTAACTGAAATAGTTTCGTTTTGCATGTATACCGGGACAAAGTTACAATACCTGTGAATTGATTTCTACCAAAGAGCAACTTTGAATGTTGTATAAAGCAAATTGGTGGTAAATTTTCGGAGCACCATCATAAACTTATTGATCAAACTGTGATTAAAAAGCATGATTTTAGCTAAAATATTAACTGCGATGGAGGTCTGGAAAACCTAGTTTTATTACTATTTGTAGCCTATCACACACCAACGTGATATCGACTGGCTGCTCAAAACCTCTCCGAGATCTACGCGAGATGAAAATCAAATCTGTTGCGAATATGTTGTCGATATCTGCGCACTATGGGGCCTAGCTGAGGCGTGCACTCAGCCAACCATATTTGCGCACACCCTCAGCTAACCATATGTCAGCCCAATGTAGCCACGTTTTTCCAAGTAAAACTCACGAGAAACTGCTCTAGCTGATTTAACTAACAGATAGAGCATCAATAAGCAATCTCTGTTTGCGGGCAATGCACAGTATTTGGTAATAACCAAACGTAGCATCCAATATTGACAATATCGCTTTTCGTCGGAGTTCTGCAGTGTCTGGCGGTCTTGCGTTGTTGTGAGCTTTTTGTCAGTGGAAATTTGAACAACAAGTAAGTACTGAACTACTGTTCTTTATTTTTTATTCATTAGACCGCCAGGCAGAACTACGATGAAGAGCAGTATTGCCATTCTTATATTGCGTAGCAAACAATATTATCGTGTTTTTACAGTACTGATAAAAATCTAGCTTATCTAGGCGTTTACATTTTTGCTCGTTTCAAAGTAAATTTTGAAGTTATGCCTCTGCACAATTTCGCAAATTTTAAGTTAATAGCGAGTCGTCATAGGAAGGAGTTGCACGGGGGCCCAAAAGCGCGGGGCCCTAGGCCATGGCCTATGCGTAGAACCGTCACCGGTTAGAACTTCAAACACTAAGATGTTCAAAAATTCCGAATGAAAACTCCATGAAGATGTGAAGGCGCGTGAGACCAGATAATATTTATGATATGCATGGCCGCTTGCAGCCACCCAAGTTCCCATTATGGTAGATAGGCTGGTAATGTACAGTTGGTAAATATCACGATCGGCTGTAGTGTAAACCCGGGTTAAAGTCGTCTACTAGCTTGACCTGCAAAAGTCATGGTTTTTAATAACATTCGGATGAACCCTTGAAACATGTCCGAGGATTGCTCGCTTATTTCAAATTTTTGCAACAGATTTCATTTTAATATCGCGTTCGTCTCTTGGAGCCGCAAATTCGACCTGTTTGCAACATCTTTGAAGGCTATAGTAAAAAACGTTTTTAAAGATTTTGAACCACTTATTCACACGAGGTAATGTAAAGAAATTTGATACCATTTTAAAGTGGTGAAGTACTGGAGCCCGTTATGGTTTCGAGAATATAATTTTTCTGGTTGTTTCAGTTAAAAACTTTTGAAGCACCCCAATTTCGGTCTTGTTTCTGAACAATACGTTGGAAGAGACCCGTATGTCCAGGTTCTTTAGCCCATTTACGCATTCGGAGCCCCTCTGCCGACAGTTTTCGACACAGCCGCTTCCTGGTCGTGTACGAGTGTAATTAGTGTGTCGTCGTTGTCGTTTGAGTTGGTTGTTGAAATCCACTGCTTGGCCGCACTCGATCTCGGGGCAGGTTTTGAGCCAGCCGATATCACGTTGAAGCATTACATCGCAGTATTTCTTTTCTTTTCTGTTAACATTTCAGGGTATTATATCCAAAGAAATGTTTCAGGAGTTTGCAATTTTATATTTGTCTAGTCGTCTTTTATAAAATCATTTGCTTTCAGTTGTTCATATTCATTCTTCTGTCTGTCCTTATCTTTTATGTATTCGTGAATCTGCCCTCTGTCAGTCTCTTATGACGTTCTAAAACTCTGGGGTGCATGCTTTGGGAGTTCAAAGCCGCCTACAGCTCCCACCAGTGGTGATTGTGACCACCAGACTTGACGATAGAGGGGAACAAGCGGGTACGCTACATTCAGGATTTTCAAAAGGTTCTGACAAACCCGTGCTTTAGAAAACAAAGTGCAACTCTGGCTAAGCTTGTTGTGTTATCAGATTTTTGTTCCCATACGATTCTGCCATTAAAATTCTTGCAGATGATCAGTGAACTTTTGCATAGTTTTGCAGTTTCTTTCACCAGTTCCTACAATTCGCATCGCTGTATTACCGCAATTTGGAATGTTGCAATACAACAGTTTGAATGTTCAATCGTGACTGAAATTTGCATATACTTTCGCGTTTGTCATAGAACCCCATTAACAAATATTTTGAAAACACAAATTACGGTACTTGTAAGAAAATCAGATTTTTCGGGTTAGACACTTCAACAACTAAACAGTTATAACAGAAGTTAAAAAGCAAGAAATTTAATGACTCGGTTGTTCTTGCATTTCTGGAATACGTCTGCTACATTCAGAATTTGGCAAAAAGAACCCGTATCTCAAATATGTGTGGTACCATTTTCTAACTTTGGCAATTTAATTACATTTGGTCCGCTTCGGATTAGGTACTTCTTTTCACATTTGAACTACATTGCTCATTGCCGTCCACACCTTCGCTGTTGTTATTATTTCGCTTCTCATAAGCAAATATACTATTTTGCTTCATATGGCTTAACTAAATAGTAAAGAGTTGGGTTTCACACTGTTTTTTACTTTAGGCCTATTCCCACAAAGGCTGAATAGCAGCCGCAGTCCGTTGTCAACTCTACTACTCCGATGTACAGTACTGTGAACTGTAAATCGGCAACATCGTATAACTATGATACATCAATAAAGTTCTTCTTAATTGCACAACAATGAACAACAAGTGACACAACAACTCTCAGTATTTCTTGTTCCACTATCTGCTTTCTGCACTCAACCTCCTGCACAACTAACTGGCCTACTTGGAGTCTGAATGCGGCACGCTGATCTAAAAATTACATAATGACACATCAACATACTGAAGCAAGAAATCATTACCCCTAAATAATGAGGAACCCTCACGGAATCCTTAAAACTCACGGAAACCCACTACATGTTTTGTGGAACCCCTGTTGAAGAGGCTGCTGTAGGCAGTGGTGTGTTTGCCTCCCTTGAAGTGTTACGCGCGTAAATTTTCCTTATTTTTGATGAAAAACTTATTATTCACTTATATAATGTACTACAAAGCAAATCATAAGTAAGCACTCTGCTTTCAAAAGGGCCCCTACAGAAACGGAATGTGCAGGTACTTTGCATTCAAAGGGGCCCCAACAGAAACTGCAATTTGAAGGTAATTTGCTTTCAAAGGGGCCTCCAAAAGCCACTGAAGTATGTAAGTACTCCGCTTTCAAACTTCATTGAAGGGGCTCCTGAAAGAAACTGTAATGTGTAAGTACTCTGCTTTCAAAGGGCCCCTACAGAAACTGTAATGTGCAGGTACTTTGCTTTCAAAGGGGCCCCCAAAGCAACTGCAATTTGAAGGTATCTGCTTTCACAGGGGCCCCAACAGCCACTGAAATGTGTAAGCACTCTGCTTTTAAACTTCATTGAAGGGGTCTCAAAGAAATTGCAACGTGTAAGTACTCTGCTTGCAAAGGCCCCCCCAACAGCAACGGTAATGTGTAACCAGCTTGCTTTCAAAGGGGTCCCAACAACAATTATAATGTAAAGCTATTCTAAATCTATTCTAAAAGAGTCGCCAACAGCCACTGAAATGTTTAAGTACCTTGCGTTTAGAGTGGCCAGCAACTGTAATTTGTAAGTAATATGCTTTCAAAGGGGACCCAAACAGCAATTGTAATGTGCAAGTACTATGCTGTCAAAGGGGCCCCCAACAGCAACTGTAATGTGTAAGTACCGTCCTTTCAAAGCGACCCCATCACCATCTCCAATGAGCAAATGAAGAAAAGCTTCAAACCAACTTCTATACCTAAAAAAATTATGGGTTAAAATTTCTTCCAAAAAGTTCTGAAAAGACCCTATCAAATAGGAGCAAATAGGCCTACTTATACCAAATGATAATTTTTTATACCAAATGATGATTTTTAGAGATTGACTTATTTGGAATATTGATAATTTTATAAAAATTGTACCTTAGTCAGGGTTTTTTTAAGGTGTTTTAGGGACCCGATTCCGGTCCCTAGAATTGAAAATCGCGTGCCTAGAATCAGAGAAATCGGGTCCCTACAGGTCCACACATTTTCCTTAATAAAAAACGACCTTAGTGAACATTTCCATCAGAAAATAAGACAACATGCAATTGTTATAGCGGGACCACACTACATCTTTTAATTTATAGGACATTTTCTTCTTAGTTTACGAAGTAATTTTGTATTATTGCTGTTGCGCTGCAAAGACTGTTAATAAGCAAGGCTACATTAATGCTTCTTATCCAGTGGCGTAGCTAGAGTGTTGTCTGCCCGGGGCGGCCCTTGAGTTTGGCGCCCCCGAAGCCCATAAAAATACGTGTTGCAGAGTGGCTGGCTCTTAAAGCTTTGTAATATTAACTAATTCAGCGTGATCCAAACAGTGGCACAAGGGCCGCATGCGGCCCGCGAACGCTTTCCGTATACGGTATATTACACAAAGTCATATATACATTGTGTTAGCCACAGAGTCCTTGCAAGTGGCACATCACTGAAGTGCAGGTCACTATGTAACTATGAGGGGTAGCAATATCTTTTTACCTCTAGGCTAGGCTAACGCTT
>JGI24159J19872_10004895_pt1 | contig 17188 bp, 8 predicted proteins | sample Ectturendosymbi4_FD_19872 | JGI IMG/M metagenome (IMG submission 19872) | reverse complement strand
TTTTTTTCCGAAAAGGCGCAAACAGCCTGAAGCACCAAGTAGTCTTTGTAAATGGTGTGCATGTTAAATTTGCTGATCAAGTCAATCTTCTCAATACACTGCTTCATACTCATTCAGTGATTACATTGACAATCACAAGCAAGTGGAATTGCTGTGCAAAAAATCGCTCGGAAGCTGTTTAGCTCAGTGCACCTATGCAAAAAAATAGTTTGCTTTGTTCCCACTGCACGCCAATGCATGACTGCTCATGGCGGAACAAGTGGACACAATTTGTTATTAAACAATTAACACAGCCTGCAAAAGCTCCTGTCAAATTTGTAAGTTTTTTCGACGATGTGCATCTGCATCTAACTCTCTTGCTACTCGCTAAAAAGGTTTAATGTTTCTGGAACTTTTTCATTTTACTCCACCAGAGTTCCAGTTTTTAAAACAAATACTACCAACGTTCCAGTTTTTAAAACAAATACTACCAACGTTTGACTCTAACATTGGCTACATCGGAACGAGTTTCCAGCCGCCCAGGCGAAGTGTACAGCGCAAAACGTGCCAATCATGGTGGTGTACAAATCATTGCTATTCTCATAATTATGCGAATGGTTTCCGATTTGTAATGAATTGAGCCTACATTCAACTTGGTTTGATTTACTCTAATTCTAGTTCTGAGTTTAGTTGAATTAATTTCTAGTATTTGTGAGTTTCATAATTCTAATCTAATTTTGGAAAATGGATTTGTTTTAATTATAAATCTAACATAATTTTGAAAAACTGAAACAAGTTTAGTTGTTCAAGGAGGCTATAAAGGCTTTTCCTGTCTCATATATTCGAAAATCTTCTCTGCATTCGTCCACAAATGTAATGAGACAGATGCAAAGTGAAAATACACTGTCCATATCAAATCTAGTACTCTACAAGCATCTGTTAACTGCTTGAAACCTATCCAGTGTTGATTTCCACAATGTGATCTTCATAGCAGTTTCAAGCGTGTTTGTATAGCTTTCCAGCGATGTAATCTCACCTTGTGTAACTGGTTTAGGTCACATGTCACATGCAATGGTTAGCAGAGATTGAATTAATTCTTTCCATTGATTTCTTAATCGTTTAACAGCCTCTTCTCCAGCAAACCATCTTGTAGGTGTTAGTACTTTCATGAATGATTGTGGTAAATATAAATGAAGAGAATTTCTTGTCATGAGCATCTACAATTTAGAGGATAATTAAAAAAAACTTAAAATATCATATTCTCACATTTGGTTAACGTTTTGGTTTTAATATTAATTAAATAATTAAAATAATTAAAGCAACTTTGATTGAAGTTGTTCAATGAGGTCTGTTGAATCGTTTCGTACGCCAAAGAAGAATTTTTCCTCGCAAAAATATCTTAAAATATTACTAACTGCTGATAGCCATCCGATTTCGAAACAAAGTATTTCAACAATTTCAATTTCAAGAACGTCAATTTCAAGTACATTTTGTTGACTTCGTTTCTGCCATTTGTAAATTGAAACGCTTTCAACTAAAGTATGAAGCATTAGTTTTAAACTGCCACGTTTAATCATTTTTCTCTTCATAGTTCTAGCATAAAAATATGTGTGAGAAATGCAACTCTGTGATACCGTCAGAACTTTGATACCTTCCTTCCGTACTAGAAACATGCCTTAAACTTCAATTTTGCTGTTCCTGCAGGCTGACCTGCACATGTCCGGAACTCTAGATTCAAACTGACCTGAAGTCCGGAAATCTATCTTTTTTCTATGGTCTTCTTGCACGTACCTGTGCGCCTGGACGAAAGAGACCACAAAAAGCAAACCCGTGTTCTTTCTGTGGCAGGTTGTTTCTTCGAAGGACTATGACATGATCACAGATTTTATGAAAGTTTGCAAAACAATTCATGATTGCAAAAACAAGATTTTGTCCATTCGACTGTCGCATACGCGTCACGCGATCACTCAGAACTGTATTATGGGTTGTTATTTTGCAACATGTTTGGTTGTCTTTCAAGCACAGAGGTAATTTATGTGGCTTTCCATTATTTTCGTAATATTTTAACTCCTAACCAGTTTTTTTTAAGGAAAATGTTAGGTACCCGGTATGGATCTGTAGGGACCCGATTTCTCTGCTTCCAGAGACCCGATTTTCTCTGAGTTTAGGGACCCGATGATAATTTTCTCTGATTCTTGGGGCCCGATTTGAAATTCTAGGGACCCGAATCGGGTGCCTAAAACGCCTTAAAAACCTGCTCCTAACTATATTTTCACTATCTACTGAACCCTTCTATGAACGCAAGGTCAAAATATCGTAACTTCCACAATGAATGAAACGATTTGCTTTGCTTACTTAGATGTCCTAAAATGAATTTACGTTTGTGCTGAAATACTCCTGAGTGTACTAGCTTTGCTTACACCAACTCATGATGCCAATATATACATTAAGTTGATGTAGTTTATTACAATTCCGTTTATCAAACAGTTATCTAACAAGCATCCAAGTATGCAAATTCAATAAGCCACAAGATTGGCATTTTTCTCTATCCATCTCAGTTACGATAAGCAGTACACTGATACCATTTATCAAGAAACTGAAACCGGACCTTTTATACCGATCTGATGTAAATGAGCAAACATGAACATACAAACGTTCTTTTCCAGACCAAGTGCAATGTTAGGACAGTCATTACTAGCCCTGCAGAGGGGGAAATCGGGGAAAATCGGGTATTGTTGCCCGGAATTTTAACACCTGTTTAGTTTTTTGACAAGTTTGCCACAGGCGTTAACCTAATCACTGCAATCTTGTCATGTCGCGAGGACCTGATAAAAACAAAAATACAACAGACAGCGAAATCACTCATAAATGATGCACAATCTTACGAGGATGCTGTCAAAATCTGTCGCAAGGTTGAAGCAACTTATCGACGGTGCAAAAGACAGCCACCAAGATTTGTGTTTTTATATTCTTGTATGTTGAAGCTGTCACTTTCAGCTTTTTTACGATGGGTTTATATTTCTATGAATTAGTACACTTTTAAATTAGAAGTACCACTGAAAGCAAAAACGTATTCCTGGCCATGAAGTGCTGCCGCACAAATGTATGCGAAATGAAGTTAAGTTGCTGCAGATGGATACTTTAGTAGGTGTTACTACACGGGGCATACGCAAATGATTTCATGATGTGATGAATTCTGGTAACGACTTTGTTGCTCAAATCATTTCCGCAAATGATTTCATGATATGGTAAATACTAGCATGAAATCTGGCAACGGCTATGTTGCTCAAACCATTTCCACAAATGATTTGATGACATGATAAATTCTGTCATGAATTCTGGCAACGACTATGTTGATCAAATCATTTCCACAAATGATTTCACGATATGATGAATTCTGGCAACGACTATGTTGCTCAAACCATTTCCAAAAGGAGATTTCAATTTTTTCTGACAGACTTGGTCGTTGAAAAATAGTAGTCAGTTTCATGCCGTAATCGTATCTTTAACACTCTCCCCCTTTTGCCACCCAGTCTGAAAAAGCTGAAGCACCTTCCCCGTTAAAGGGTGGTGCAATGTTTTGTCGTGAAATATATCTACAACGTCGTATGATACTTTTGTATGGACATTCCATGACTGGCAGACGCCTAGTTTAAGCTCAGTGTGTAGAGAAGCCCACTGAGCTTTACCGTAATTGCTCAACGTCGCATTAATCAGATATATGCAGGTATGCCATCGATCTGGATTAAAACATAAGGATAACCAGGAAAAAATAAGATGAAAAGGAACAGAAAATTCTGAACGAAATGCGTTTAATCATCAAACCTATTTTGTACTAGGAACGGTGTGCTTTGGCTATACTTAGTGCTTAGAGACTACTTGGTGAATCTCCCTGCAGCTCTCGTCTAAATTTACTTTCACTTGTAGGATGGACTTGACTGTTTTGTAGCTAAGGCTGTTTCGCAGTTTATTTTACTGTTTTGAAACAACGAAAAACACCCCCTACGCAAGCACCTTGCGGACTAGAAAATAAGACAAAAATAAGGATGCATGTCAAAATAAAGACATTTCTCAGAAATAAGGACAGCAAAATTTTATAAGCCGCAAACCATCAAAACAAGGCCAAATCTTAGAAATACGGACGGTATGGCAGTCCTGGATATATGCCTTAGTCGTCGTACTATCATTGGTTTTCTTTGCTGCTGAATTTAACCATTAGGTATCAGTTTGACACATGTGCCGTCATCATGTCAATCTTCAAATTAATTGCCGGTGGTTAATGATAATGATGGTGTTGTTGTCTTGTGTTTTGCATGTGCGAGTTATTTTTAGGGCGAGGCCAGTGACTCTGATTTAGAGTTTCTTGGCGACATTCTTCTCGTGTGATCGCCATTGCCGCGTGGGCGTACTCAACAAAGCGCTCGTGGTGTGTTGCGCATTCCAGAAGAAACGCGAACATTAAAACGACCTGAGCATCGCACATATCGTTGTTGCAGTTTCGACGAGACGTTTTGAGTTGAATGCTTGATCTGTGAAAGAACGTCCTGCTTCCGTAGGAACTCAATTCACAGAAATACAGTTCTGTACGTATGCCTACAAGCTGGGCGAAATCCCTTGGCCAGATCTTCTGGATTGAAAGGGATTATAACAAACTGCTTTAAAATCAAACCTTTGCTTTAATATTGTACCTTAGTATGCAAGTCTATCTGTTTGATTGTGAGCCTTATTCTTTCATCATTTGGCACGTGCGATGAAAGTTGCCGTTCTTTTCGCCCTCCCAGGTCTGCGATTTCGCAAAGGGTTAAAAAATAGGTAGCGCCGAGGCGAGCGTCAACCTAAACCTGAATTGAAAATTTTCAAACTTGTCTGTGTCTGTTTGTAGTGTAGCGTAGGCAATTGAAGAAAGAGTGGAATGCTGACATTGAAAACGAACTTAGCAACCTGATGCCAAAGATCATCCATACAATCAACATTTTTGTCATATTAACATACGCTGTTTGAAGCTTGGGTGACAAGATGTTCACCAAACTCAGATTTCATTCAAGCTCGAAAATGTTTTGGAACCGTTGGTTAATTAAGCAATTGGCAATTATTGTCAGGAGTTGTCTGATAAACACCCACATCCGGATTCATGATCATTTGTCAACTTTTTCTGAGTATTGTGGACGCTCTACTTTCAGTTTGGCACTAACGTTATCAATGAAAAATTTTGGTGTATATCTTATCTCTTTACTTAGGGATCTTTGCAGTCCCGTCGCCACAGGGGGCTTTTGGGGGCTTAGGCCCCCAAACAAAGCTCCAAGCCCCCTACAAATTGAACTATGAAGCACTACAAATCGGTGGAGTTATTGTGAAATATCAGAACGTCAAACACCCTGAACAAACGTAAAGCCCCTATTATTGAAAACTTTCTAGCGACGGTTCTGGTCTTTGCAATGTTAATTACGCAGTAGATATTGCAGTTTTGACAACGAAATAGGAATATGTGCAACATAGGTCTACGAAGTAGGAGTAAATATGAAAGCTTGCGCTCAAAAACGTGAAGAGAAAGCACAACAGCATTTTCAAAGTGCTGCTGCAAAGTCCAGAGGGCCGACAGAATTTCTGCTGCTTCCATCACCCCTGCTAACAACAGTTTAGCTGAAAAAAACTTTATGTTTTACTAGTAGTTATCCAACTTGAAAGACAAAGTTTTCTTGCCTTTGTTGCTTCAAATTTCTTGAATATTTTGTCAAAAAATGATATTATTTCAAAGGCCATATGTATTAAAACCTAGGAAATATCTAACGCTATAAACGCTGCGGAGATGTTCCAGGTCAGCAATTTTGTGATGTTCTAATTCAGCAATCTGTGGCAGGTAATGCAGCGAGACAATAACTGCTGAATGCAGTATGTCATGTACTTTTATACGATGTGAAAAGAAACCTTGTGGCCAACGAAGGGGATTTTTGGGACTGTTGCAGTAACATGGGTCATTTTCTTTGTGGTGTAGAAATGGTAAAGCCTTATGTGAACGCCCATTTACATTGTATCGTCAGCAGCCTGAAATTGGCAAGCAAAATGTCGACTTTGCAGATCAATGGAAAACTTTCTTTGAACGCCTATGCCTGTGTTGTTTATGTTTACGATGTAACATCTGCTTTGGACTGTGCATATATGTATTATATGTGGTATTTTGGGAAATAAATATTGCATTCCCAAACGGTGGCAAATAGGCCCCCTTCAGCAAAGTTTACCCCCCTAACCCAAACCTCTAGTTATGCCACTGCCTTAAACGTTATTGAAAGGGTTACAGTGTTCTGTATTTCTTCTTATTGCACCAAAATACTGGTGCACGTTTGTCATTCTTAGGGTAACTTAACAGAAAATGTCCCAACAATGTTGATTGAAGCAAGTCACATTTTCTAGATAGTGTTCCCACTCCTTTCGCTGGCGTTACACCACTGCTTGTAATCGTTTGTTTATTGCAGCAATGTGCTTCTGCACTCAAAACGAAGGCTAAACAGAATTTCTGGACTTTTTGTGTGGCTCAACTTGTTGACGAAGTTCCCCTCTTGAAGCACTTCATGCTCTTTAGCAAATAAGACTGAAATCCTCTCCAGAGACTGAGATGTAATCTGGTCATACTGCAGCAGTGCAAATATAAAAACAGTTATTTCTTAAAATATCGTCAATACCAGCAAATCGCCCGAGCAAAAACTGAAACTGAAAGAAGTGGATGATATTCGCATCTTGACAATGCTTCTACCGATACTGACAATGCTTGAGGTCAACCCTGTGAAATAAATTGCAATCTATTCACTTGCGTACGTCACTGTACTGTGGCTTGCAACTCTTGAAACGCAGCTATGTGCAAATTTGAATCGTCGCTAAAGGATGAAAGCGGAGCCAAGCAGGCAGATTTCTCACAAGCTTGCTACGAAGCTAGAGCTTGTTTTATTATTATAGTGATAAAATTTCATTTTTTCGATCATTACTTTACAATATTTTAGCTGGATTTGCGAGAAAACTGCACCTGTGAGTCTGTCTTGTTCCTCTGAATGGGAGAACGTTTGTGTGCGAACCATTACTTTAACGTAACGATTTGCAAAATCAATACCAATTAACTTGAACGGACCAAGTAACTGTATGTTGTTGATTGTTTTCATTGTCTGTGAATGTACGCACGATCTCAAACTTCAGTTTTGTTGAGTTTCGTTGTACTCGATAAAATACTCCTTTCAGAGTGTCACAAGTGGTCAGGGGCGCCCATAGTTACTTGCGCCGTGGGCCACGCGGCTAGTTTCGCAGTGAATATTGAATTGGTGATGTTTCAAGGGCAACCACGTGCGAGAACCATTTCCTTGCACCCACCCGTCAGAGCCGAGCACCATGCTAAACACGCCGCAAACCGCAAGTACCGTTTTTCAAGTCATCGGTGTGACCGATCGGAAATCTAATACAGCCGTGCTCAACGAATTGTGGCAATTAGCCGGTGAAAGTTTCATAAATATCATTTTATTCAAAAGCTCTCAACCTTATAACTTCTTAATCTTGAGTATTTTTAACCGGTTTGCGAATGATAAGTCAGTGAGATAAGTTTGTAATATCTTTCAAAGTAAGTCTGGAATATAATAAGATTTCATCGAGCTGCCCATAATATTCCCACAATAATATCTCATGGGGTATATGTCATCACGTGAAACTCCTCTGCAGTTATCTTTGCAGAAAAACAGAAGCTTTTTCTTTGTTTGCTTGGAGTACTACTAAGCGAGAATTTTCAAACGGGGCCCTCGACCCCTCTTGATGGCAACGAGCAGAGGCCTTCACTAGATAGCTTTGCTGTGATATTGTATAACCCAAGTGTCGCGATAAGTATTTGCCAGTTAAACTTAGAAGGGGGCCACGGCTCATAAAAGTTTGAGAACCACTGTATCAAACCATCTGTCCTAGTTTCTGCTGGGTTGCTTACTTTGCTTTGTTTGCTTAGAGTACCAAAAGCTTAAAGCCTTTGCTATGTTTGATTGGAGTACTGAACAATCTATCCTAGTTTCTGTTGGGTTAATGACTTTGAGTCAACTGTTGCTGCTTGTATGCTGATGCTTAGAAACGAGTGCTCTGAAATTATATTAACTCACTGCTAACAGTGCACCACAACACTCTCGTTATTTGACCCAACATGATAAGAAATCTCTTCAGGCGATTAAAGATGATAAATCAGGGGTACTCAACTTTAAAGGCCAAGAGAGCCACATTATAACTCCAAGAGCCGCGGGCCGCCAACTACCAATTCTTTTCACCATGTATGAAATAGAGGTAAGACCAGTGACTGATTTACGCATAGGCCAAATAGGCCATGGCGTAGGCCCCGCGCTTTTGATGGCCCCACGCAACTATTTCCTATCACGACTCAATATTAACTAAAATTTTGCGAAACTGCGCCGCGGTATAACTTCACAATTTACCTTGAAAAGAGCGGAAATGCAAATGTCTACTCTAGACTCTTATCAGCACAGTAACAACACAACAATATTGTGCATCTGGCTGGGCGTGAGAGAGATGCAGGCCGTCTGTATGAAAGCGGTTACAGAAAATGAATGAAAAAGAAACGGTACTTACTGTAATTGATGTTCAATGTTCCACTAACAAAAAGCTCGCAACAACGCAAGACCACCAGACACTGCAAAACTCCGATGAAAAGCAATGTTGTCCGTATTGGATCCCACGTTAGGTTGTTTTTACTAGATTTTTCGCAAACAGAGATTGCTTGTTGAAACTATATGTCATTCAAATCAGCTAGAACAGTTTCTCGTGAGCTTTACCTCGAAACACGTGTCTACATTGGACTTATTTCATATGGTTAACTGAGGGTGTTGCGACAATACTTTGCTGCTGTGCAAAACTTGTCTTCATGCTGTTTACCATCGGCCTATGGCAAAGAGGATTAAAACACTATAGTTTGTATTGCTTGGAAAATGACAACTTCAAAACGGCATAAATAAGCTCTGTGTCCACTGAATGGGTTGTGCTTGTTTGATTCATAAAATATGTGGTTACTATTACCATGGACGCAATTTGTTGCAAAATGTGGAGGAACAGCTTGTTGCGAAACCAATATAGTCATCAGGTTGGTGCAGAAGTGAAGTTTCATAAATTCAGATTCCCAGTCTTGTTTCTGGAGGTGTTTTGAAAGCAGTGCTAATCACGCTTTGCTTTAACCTTGCAGATGATTTACAAATTAAACTTATAAATTTGTTGCTGGACACGGCACTGTAATTCAGCTTGATTGCATNAACCCTCCTCAGGAATCCTTATTTTTCTATACGCGTTAATAAAACCAGGGTACATTGCTACCTATGATTTGCATACCTCTTCCTGNGACACCTGGCATACGTTTTTTTCAGATCAAACTATTTTTGACATCCATATGTGCATTGTCAATCACTTTCGCAACAAAATTTTATGTTCCCAGCGAAAAGGACATATCATACAAATTTTAGGCCGGATACACGAAAAAAAGGACTTTATAGAGGAGATTTTTCGTTTGTGCGCCGTAAACGTCATGCACGTGTTAGATCCGTTTTTTTCAGGTCAAGCCATGGTGTTGGAAGACTTATCACATATCAGGTATAGGTGGTCATATCAGGCCAAACAGGTTTTGCACTTGAAAACGCATTAAAATGTTAACTTAGAATAGTGGCCAAAATTATCTACTCATCAGGTACCCTGGGTAGTATAGTACCCAATACACCCTATGTATAGGATTTCAGGGACATTTTCAGAAAATGACTCTGGTATTATTCCATTGAACTCTGAAAATCAGGAAAAGTCATGGAAGCACATGTTTCTAGAATTTTTCTAAGTGTCTGAAATTAACAAAAGAAAATGCCTCTGGAGAGGGGCCCGCACATGATTCCTGAGCAGGGTAGCGATACAAACAAGCACAGCAATATTGTAGAATACATCAACTGGGTTTTATCAGAGCTGTGAGGTGGAATGCACAAATGCATTGGTCGCACGTGCACATCAGCCTTATAGTACTGTAGAACACATTTTTTCATGAATTTTATATGAAGCGTAGGTGACAGCGCGATTTGATGTCTTGTTCAAATTACTTCATGCTACATAAACGATAAATATTTTTATTGCACCTTTCCGTTTTGTGAAAAAGCTACATATCTTTTTAATGCTACTGGGCATCATGCATGCAGCCCCATCCCTACGAAAACCTCCATTGATATCCTCTTACCAGCAGCAAACTATTTGGCCTAAAATTAGCGTAGCCTACTTCACAAAATCATTTCAATCTATTTTTACTGCTGGTGGGTGGAGGATGTATCCTTTCAATCTCCCCTTGTCTGCCCCTGCATNCAAACATTCCCATCTAGCTTACAATGTAATTTCAGCATACCTAATCGTCTGGTGACTGTTGTCTTGTGACTTCAGTCAGCNTTACCACTTAGTTCAGTCTTTTCACAACCAAGTTTTTCAGGTTTAACATCAGATTTTAATAGATGAAATTAATGACAAAAGTTTCATTCTAAGAGTTCTACTTGCATAACGACACGAAAATATATTGGGGATTAAACAGAAATCAAAAGCACAGTGGTAAATGTGCAAAAATTTTCCAAGTTTCACCTGCATTAGCACGAAAAAATGTACTGCAAAACTTGGTGTCACATGCTTGTAAAGCAAATGTTTCGCACTTGGATGAAAACACTGTTGCATTGTGGGTTTGGTAAAACTCACGAGTCAATGTATTCACCACAAGCACAAAGTGTAAGAATCATTGAAAAAATATCATGTGGATTTGTTGGCCACCATTGTCGCAACATTACAAGCAATGAGGATAAATGTATTTATCTTTAATTCCTAGTCAAGTCCCTAAGTTTTGAGCTATAGGTCAATATATAGCTAGGTGATTACTTCTCCAATGTTTCCATTGAAATCCTCTTAACTAATGGCTGAAGATGATCTTTTGCAAAGCTGCCCATACTCAAACTAAGTCTCCGCAATAGTGCTACATTTGCCTTTGGCGAAACTTCGCAGAGATTTGGCACTGTGCCGGGCACTGTGCCATGCACCCCCCTCAGACCCTAAAAATAAAAAAATGTATAAACAGTATGCGTATTTTTAGGGGTAAATGCGTATTTTTAGGCGTAATTTGCGTATTTTTAAGTGTAAATTGCGTATTTGTAGGTGTAATTTTGCAAAATTTTCCCGGGGTCATGCCCCGGACCCTCCTAGAATGGTCAATGGTCGGCCTAAAGTTGATTTGTGACGTCACACGATTGTGACGAAACTTGTCCCCCGGAAATTTCCTGCGTACGCCACTGGTTACACCAAAGCCCGTTACATTTCTGCCAGAAACAAATCATGGCTGTACTGTTGTCTCTCACATGTGCAGCTGTAAAACTCTCATTGTTTCAAGAAAATAATTTTTCTAACAGTATACCTCACAGGGAAAAATGCCGGTAAGAAGTAGATAACCATCTTTCGCTGGCTCTAGAAACTTGAAAAATGCTAATAATCATGTTATCGATTTTAAAATTGATAAGATAACAGAATCAGTGATACCACACCAAACTCTGTTTCAATATCAACATGGCTATGTGTAACACCTAACATGAAAAGCTTTTCACACAAAACGTGACAAAGGTCACTTTCATTTTTGAAACCTCTCTAAATACAAAACCTGAAGAGAAAAAAGTGTGGGAGACATGGAGTACTATATCCCTATTGTTTGAAAAAGTGGGAGGACACATTTCCTTGCCTCCAACCAAATTGCGCCCATGATTATTACTATAAAAAAGGAGCTAACGTATAGATCAACACCTAGAAGATATTTTCGAAGGCGGAAACACGGTCTCGCATGAAAATGTATAGGCCTATATCCCATAAACAAACCAATAAAAATGCTACAAATCACGAAAATTTAACGAAAAATCTTTTAGACTACACGAAAGTGCTATAAATTCCAAGAAAAGATTGTAATGCTGTTTGGTTTTTAGAAGAATGTGGAAAAGTCTTTACTTTCTGTTGAAGATCTAACGCACTTGTAGAGCCAAAGTCGGCACAACAAAAGCTAGAGTTTTGAGGGGGCACTACACACGAGGGTCATACATTCACGCTTTTCAGACAAACGGCCAAATAGGTCACACTTGCGTGGGGCCCCGAAAACGAAGATTGCCTAGGGCCCTACGCTCCCTAAATGCGGCCCAGGGTAAGATTATATAAAACACTTCATATCATTTATTTTTCCTTCTTGCAGTCGCTCAATGAGTTTGCTTTTCCTTTCTATATGCAGCGTGTTAGTCAACTTTCTTGACAAACATCCTCAGTTTCAATAACAGTGATTAGTGGTTATGTTGCAGTGAATATATTTTACATCAGGCCAAAAATCGCGTTTTCATGATATTGATTACTTTTCAAAAGTTTACCGATTAACCTTAAGGTAAAACAAAACATGAAGAACATCAACGAAATGTGGAACAAAATAATACGGAATAAAACGAGCATGGAACAAATAATGTAAAACAATTTTTTCTAATGGGAGCTCTGAATCTGCATATTTTTCGTAAGTGATTTTACATCCGGTTGCTGCTCAGTTGTTGCTGCTCGCAGGAAGTCTCTCAAATGCCGATCAGTTAGACGAGAACGCTGCTTTGATTTGATTTCTACCATGGTAGAGAAGAAACTATCACACACATATGCAGATCCGAAGCAGGTCAAAATTTTCTGAGCACAAATAATTAATGGTGGCGTTGCAGATTCGCTCGTTTTAGCACAGCAATTGTTTTTTGGCAGATAAGACACAATGGTTTGCCATGCACTTCCGAAAAATCAAATTCTCTTACCCACGCAGGGTTGTAAACCCTGTTTTCATCACCTACTTTCCTCTTCTTCTTTGCCATCTCAAATGTGCAAAAGATAGATAGCCTGGACTGAACACTGAACAGTCGTTTAGATCAGGGCTTCTGAAACTATGGGTCGCGACCCCATTTGGGGACGCAAAATGTAATTTTGGGGTCGCGAAACAAATTGGCTTGACACATCAGATATAACAATTTTTGTAATTTTACAAGAAAATCAAAAGTAGGCCTGCAGTGGATCTATATCGACTACATTTTTAGACGCAAAATGCTGTCAGTTGTTTGCTAGGATGTCTGCCTGAGCTATCAAACGATAATAATAATCAACCAAGCACAACAAGGTATGCGTTGTTACTTCGTGATTAATTTAACGTACTGACCAATATCGACCTTTCTGCATTCATTCCGCCACAAAGGCATGCTTTTGTTTCGAAGTCTAGGTCTAGTTTAGGGGCTAACTGCTTTGAGGGCATACCGAGTAGTTTCAGATTAAATAGTTAAAAGCTTCATATGCAGTTTCAGTTGGACTTTGATTCAGGAAAAGTTAAAATCACAAACCATACACAATTGAAATTTGAGGTGGCGACACACTTGCTATGCCGAGGATGACTCTGCGGAGTTTTTAAACGACAAAAGTTGGCAACTGGGTTTTCAAAAGAGAGTTTGTGTCATTTAAGAACAAGAAATTAACGCTCAGTCAGTTCTGATCTAGCCATTCTTAACTCTTCAACTTTTTCACAAGATATTTGTGTGAAGTGGTATTCTCAAAATTGACAATCATCAAGTCCAGAAACTGGTCCTTTTTGAAAAATGTTGAGAATGTTCTTCGTCCTGCGTTGTCTTGTATCAAACTACGATTGGATGATCTGTCCTGTGTAAAAAGTATCAAGTGCATCCATCCCATTACATGTGCTTGATAACTTCTGAAAATTGAATTGCTTTTTTTTGTTAATTTTTTCGCCGTACTGTTTCCACTTCGTGTTTGTTTCATTACTTTACAGTTACTTTCGTGGATTGTGTGCATTTTTATGACTTCGCCATGGACAAAATGACTCTTGAGATTTGGAATGGTATATTCACACGTATCATTAACAACTAAGCTATCCATGAAGGTCGCATAAAAATAACTATTTTGAAATGGGGTCGATAAACAATAAAGTGTGAGAAGCCCTGGTTGAGATGAAAAATGCGCCACGTTCTTATTTGTGTGTGTTCCGCGAACGCTCATACACTCGTTTGTGCCGTTTGCCGCTATCTGTTACGTCACTCGCTCTCTCTTTTGCATTTTCTACGTATGATTGTCTATGGCTGATGTAGCAATCATGTCCACGCACAGTCGTTCAGCCTGGACGTCGCGGGCCAAAAAATACGCTGCTGCGGGCCGCATGTTGAGTACCTCTGCGATAAATGAATATTTATATTTCCAATAACAAAGTAGCCATGGCAAAAAAAGCACATTCATCACAATTTCAAATCAAGCGTCTAACAGGGAACTGTTCATTCTGCATCTGTCGTAGTTAATTACAAAGAGAGCCAAGACTATCGTAATTGCATCATTATGGACAAGGAAAGTTGTTGACAACATCGTTAAGGCTTTTATTTAGAACAATTTATTGAAATCTCGACATCTTTGGTAACGATGGATGTTGTTTATAGCCTCGTTAATTTACATGTACTGCAAGCGAGAGCCTCATCAATCTCATCCGCTATAGTGCAAGCGAGTAAGGAACAAGCTCACAAGATCGCGCTCAATCAGGATGCTAACACTAGAGCGATCGTTGCAAACGAGTGATGACAAAACTTTAGTTTCGAAAGGCAACCGTTAATCAACAAAAAAGCTGAAAACCAGGCAATTGGCAAATTTCTTCCAAGGTTGATGGACTCGTGAAACATTGTCGCAGTCCGGGTGGAGAAAAATGCTGCAACTACCTGACGCTTATCACAGGGTTTGTGTTGTTGGCACCCACTTTTGACTGGTAGAAGGTGTAGAGCAAAGCAACTTCTGTTTGAGAGAGTGGGCTCATCCATACATTCAAGGAAGAGAAGGATGCTCTCGCATAACCTGTGAATGCAAGTATCACTGTGAAGAGACGCAAGATTTTGTAGGCCAGTACTATGATAATAAGTGTGACACAAAATAATTTTAAAACTTTTTATTAAGTTTGCGAAGTTTTGTCTTTGACCGGAAAAACTTGTAGCATGAAAAAAGTCTTAAAAGCGTTTATGAGATTGGAGATTATTGGAGTCAATTTGGACAACTCATTGGAAAATTTGAAAACTGTAACTATTTTAAGGTTTTGCGGAAGTAATTGAAACGAGATACAGATTGTAGGAATTTCGTTTCATATTGGTGTTAATGCAAAACTCTATATACTCGTGCTGTGCAGTCTTAAATGAGCTGTAATTAAATACGGTTGGTGTGTGTAGAAATAACAGCGTACAAACAGGCATCGAAACATTCATTCATTCATTAATCTTTTTTTTTCACCCACTTTTCTTCTGGGGAGTGTCGCGGAGGCAGCAGAGCCAGGAGAACTGCAAATAACTCACGGTAATCAGCAATCTTTGATAGTTCTGTTGGTTCCACACCAAGACGGGATCGAGCAAAGTCAGACATGAAATCAAAATATGTGGTCCTTGGACGGTTATGGGTCGCTAGCCCGTGTCCAGCAAGACTCACTTCGACAGTCTTTCCTGGGACATTCTGGTCACGTGTAGGAATAATCGTAGCTGGGTCTTCTCGTTTCGGAGAAATGACTCGACATTCACAGCTTTACGAATTTCACAGTTGTGCACTTTATCTCAAAGCGTCTCACCGTGAACTCTTCGCAAAAATCCCATCCCTGTCACTTGTACTTGAGATATAGCACTTTTTCAGTTATTACCCAAGATTCATGCTCTAGATAGGTGAGGATAGGAACAAAGACCGATTTAAAAGCCGACAGTTTTTCGATGTTTGAAAGCTTCCGTTTTGTGACTACGGCGCGATAAAGCTCACGCAGAACCGCGTTTGCTTTACAAATCCGTGCATTAATCTCCTTGTTCCGCCTTCTGTCAGCCGGGAACATCACTCCAAAGTACTTGAAAATCTCTACCTGCTGCAGTGTATTGCCGCCTACGTTTCTGGAGGGACATAATTCCCCTGTCCAGGTGTGGATATCAGAGGAACGAGGTGGTCGTACATTCTTCTCCAGAACAAACGGCATTGCAATCTTTTCTTGGCATTTACAGCTCTTTCGTGTAATTCAGAAGTTCTTTTCGTTATTTTCCGTGATTTTTAGCGTTTTTATAGGTTTGTTTTTCGGATGTATACATTTTCATGCGGGATCGTGTTGCTGCCCATGGAAAGTACCGTCTAGTTGTCTGATGGCAGCATTGAAAAAAAGGCAGTAGTGAAAATAGGAAAGGAATATGAAAACGCATAACCGATGCAAGATTCTAACAAACTCGCAGGCAGTTTCTGCAGACAGCTGGCCACGTATTTGGCAGATTATGCAGATATGAGCATCACCTTACTCAGGTCGTGCAACTGAAAATCGAAAGAAACTGTTGAATGTAACTAATATCATTCCAAAATTGATAAGCTGCACTATCTGGTACTACGATTACTAGGAAAATACGTCACTTTCCTAGTTTGCTTTGAAACGGTGACTGTGTTGTCAGCGCTGGGTTTTCACTCTATATCACGAACTAGCACAAGTCTTCCTGTTCTAGTGAACATTTACCCTGTGAAATAAAATTCGCCTAAAATGACGAAATGACAAACTATATTTGGTTTACAACGTACTTGGCAGTACTTAGATAAAGCTTTTATTTATCTCGCTTAAATTACAACAGATAAGCAATACATGGATTGACAGTTTAAATTTAAAGGTTGGTAAAGTTTGCGGTGATGTTGGCTGAAAAAGTGAGGAAAATGTTTGTAGACAAAGACATCACAAGCAAAAAGTCTTGGATTATGTATGTATTGCAAATAAATGTAGTGAAAATAGGAAATTATTGGGATTGTCTTTCTTATATTGAACAGTGTCACAACTTGTTTTGAAAACCCGGTCTAGTGAGATTAATTTTTTTATCTTCACATCAACAGTCCACTGTCTAAGCATGTGGGGCAATATTAAACGTGATTGAAATTCTACCTGCATTAGTGTCTTTAAACGTATTGTGGGGAAACATGCTCTTGGGTCAAGTGTGAATCTATCATGTGATCAGTGGTGGCCTTAGGGGAGTGCGAACAGTGCAACCGCACAGGGCCCCCAAGTTTAGGGGGCCCGCACTTAACCAATTTACGCGCTTTATAATTAGAGTTAGACCATAAGAGATTGCAAACCGCTCAAATTCATATATCATTTTCTTTT
>JGI24159J19872_10004893_pt1 | contig 17188 bp, 11 predicted proteins | sample Ectturendosymbi4_FD_19872 | JGI IMG/M metagenome (IMG submission 19872) | reverse complement strand
CACGCCTCGACGGGCTTGGGGGAGTGGGGGCAGTGTTCGTCGCGGCATTTTCGTGCGTTCTCCAGTTCCCTGAAAGAAGGAAAAAAGAAAAACCCGGGGTCAAAGATTGAGCGTGAAATGGCGACGAAAGGTCAAGACACGACGAACAAACTCTTTTTTTCTACTTTAAAACGTCCATTCGCCCGGAAACATCGCGACATTGCATCGCCACGCCTTAGTGCGGGCGCCGATAGACCCGATGGACAATCACGCAAACTGTGTGCACTTTACTGATGTTATCTTTGTTGTTATTATTATTAGTCGCTAACAAAATGTCCTTCGTGTACTTGTTACGTTTTTACCCCCCAAGCATCGACGCGTTTGCAACGATGGTTTTCGAAGCGCCGCCAAAACCTGCCTATTGTCAGTGCGCCGTTTTCGCCGGCGAGCGCGTCCACATCGGACGAGCGGGGTTCCTTTTAATAAAAGTTTATACGTCACTTTAAAAAGAAACCACAACAACCGTGCCGTCTTCTACCTGGTCAGCAATTCGATTTGGAATTTCTGTTCGTTAAGTTCCCTCTGAAGCTGCTGCTTGCTTTTCCGCTGATGGCTCGTCAAGAGGGGGTGCTGGAGGAGGGCGGTAGCGCTCGGGCGTCGTTCTGGGGTCGGGTCGACCATGCTCTGTTTGGAAACAGGTGGGAATGAACAAACCACGTCTTACGTCGTTTCGGCAACTTCCTGGCAGAGGTGGATCCGGATCCGGAGTCGACTCCGGAAGGATTGTGAATTTTTCTTTCGGATCCGGAGTCAAAAATTTTGGAAAAACCGGATCCGGAGTCACTTTTCCATTTCAGCAGCAGCAGGAGTCTGTGCGGTCATTTCTTTGGTAAAAACATGGGTAAATTACGGTTGGATCGATGATTGTAGCCGGAGTCTGAACTGGAGTCGGATTCTCAAATTTGACGAATTGCCGGACCCGGATTCAAAAATTTTGGAACAGAAGTCGGACTCTGAAAAAGTGACTCCGGCCACCTCTGCTTCCTAGGCCAGGGGGTGGGCAAATAATTTGGCTTAGGGGCCACTTTTGGAAGGCCGTTCTTCTAATGGAAATAAAAGCAAGTCTCTGACAAGTTAGCAAGAATTTTTTCTAAATGCACTTGCGGGCCACATGCGGCCCGCGGACCGCTAATTGTCCACCCCTGTCCTGGGCAGATGGGGGCAAATCCCCAAATGTGAGAACCGGTTTGTTCACGCGAAATTAGGGCTGTGGAGCCGGAGCTTGAAAGTTGGGTTCCCGTTCAACAGACAGTTTGTGGTCAAGCGAGTTGTGCAAATAAAACAAAATTAATGTTTTTTCGTTCTTAATGGACCGAATTGTTCTGGAGCCGGAACCAAAAAAATTAAATCCCTGGAGCCGGAGGTTGGAGTTCGAGTTCTACAGTCCTGTATGAAGCAAGATATCTCAGCAGCAGATCGTACACCATTGCTCTACTCATCTGGTGAAATGAGCGTCGGAAGGATTTTTCCAGGGGAAGGGAGGCAAAAGTGGTGAAGAAATTCCTTTTTCCCACTCGAAACTGCTGAAACAACCTTTTTTTGCTGAAATTTTTAAAATCGCGGTTTTGGCCTCTCCCGTTCCCGGCGCCCATGCCTGTTAACCTTCTGTGCAACTTTTTGTTTAGGCGAGCGCTACGTCAGTCCAGCCGTTACGTCATTGCCCTTCAACTCATCGTCTTGAGACAAACCAATCAGAGTAGTCAAGCGCAGACGTTTATTACGACACAATGCAGTGTGAGCAGCAATTTACACGTCACAGAGTGGCGTTTTTTTCGGAACCGAACGCAGCGACAGGTTCATGCTTTTCATCACAATTTGACGAATTTTTTGGTACACGAAAAGCAGAAGTGCTGAAAAGCCTTATGATAAATAAGAGTTTCTGTTAAGACTCCCGGACTCCGAACTGCAGCTAAAAGGTCCTGACGAAGTCAAACGCGGAAAACCGATTAGGATTCCAACATAAATCAACATCGTGCTGAAAAAATCCGCTTGGTAATGTTTTGCGCCGCGGAAAATACACGAAAACTCGCAAGCAACACGTTAATCGACTGAAACAACACACCGGAAAAGGTACCTTCAACAGCTTGTGGAAACCAGGGGAGCAGTTCGGTGGGGGTTCCAAGCGGCCCTCGCGAATCGCGTGCCATTCGGGCCCGTTTTTCGGGAGGCTGGCCCCGCTGGCCAACTCGTACACGGTCAGGCCGAGCGCGAACACGTCGGCCTTTGTGAGGTGGGCGAAGTCCTCCTGCAGGATCTCGTTGGCAAGGTAACGGCAATCGCCCTCCTCGACCTGGGGCTCTTCGACGCAGGTCACGTGACCGAGGTCGCCTGGTGAAGAAAACGGCAGCAATGGTTGGTGACGTCGCAAACACGAGAACTAGTGAACCGTGTGACTAGTTTTGTGTTGTGTTGTGGTCAGTGCTGTGTAGCCCGAGCAATTTTAGATGGCTGGAGCCAGGACGCCCTGGCTGTAGCTGCCTTCATCTTCACGTATTTGTAGCGATTATGACCTTTTTAAGAAATCTTAACAACAGGACTATGCGGTGCGTGGCTAACTTTGCTCATCGTGTGCCTGGAAATCAGGGAGTCTTGAAACAACTTAAGGGAAGCGTGGTAGAGAAAAACGTTGAGAACCACTGGATTAGAAGACAGCACGGAGCAAAAGACCACGTCGGGTCAAAAACTTAAATTTGCTTCCAGTTCAAGATTTCGTGTGTTCAGCGTCATACATGAACAGAGACAGTGGTCGATGCTGAATAAATGGGTTGATTGTCACTGGTACAGGACTTTTAACACGGTCGTGCTAACAAATGCGCTGTGACGTCAGGAACGCAAGTGAACCAGAACGAGCACGTTGGAGCGGCGAGTTTACATGGAGCTTTAGAATTACTGTGGGAAGTACTGCAGCTTGCACAGCGGTTTAATGTCGTTTTTACTGCAATCTGGATTGCAAGACTCAGATAAAAGGAACACGTTGTTGCTATTTCATAACTTCGCGTTTGGTGAATCCGCGGAAATCGTTTTTAAGTGCCCCTGATAGGTTGTGGCCACCACTGAATTGTCATGTGACACTGCCTAGCGTAGCATTGATTATCACCTGAGCTTTTCCAAACAAATCGTAGTTTTATTTTTCTTTTACTACCTGGTGCAAAACTGCAGTGAGTTCCAAAACCCCAGTGACAACTATATCGAATCCTATCTGCGGTTTCCAGTTGACCAAGACCAAGGTTCTCAAACTGTCCGAAGACCACATGAGAACTTATAAAAGTAGTCCAAGGACCGCATTATGACACTGACGCAACAATGGCGGAATCTAAACCTCACTCGAAACAGCTTTTACATCTTGTTTCCTGTGAAAGGTGACATGACTTACAGGCAAATCGTTTCTAGTCGTCTGCATGTTCATTTTAAATGAACTTAAACACCGGTGAATGAACTAAAATAACGTACATGTTAATTATTTGAAAATTCCCAAAAAGCATCGCGGGTCGCACAAAACGCCCTCGCGGGCCACATGCGGCCCGTGGGTCGCGTGTTTGAGAACCCTGACTAAGACAACAAAACGGCCGGGCGTACGGGAGGCGTGGTTTCAAAGGTGGGAGGAACCTTTTGACCCGAGATCTATTGAGTTTATCTTTGCACTGAGCCCGAAACATACAGCATGGTTTGTTAAATCAAAACATACACAGAAAAAGAGTCCACTTCTAATATTAAAAAAAACGTAACTGCTGGAAGAATCTTTTTTTTAAGGTTGGATCGTAGCAAACTATTAATTCTATGAGATTTGAAGAACAACAAATGTTCTAAAAAGCAACCTCTCCGTATTCCAAAGCACGTAATGACTTAACCCTGTTTTTTTGCGGTCATGGACCGAAATGTTTTTGAAATGATCGAAAAAAATGAAGTCATTTCAGTCAGAATGTCTGCAAATACAGGCTAATGAATACTGCTACGGTGAGCCTTGAATACAACTGTGAGACAAATGACCGAAATGTCTCAGTAAACAACTTGTCACAGCAAAAAACGACTGGAATGTTTCAGCGCAAAAAAAACAGACTTAACCTACCAAATAAACCGTGGGATAAATAAAAACAAATAAACCTCAACAACAGCACACACCGATTTTGTAAACGATCTCATCGACCCTGTCCAAATCGGTGCCTTCGTTGTCGCAGTTGACCGGTCGCCGCTCTTCGCATATGAAGATGTTTCCTGCAAGAGCACAGTCAGCGTCTACAACGAGAACAGTTGCAAACTAAAAAACGAACGTTTATCGTTAGGCTCCTTACCTGGCTTGATGTCCAGGTGGACTAGGTTTTGTGAGTGAATGTATTTGAGGCCCTTCGCCACTTGCACGAGGACATTTCGGGCCTCTTTTTCGGGCATTGTCACCCCTTGTTTCGCGTGCTCGGCCAGTGCGTCGGCCAGACTCCCCCCTTTAAAGGAACAAACAAATAAACAACGGGTTAGGTCAGGTCAAGTTTTGAGTGTTCTTTTTACGATTTAGCTGACGGCAGGCCGAAGCCTGGAACTTGCTTCTTGCCCGAGAAAATCTTCGTTGCTTTGTTTATTTAAATGCAACACACCAACAGAGCCCGATGCAACACACCAACAGAGCCCGATGCAACACACCAACAGAACCCGATGCAACACACCAACAGAGCCCGAGAGCACGTCGTGGATGAGACATGCGCAGGCAGCTTCTTGTGAAAGCTTCCGCATGTTTTCTATTGCAGGGTCCGGTTTCCTTGCATTGGCTCGTCCACAAAAATAGCAACAAACTTCCTGCGCGGCGGCGGGGCGAACAATTGGCGATCAACACCTGGTAATTATCGCGCGCGATTCCACCGCTACCGAAAACTCTGGTCGGGGCGAAGTGACAAAAGCAGGAAATTGCAGATAGCGATTAAAATTAAACTGCTACGTTTTGTTTTGGCGGAAATCAGCAGCAGGGCATACGCGCAAACAGTGTTGTTTGCCACACCTGGGATAAAGGAAACAAGATAAAGAAATCAGTCGTCACAAAAATCGACATGTCTCAGCAGTAGTCAACCGGCTTATTTGCAAAACGCCCCAACAGTCTTAACAACGGTGCGACTGTTTCACAAGTAAACCCACAGTAAAGTAATACTGTACAGTACATAATATATCAAACAAACCTTCATCGCTGGCTGAATTGACTCGCAAGGTTTCCTATATTTTAGAGAACGACTCGCGGTCGGCTTTCGCGAGTGGCTGTTCATTTCAAAGCTGAGACGAACGTGTAAATATTTTCAAGACAATTTGGATGCTTGGTGACATCACAGTATTTAAAAAGAAAATTATACGGAAAAGAATCAATTGACAAAACTGTTTTTCCTGGAAGAAATCTGCGCAAGTAAAATAATCGTCGGTAATTCAAAACCCTTATCGACGCGTGTCCCCAAATCGTCAATTTCGTCGAAGAAGTTTGCTTGGCATTGAATATACTGCGCTTATATAACAGTTTGCTTCGACTGGTTGTTCGTCGCCAAGAACCATGTCACGAAATTCAGCCGGGATGAAGAAGGTGAAGGAGTAACCAGACTTAGCGGAGCCCATCGCTGCTACTCACCGTTGCAAAATTCATTCTGAATCACCATGTGGTCATCTTCTGCCCAGGCCGAGTAATAACGTACGACGTGGCGATGCTTGCCGAGTACCGCGTGTGCGCAAACCTCCCTGATGGCGTTCGCCCTGCACGAGCGACAACGCAATGCTGGGTGAGAAGGGCGCGGCACATTGTGACGGGGCGGGATTATCAGGCGACGCACAAAACGTATCGGGACGAGAATGAGTCGGTTGCACGAGTTGCGTCAGTCGATCCAGCGTTTGACAGAACAATGACTTTCGCAATAAGCGCTTCTCGCGCTCCGGCGACTATTTACCAGCGCTGTGCGGCCATCTTGCCAGAGGAGCTGCCAAGATCGCGCCGCATTTCTTTCCCGACGCGCATTTGTTGAAGACTGTTTGGAGAACGCGCCTGAATTTCTTGTGTGGCAAATGCTGATACGTACCAATGAAAAGGGTAAATTACAGGGGGATTGAATCCGTACTCGAAGCATTTCACTTCGCAGTTTAGAATGCGTACGAAGATGTAGCAGCAAGCTGGGTTAATTTTTTCGGTCATTTTTCGATCATAGACCAACTTGTTTTTGAAATTACCGACAAAATTAAGGCAATTCAGTCATGATTTCCGAAAATATATATTAGTTAATGCTGTTACGGCAAATTTTAAAACTGCTGTGGGACGAGTTTTAATACATTATGGGACAAATGAACGAAATGTCTAAGCCAAAAAAAACAGGCGGGAGGCCGAGAACATGCTGCAGAAGCTTATTGATGAACAACGCAAAACAACAGAACTAAAATTGCTCGAGTCCACATCCGCCTACTACTCACTCGTCGATTGAACCTGCGAGTGGCTTCTTCGACCTTTTGATTGCATACGTGCATCCGTCCAGACGGTTGACACACTTGTAGACCGAACCGAACTCCCCGTCGCCAATCTTGCACACCTCATGAAATTCCTGCGCGTACCTCGAGATGTTGTTCTCCCGCAAATGTATCCGCTGTGACGCAAAGTTTAGTTCAGCCTCGGCCCGAGGAAGCAGCAACGTGGAAACAGAAAGTCAGCAGCATCCGAAATTGTCCGAAAGTTGGCAGCATCCGAAATAGTCCGACAATTACTGTCGTTTGCTTAACTACGCGATTTCAGTGTTTCTCAAGGTCGCTGCATCCGAAATAATCCGATTTCACCGTCGGACAACTTCTCACGAAAATAGATGCGACGCTACTCCCTGCCTTGAGAAACACTGAAATCGCGTAGTTAAGCAAACGATTCTAGTGATAAGCTTGGAGTACGAATAAGCCACTCGTTGAGGCTCTAATAAACGAAGTATCTCAACTGCACTTTACTGGAGCATGTTTTGCTAATTTGTTAACCAATGTCAAGTTAAATGTGGTGGTAGATTTAAAAAAGTGATGTCTTACCACGATCGAATAAGACAGCACTTGCTACGACTTTGCAAACATCATACAACTTTACTGAATTTCATCGCAGCAAATTATGGCTACTATGACATATATTTGTTTCGGGTGTCGTATGCGAACGTAGACACTGTGAAGGCCACTATTGCCAAACAGAATATTATATTTCATCGCGAAACATTGAGCCAGGAAGAGGCTGTCTGCGCAGTTAAAATCACTGCAAATAGTTGTGTGTAAACAACCACAGCAGGTTCGCTCACGCCTTCAAAAATACACGCACACCGACCTTGGATGGGATTTCCTCTGAGTCTTCCTCCATGCTGTCGCTATTTCTGTATTAAAATGAAGTCATATGACCTTGTCTGTGCTGAACGGAAACTAGCAGATCATTTTACCACTCAGATTATGCACAGCCAGCATTTACTGCTTTTCCGTGTACTTCAAAAAACGTACTCGCTAGACCAGGGGTCTCAAACTCAAAAGTGCTCCGAAGGCCAAATGAGAACTTCTATAAGTAATCCAAGGGCCGCATTATGACACTGAAGCAACAATGGCGGTACCTGAATCTTGTTAGAAACAGTTTTTACATCTATTTCTTAGGTATAAGCAAATCGTTTCTAGCCGTGTCTACGTTAGTTTCGAAGGAACTTGTTCACTCGCTAGCCAAGCACTTTTAAACACCGGTGAATAAACCAAATAACGCAAATGTTAATCATTTGATAATTACCGAAAAGCATTGCAGGCCGCATAAAACGCCGTCGCGGGCCTTATGTGGCCCGCGTGTTTGAAACCCCCGCGGGAGACTCTAGCTCTAGAATCGCGAAGGGACGCAACAAACAACGCTTGAGACTTACTTGGAAGGTCTAGAACGTTTGAAAGCACTGCTTCGGTTGTCGGGCGTGAATGGATTAACATTAACCAATCTAGAAGAATGGGGGGTGGGACGAAATGAGGGTGGCTTAAGAGAATAAGTTTCCATGTCTTCTTCGTCTGATCCATCCATTCTTGAGGTGCAATCTGACAGAAGCTGTGAAGTGGGAGTTGGAGGTTGTTGTTGAAGCGGCTCAATTTGTGCCCGTTTCTTGTAAGAAGCGGGGGTTTCGGGTGAGTGCTGGGTAGGTTTCGAATGATCGCCGGACAGCAAATGCGGCTTAAGTTTTCGCATCAGCGTCTTCGGGGTGCGGGGGGTGTCGAAAAGCGTCAGAGCTCGTAACTTGCGGGTGTGGGGCGGAGTTTCGGGAGGGGTGCGCGCAGGCGAGGTGCACGATACTCCCGACGACGACGAGGGTGAAAACGTAAGCTTGTGCCTCGAGGCCGCTGCGTACTGGTGGTGGACGACTGATTTCACCGGTGAGGAAAAACAGAAGTCGCTGATATTTTCCTCACCGCTGCTGAAAGAACTGTTGGCAGCGCGCAATGCACACGACGCACTTTCATCCTGGTCCAAGCAGCCCGAATCACGTCTACCGATGTAGTTCTGAAAGGGTAGGCTGTCGCAGGAACGCTTGGAAAGATCTTCGTCACACAACGACTGCCGTTGCATAAGTTCTTGTTGGTTGCTACGGTCAGTAAACAGCGGTCTGCTCTGATTGGTTGCCTTTCTGCCTTGAAACAAGCTGCGCTTCACAGGTGAGAAGGCAACGGAATTTCTGTGATTAACCCACTCTTTGTCGTGTCGCGAGGGAGAACCTGCAAGCACATGCAATGTCACTGGGGGTCATCTTTTCGGTCATAGACTGATTTCTTTTAAATGACCAAAAAGGATTAAGTTGATTCGATCATAATGCCCGAAAATAAAGACTAGTGAATACTGTTATGACGAATTTTAGAACAATTATGGGACAAATGACTGTAATTCAGGTGAAAAAAACAGCTCTGTCCCCAGGGTGAAGCGCATTATGTCATTGATCAAATATCTGCAGAAAACCAAAAAGTATCGCAAATTTAGCATTGCAGAAAATAGACTGCAAGCACATACCACCACTTCCATCGTCCAATATGCAGAATTGCCGACGTGTCTTTGGTTTGTACAGCTCTGGGGAAGACTGGGGTTCTAAAGGGTTCACCATATCCATCTTTCAATACATCCTCAGTAAATAAATTCTTGGGTGCAATAAATCTAATCTTTACACAAATGACAACAACTACAAGCCTGAAACGAATACATATTTATTAAAGAATTGCAGACATTGTCAAAAATGATTTTGATCCACCATTGTAAATGATACTGGTTGGGCATATCATTTTCCCCCAACTTATAAGGACCAGTGAAGTCAAATTTAAAAACCAAGAAGAGGGTCAGTTATATCTCAGTCCATTATAAAACAAACAAAAATATGTAGAATTGGCAACGAACAAACAAAAATATGCAGAATTTGGCGACAATTCGATTCCAGACAAAATAAATATTGAAAATGACTGGTGATCACAAGTCACCAGCTTTTAATGCTATCGTACCAAAAGGTAGCACTGTTTTGATCAAAGTTTGTGAGTCAAACTTATTAAACACTACAACTTCACTCTCTAAATCAGGGGTTTTCAACTTTTTCCTGACAATGTACCCCTTCAGCATTTCGACAGATGAGCCATGTACTCCTAAAATTTCTTATGACAAAAAGGCTGAGTAAAATAACAAAAATCCATTGAAAGCTATTACATGTTAGAATATTTGGAAATCAATATTACATAAATATATTTTTCTTTCTATTGCTAACCTTAATTGTACCACTTCAGATAGGCAAATGTAGGGGAACAGTACCTGTACCCCTAGGGGAACAGTACATGTACCCACGGTTGGGAATCCCTGCTTTAAATTATTAATTACTCTGGTTGATTTCTTGATGTACATGCAAAAATACCAACTTTACTGACCAACACATACATCAAACTCCACCTTTCAGTATCATGCACGGTTTGCTGGACTGGCTACCATGTAAAAAAACAAAAACAAGACGTAAATGAATATCAAGCTTATCAGGGAAACTTTCTGAAAAATATTGGGGACTAATTCTCAATTATTATGAGTTTTTTTGTAGTGCACAAGCTGGTGTACTAAAGCTGTAATCATGTGATTTTCCAGCTGTAAAAGTTAGCACAAAAATTCTTGACACCTTACTATAGCACTGTGATGGTCATATCATGGCCTGCTAAAGTTTGCTGAATATGGCCTGCAAAAAAGTAAAAGCAATATCTCTCATGAAGTAAAAACAAGCACATCAAGAGTAAAAAATGGCTTGCTAAAATAGCAACTGGCCATAAAATGACCCACGAGAACCGTAATATTACCCATCATTTCCATGTAGTAACACTTTTTATTTCCAAACTTAGTCTTTGTATTAGAATCACTAGCAACACAGGACAAAGTCCTCACATAATTGTAGACATGAAGAATTCAACAACAATTTATTTTCAAATGGAATTTTTCATCCTACTCCAATGTTTCATGGCTAATTTAATAAATATGGCCAATAATGCGGATAAAGTTAAAAGAAACAATACGTTTTGATTTAGAGTTTATTATGTAAACAACACAATCAAGCAGATTAGTTGCCCAAATTTGGAAGTTTGAGAAGATGCAAATGTTGAAGTTATCATTTACACCAATTATCCCCAATGTAGATAATATTACCACTTAAAAACGATTGCATTGTTTAGCTTGGAGAGCAATTCTGAATTCTTCAAAAAATTCAAAATACTATTTTACACATTTGACAGGTTTTAATATCCATTTTAGACGTAGCACTCTAAATCACATAAATTTTTCTTGCCATTGGTATTACAATTTAGTAAAACTGTAAACTTTAATCTATCATAGCCTGTGATAACAGCCATTCTTTCAGCTGGAATTTTATTTTGTGTGAAGGAAATGCTCACGATGTAACAGTAGGTTGATGAGATCAGGTCATGGTGATCCAATTAGAAAAAACCGCTTTGGTTCACTGTTCAGGAATCATTGCAGGCACTAACATCAGTTGTTTTGATACAAAATTGACTAGAGTTTTTAAATGACAAAAATGCTACTTTTTAGACTGTTTTGATAGAAAATGACTGGACTACACAAGTGAAAACTGATATTAAAAACTCCTTGCCATTGGTGCATTTCTGTTGAGTTGTACAAACAGCATTAGTACAAGTTTTAGTGAGTTGCATGTGTCCCATTTTTTTAATCTTCAAGGTGATTAATTGAAGCAGCAAAACTAGAGAAAAGGATCATGGTGGAATCAAATGTATCATGCGAATTTCAGAAGATTGTCAAGTGAGTATTAATACATTAAATTATTAAATGAGTACTAACCAACCAGTGCTTAATGCATTCATCTCACTTTGGGAGTTGCAACTAAAGTCAAACAATATGCTGAAGGGGTGGTAGATATGGTTAAAACAATTAGGTAACACTGAATTAAGCCTTTTACGTGAAACACTTGCACAGCAAAAAACAACAATGAAAGCTTAAGCTCCTCCAAACTTTTCATGACTTGGGTGTACCTTAAGTGAGGGAAAATCACAAGTGGTATTCAATTATATGCAACATTTTTAGCAAAATTCTTTTTCTCAATTTTTTGTAATGCTGCTTCACTCACGTTGAAAAATTATCAGAAAAAGATGTCCCAATTCTTCACCAGGCACAATGTGAATACTTCGTATGTTCAAATGGGTCTTTTCATAGCAAGAATCTGTCTGATATTATTCACATCAAATATTTCACCAGCTAATAACGATTTTTAGCTCTTTGTGAAGTCAGAAAGGTTAAATTTTGTTTAAATTCTTAAAACAAAGCCACTATAAAAGAATTTAAATCTTTCATAACAACTTTACTGCATGCATATGGGAGGAAATGATAAACCAGCAGCACAAGCAAAAATGGTGCAGAAACATGTGCTAAAATGGGTTGACTTGCTTGCAGCAAACAAATTTCCAAACCATTTGCTGCATATATAACAGAATTGTAAATCCACAAACCCACCGGGCAACAAGCAAACATTACAATTACATTTAGCCTGTACCAGTATAAAACATATTTCATGAGAAATATAGGCCTATTCCTATTTTTACTTTAATTTCATTTTGATTTGCATTGACTACTGTAGCCCAAAAACTATTCCAATGTGTTTAAACATAATCACATCACTTGAGGTAAGTAAAAGGTGATGATGACTACCTGCAGCAGTAGTGGACAAATATATACTGTGATTGCAGTGTCTAATTCTTGACTGTGAAAAAGGATTCATTTCTATAGTCAATAACTAAAATGCACAAAAATCAATTCATGATTGTTGCAACACAATAAAAGAAAATTGACATCTTGCTCTTGTTTATCTACTGTAGCTTATGCACACAGTAATCTACTATTGTTACTAACAGATATACGGTACTGGTTGAATCAAACCACTAACTAAAACTTGAGACATTTTGCATACTACATAAAACATACAAGTTTTTCCTGAATTATAGTAACTACTGTAAACCTAACGTTTAAAATGTATGCTAACTAACTTTTATGGCACAGCCAAATTTCATGATATCCTGAAGCACTTTCAACCATATATTGATATTTGTTTGCTGTTTTAATTAATGAATGAAGAAAGCTATGTTTGATCAGCTAAAATCTTCTATGATTAAACACAGGTACAGTATTGATCAGTTGTTGAGTTATTCAGCTTTAGCACACTAGTCAGTAGTCTAAACCAAAAAGAAAGTAGTAACTGTAGCAACCTAACCACTGGTCTACTGTAAAATTGTACGTTGTTCCTTAACACATTACACAGCAGTTCCCATATCCACAATGCAGGCAAACTCGTTCTTTTTGTGCTGTGCTACATCACGGTGCATCGCGTCCTTGCATAGCTTAGTTAGTAAACACTCCGCCATTTTATTACAGTAACACCAACAAACATCCACTGCGCTTTGCCGCTTAACGTGAAAATGCAGACGAGTTAGCAATTGGAAATCACGAAAAGTGAAAATTTTTGCAAAACAACAGTATGTTCACATCAGTGCCGTCATTCTACTCAGTCAGCGTTGTGCGGCGCGTAGAGTCAATTGCTTCAAGATAACAACAGTAGTTTTGATACACCCGACCCAGTGTATTACACTGGTCGCGTACTGTACTGTACAGTGAGTTAAACTGTGCTGCTGCAAAATCTTCATCAGCTTCTTTCTCGAATAGAGATATCCAGCATGGGAGCAACATTATCTATGTCTGTCTAAACACTCAGTTCAATACCTGTCGAAATCCCATCTCATCAGTAAAAGTACACGCGATGCCTGCGTGCAAACGCAAAACGCAGGCACACGTCAGAGCTGAAGCGACGCAGTGCCGACCATTATGGCAGCAAGCAGCTCGCGCAAAAACGCGGGAAACAGCAAGGCACCAATCAACAGCTCCTATTTTGTAGACAAATGACGTCATGACTTTCCTTCGGTGTCACGCGTGGCATCAGACCGCGAAGGAAACTAGTTTACCGGCTCGCTCGTGCTGCGCTGGCTGAAGCATACGTTTAATCGAGACGATTTTGTTTAACTGTCTCACGACGCAGGACACCGTTCAGCTATATCTTTCCGCGCTACCTGTTGGAGACTACCAATGTTTTTTTCACATGCAGCCCCTGGACGCGATTGTGCAGCTGGAACTCCAACCAGGTGGCTCTCTGTGACAATACGATCTGTTCTAAAAGCTTTGCGCGTCTCATGCAGCGACTCGCTGACCTTCTGTGGTCGTTTCTGTAGCATTGTTGCATTGCATCTACGCGCTTTTGCAATGCTTTCGTGCAAAAATGACAATTTGGTGCGAAGGCGTGGTGCGAAGATAAGGTGCAAAGATGTTTGTTTTAATTTATTTATTTGTTTACTTGTTTACCTCTTACTCAATGCCCATCACATTGATTGGTAGTAGCACAAAAGAAATACGCAAGGCATTTACACACACTGCACTGTTGTTAGAGTTTGTTGTCTACACAAGCGAGCGAGACCGTTTCTATTTATAAAATTGAGTAGTCATTGAAGTGGTATGTAATCTGAACGAAATCACCCAACCCGCATTCACCACGTTGTAGGTTTGTTATACTACGCAGAATGTGTCAATTGTTCAACTGCTTTTGTTTGAATATGCAAGGTACGAAGGAAACGCAGTTCTGCGAAACCAAATGTCCTTATTTTCATTCGAAAGTTGTGTATTTCGGGGTTTCCTGCCAGTTTGCATCATACTGTACCTATCACGTCGAACTATTGGAAACATTTCACTGCTCTGGTTGTTTTTGCTTTTATCAACCATTTCAACCATTACACGAGTGTGACATAATTCAAAAAATCAATTGAAATAAGCTGCTATTTTCAGGGAAAATGAATTTCTTTTTGCTAAAAATTAGACCTCAAGGTAGTACGCGAATATGCCTGCTTTCTATTTTTCTTCACAAACATATATTCACACTTCACAGCTATAGTTTAACTTGCCCGGTACCGTTAATAAATTCCTGAATTTTTGTGTAGCCTACTTTCCTTGTTGTTTTCTAAAAATGGCCATTATAATTTTTCACAGCCATTCTATTCATGTTGCATTTGTGTCAATTCTGGTTTTCCAAACTTTTGATCAAATGATATTTGGCAGATTGAGTTTTTCTGGAACAAGGCGATACGTGGTGGCAGCTCGGGACCCACAAATGGTACGCGATGAGAAAAAGTTTGGGAACCACTGTTCTACAGGTAGAAGCAGCGGTGTATGCCGTGGGCTGCGCAGTGATCTACTGCTGCGTTGTACGTGGGAAGAGCACAACCACAGTGGCGTCGGAACTAAAGGCGTTTCCGCGACTAAGCAGCAAAACTGCCCTGGTTCTGTTTACCTCAGTTATTAGTTTGATTTTTCCCTGGCTTGGAAATATCGGTTGTGCAGTTATTATCGCTGGTGCAATGCTCCAGCATTTGTTCTTCTTTACAATGGCCGAGAAGTATATGCTATGAAACGCTCACTCTTGTGTTACGTCGTCGTCGTGAGTATACGTTTTTTGTGTGTTTTTTTTGTGTAGCCCACTTAACAAATCCGTATGAACTCATCGAAAGAAGTATTACAACCCCCTCATTAAACACACTCGAAACATACCCACTTCATCTAATTGACCCGATTTCAACTTTTTTCAACTAGTGGATACGTGTCAATGTCACGTTTCCTCTAAATTAACTTCCTTCAATGAGTGTTTATACGCCAACGTCATATTGCACATGAAATAATCTTTTCCAATTAGCGCTCGTTCGTCGACGACACATTTTGTATGAATGAGCTCTGTTCAATTAGCGAGCACGAATCAACATTAAATTTCTTATAAATTAGCTTTTTTCAATTAACGTTTATACGTCTTCACATTTCCTGCTTCGTTTGCCTTGAAAACAACTGCTAATGCCCTGATTCTGGTATTTCCCACGCAGTCCTAAGTTTGTGTCCTTCCTTTTTCAAAGGTGCGGGTAATGCGTTCTTTCAATTTTTGGTGTGGCAGAAAAGTTGCAGCGCTTTTCCTGCCGTATTTTTGTAAAATTTTCTACAGAAAAGTTCTGTAACGACGTTGAACGCAGCACGTAATGTCTCTTTTTTGCTGGAGTGCTGCCCCAGTGGCGATTCTAAGGGGGACCTGGGTGGGCCATAGCCCCCCAGATATTTGCTTGGCCCCCGTTTGTCCCCCCCAGTTTTTTTCTTATTTTCCGGTTTAAGTTCATTCGGTTGGCATATGCAGTAGATAACTACAGTAGATAACTTTCGGCCCGCAATATTTTAAACGATTATCTACTGTAGAAACCCTCTAGCTTGCATTCAATATTCCCAAATGCATGATAAGCAGTGTTGTTGTTTTTGACGGTCGGGTACCTAAAGTTGTTTATGACGACATACACCAAGGTTTGCTCGGATCCTGCGTGATATTTAGTCAGACCGCGGTTATAGTGTTAAAAAAGTTATTTCGAAACTAAGAAACAGGCGCAGAAATGGCAAGATTGATCTTTCGTGCATTTCAGTGTGAGATAGAGCTAGATTATATTATTGTCAGCAGTTTGTTGCTTGCCCCAGTACCAAAAGGTTTGTGAAAGCATTAAGAATTGGTGTTAGTTAATTTATCTGAATTTATCCTGACTGCTGTATTGTGTTCTGCTGCCTTGTGTATACGACTTCGAAACATCTTACGTAAGTGGTTCGTGACTATAGTTTTAACTCTACCCGCATGGCCTGCAACCTCAGAATTTTGTACAGATTTTCTGTAATGATTCAGAAGCAATTTTTTCGCGTGCCTCAGCTCTTTGACCCGGAAGTCAAACATTTCCATCAGAAAAACATTTGGAAGAATTCGCAAATTATATTCATTTAGTGAAAATGATTTAAAACGTGAAATAACTTTGACAAAGAATTTGCTTCTGAAGGAGTCGAAGCTGCTTATATCGCTCGAACAATTTTTTCATTTATAGCTACTTAAAAGGCTGCGTTTGATTGTTACTGGTATCTGTAACTCTTCCCGTCACCGGCGCTTCATGCGAGAGAAGTTTTAAAAAAATGAAATTACTGAAAACGTTTCCCAGAAATTCGATGACCAGTGAAAGATTGGGTAACACTCATCTACTTTAAATGTAAAAGTACTAGCTGAAAAACAGATCTAGATGATTTCGTAAATGAATTTGACAGTCGACATGGTGATCGAAGGATTAAGTTACATGATATAAAATTCAAACGTAGACTGTGCAGGGATCTGTGTGAGATTATATTGCTCATTGTCTATTCGTCTGAATCTTTTTTGGTTTAGAGGTAGTGCGTGCTTCGATTATGACAAGACAGTCATAAACCAACGCAGGGTTGAAAAGTCAGATTTTGAGGATCAGTCAGAGGAAAATTCAGTGTGAATAACAAAATGAACCACTGTGTTGGGAATATTCTGCAAAATAAGTTTTACGCTTGCTGTTACATCTTGCTATCAGGTACACGCCCTAAACGCCGATGCACACCTATCTGCGGCGCTGCTATGCTACTTAGGTGCAACTGGTGCCGAAACCTCGCTGCTGTTAACTGTATACTGCAGGCCTGCACAACATACGGCCCGCGGGTCACATGCGGCCCGCGAGATCTTTTCTTGCAGCCCGCGAGAACTCAGTTGCAGAAAATGTTGCAAAAGCCCGA
>JGI24159J19872_10004892_pt1 | contig 17197 bp, 9 predicted proteins | sample Ectturendosymbi4_FD_19872 | JGI IMG/M metagenome (IMG submission 19872) | reverse complement strand
AGGATTTTTTTAAGGAAAATGTTAGGTACCCGGTATCGACCTGTAGGGACCAGATGATCACTTTCTCTGATTCTAGTGACCCGATCCTTAAAAAAACCTGCCTTATCGAAAGGTCTCGATGACGCTAAACCTTTCCTTGACTACGTTTTGTCGACTAAACTCTCTTAACATTCTATTCTCTTCAGCATCACGTGCACACTCCGTCGCAGGAAGAATTGTGATGAGCAGAACACGGTTCTGGTGACGTAAACATAATTACTGGAGTTGCGAAAAACGCGAAACGTGCTAGTACGAGAATGTATGTCAGAAGCTTACGTAACGCATGTTTATGTGCGGCTTACATTAATTTTTTAACACCATTTCGTCCGGCTTACAATCAGGNCGACTAACACCTAATAAATANGGTAATTACGTCAAAAAATGTCATATNCAAATGATTTAGCAGTCACGTCGTNCCGTTACATAAAGCGGAACATGCATCGTGATCAAAAGGAGTTCTAATGAAAATTGAGTTGCCAGACACAGCGCTGAAGTGTTGAGGCAAAGCTACCCCAAAAATTTATCAGCTGTTACTTTTTAATACTGTCAACAAAGTACCAAAAAAGATTTGACCACTGCAACACCGACTACAAGAAACAAAATAAATCGTCCGAGCCAGATGAGGCCAAAGCTGTCTGTATAACTATATCGTATTAACGTGGATGAACATATATAAGAAATTCAAAAACTGGTACTGGCCAAAATATTGGGAGGTACGGTGCTAATGAGGAAGGACAAAGTGAGCCGGTTTACAAATGCATCGGTAGAGTAGTCTTCAACGCAACTCCTCCACACTGCACCCATTAAAACAACCATTCGTGAATGTGAAATAGCTGTTTGAAAACAATCACACATTCCACATAGAGCATTTCAACTCGGTGCATACACGTACGCGAGTTCACGCTAATTACGCACACGGTTATCTCACGCAGCGAGAAGTGAAGAGACATGATATAAATTTATCTCAATGAAATCAAACCCTGCACTAAGGGTATATAGATGAGAACTTAGCGTTTCTTGATTTCTACATCTGCATTTGAGCACAAAAATCGCTTTAAATAAGCAGTACTTCTGCAAAAACTGAATAATAAATATCATGATGCAAACGAGTAGGGTGTTAAGAGCTGTTGCATAGCTGGTGTAGACGCAATAAAACAAACGAAAGTTTCCTGTAGTTTCATCCAATCAACAACGAATGCCAGGCCCATGTTGTCTGCTGGTTTTAGACCAATTCCTAAATCGACTGGGAAACCACCCTGGATTGTGCAAAAGCTCCATGACGTGCAGGAGCAAGCACTGCGATAAACTCAAGAGGTAACTGCAGTGGTGGCGTGTTGTTAAGCAATGCAAGCAAGGCATGCGCGTGGCACACCGTGGCCATTCCCACACCAAAGCCGGCAAAACTTAGAAACTTGTCCTGGTGATCTGTAATAGCAAACGCACATTCACCAGTGGCAAAAAGAGGCCGACCAAATTCTTCGCCACANTACACTGAAACTGTAGACTCTTTTGACGATTCACTCTGGTACACTCTCAGTGTAAAAGTACCGAAACCNGAGATAAGAGACAGAAAACGCTTTATCTTTTACTGAACACGGTTTCTGTATGTTATGGTAATTAACTGTCCCAGTAATATGAATTCGTTCCATGCAACGCTTGCAATAAAACCGTGCGCCATTCGTAATGTTCGTATTTTAATATCATATTGCGGACAACCAGCTTGACTACTTTCATGGCCAACGTGCAAATGACAACAGCTAACAAACCGGATCCAGTATAGCTACGTAACATCGTAACATGTGTAAGGTTGTAAAAGTGGAAAACTGTCGCAGTTTAGGCCAGTCGAAGTTTCCTTGACATCGAATGAGCATTTTATGATTACGAAACGAAAGCATGAACGGTAGACGCCAATCCCATGTCCTTTAAAAATTTAAGTGCAAGGTCGGTGAACGGCGTAGGTCCGCAAACGAAAACAAACAGATGTTGCCGCTCGCGGTCCGTTCTGCTAGTCGCGTTTTTGATCATGTCGAGCGTTATGTGGCCCGTCAATCCGTCCCAGTTCGCGTCTGGCTTCGACAGCACATGCGCGACCTTGAACCGAGACGGGTTGAAGTCTTGCAACAATTGCAGTTGGTCCTGCCACAAAATGTCCCTGCGCGACTTGTTGAAAAACATAAGCTGCACGGAAGCGTTGTCGCGGCGCGTCAGAAAATGAATCAGTCTGATCATTGGCGTTAAGCCTGTTCCTGCCGCCAGCATCAGCACACTGGCATTGTTCGGTAAAACGCTCATACTGAATTGTCCCTCATAGTTGCTCACAGCGATTTGACCACCGATCGATAACTTATCAATAAGCGGCGTAAGCACACCACCTTCGTACACTTTGATCATGACGTAGAAATTTTTCTCATTGACCTCAGTCTCCGCATCGTCCTTCAGAAGAGAGGGCAGAACCACTGTGTAAGGTCGCGAAATCATCATTCCTTCGACATCAGCTTGTAAGTATACATGACATCCAAGAGGCACGACCATGTGACTGCCACGCGCTAAGCTGAAGCGATACAAGGCCGTGTCGTGAGTAATCGGTAACTTCTCGACCAGCGTGCATTGACGATACCGTAATTCGACGGCACTCCTTGGGACCCAAACGCCGTGCCGGCGGCCATATTTACCCACCGAAATCCATCGAACGCCCAGGTCTTCTTTAAAGAGCCTTATTTCGATGTTTCCGAGCACCGCGTTCAACTTGACGGTAAGTTCTTTTCGGATTCGTTTTTCCAACGCAACGTCAACAATGAAGACTCTTTCGTCAGCGAAGATCTCGCCTCTGAGACGTCGCCCATCGTCTTCCACGTCGCACACTACGCAGGTGCGATTGTCCAGCGCTCGACACTTGGTGTAGAACACAAGCGTCACGTGCTCCTCGCTCTGATACCACGTCGTTTTGGCGGCACTTGTGTCTTGCGACGGATCTGCCGATATTCGTATTGCTGGGACACCTGCACTCGCGGCCGTGTCGCTTTCATCTCGAGCCGCAGAGGGCAAGGCCGCGGTCTGTAGGGTATTTGAAGGGGGCGCCAGAAGTGACGCCGAGGGAAGTTTCGCCACGGGAGCACTGTCGAGCTTGCCAATCAGGCACGCTTTCAACATGGACTCGAAGTTGACCCATCTGTGCACGTCTTCAAATAGCTGGGTCGCGTCCTTTCCCGCGCCGCGCATTAGTTCGGCGGCACCGCCAGGGTGATAATCCATGTACCTGGTCACGTTAAACACGAGGCCGTGAATTGACATCCAGGCGTCGTCAAGACGGTTGTGTTTGCGCAGCTCTTCCGGTGGAATTTTCAGCAGGCGGTGACCCGTACCACGCAGATCTACGCCGGATTTCGTCAGACGGATCCAGTCCATCAATGAATGTCCGGGTCTCAGAGGAACTTTTTTCGATGTGCTCGCCGCGGGCACAGAAACGGAAAGCCGCTGCGGGCTGTTCGCAGCGGGAAAGTACGCCATTTTTATCACCTAAATAACATTTACCACCTTCCTACACATTACCTGAAACACATAAGATTTCACATCAGTTTTTTACGACAGCAGTGATTACATGCTTACCAAAAACAAAGCAGATGGAATGCTTAATTAAAAGCATACCCGATATTATGTGAGTGAACAGCCAACAGACATAACGATTTGTAAATACTCTGGAACGAATATCTGTAATAATTGCCATATTGAAGTACTACAGCTTAAAACAGATCTCAGTGCACATGAATGCAACAGTCTAGCACAGTGGTTCTTAACCTTTTTTCCTACTACGCTTCCCTTCAGCAACTGTCCTNTGTTTCAATCCCCCATGACTTTAAATAAGCTGTAAAAACAAACAAATGTATTTATTGGTCAATNTAATGATCAAACTTCCCATGTTGTAGGGCGCGTCCATCCCGGTTAAGAACCACTGGTGTAGCAGCTCTTGGTTGTAGATACGAAACTTATCCAGATTGCAAATGCACGTGAATAAAGAAGTACAAGAGAGTCGATTCACGAATGACGCAAACCTTCCAGTTGACAACAGAGACGGTCAGGAGTTATTACAACGTAAGCGACATGCGCATGCTGACAGCCAGTAACTTGATCTGAGAAGATGCAGGGATTCCATATTCGAAAAACATTGAACTACGGCATGGCGAACAACATGACTTCCAGGACTGATTCACAATGCGTATTATCCTCCAGCCATTACGCACGACATGTGCGAAGAGTAAGAAAATCTTGGCGAGTTAACTTTGCGCAGATTTGACGAACGCTGAATTAACAAGCTTATTCGATCGATTTCACAAAAATTTGAAGCTCCTCAAGGTTTCAACTTCGAGTATCACTGTTCGTTCCAAGCTTTTCTTGCTCTCGAAGTAATCGTTCAATCATGTTGTTTCTTGAACTCTCTTTGGCTTACAGTCTGTAAACAAACCACATGAGGAAGTTATAACTGACGATTGCAGCCATCTGCTGAAAAAGGCTAGTAATGGCAAGCCAATAGAAGCAACTTAAATCTGAAGTAGCATTTACGCATTGTTTACGATTTCGTCTTTAATATAGGTAGGCCATCACGTTGCCTAGTGTTTCGATCAGTGGTTCTCAACCACTGTTCTGAGAGCCACATGCGGCTCCCAAGTACCCTTTGTGCAGCCCTCAACAGTCACAATAAAATCTCCATTATTTGGAGTAACAGAGTTACTTCTGCTATAAAACAAAAGGCGTCAATTGGTTGTGTTAAAATTTCTGTAGTGCGGCTCTCTAGGAAAGTCGTAGGCATGGATTTGGATCCCTTCAGCAAATAGGTTGAGAACCAGTGGTTTAGATCAGTGGTTCTTAACGTTTTTCTACCACGCCTCCCTCAAGTAATTGTTCTTTGTTCCAAGTTCCCTGACTATAAATAAGCTGTAAAAACAAATGTATTTATTGGTAGATTTCATGATCAAACTTTCCATGTTGTAGGGCGCGTAAGGGCTCGTGTCCCCGGAAATTTATTGACGCACCCCGGTTAAGAACCACTGGTTTAGATAGAAATGTTTCTAAAGTAGACTACGGCGGAAGTTTGATTGAATTCTTCAAAGTTAATGGAATTGCTATGCAGATTAAGAGAAAACAAAGCAGGTGATGAAAAGTCTATAGATAAAAAAGCTAAAATTTATTTCACCAAAAAACAACTTAGCATTGCAACAGTACAAAACACGGTATTGGACAAACGCGTTCCTAATGTCATTTACTGCTCGGAAGTCTTTGGCTACACACCAAGGCTCAAATAATGACTGATTAAAATTAGCGAGCGGCATACCTCGAAGTTTAGAAGTATGGCGATTAAGAGAGCTTTTCTGGGCAAATGATTTTCCGCACTGCTGGCATTTGTGAGGTTTTTCGCCTGCGAGATAAGACTTTTACCATCCAACTAAAACAACCCTGTACAGCAACATGGTCCCATTTAGAACCCTGGTGTTGCTACAATCACAGCGGCTCAATCCATAAAACCAACACATCTCTGGAGGTTACGTTCACCTTCAAACAGAGTTGAGTCGATACCAAAATCTTTCGACCCCAACTCCTTTTATTTTGGTGCCACGACTCCGACTCCTCTATATGTAATATTCACTCCAAGTATTTATTGTCTAAACCAGGAGTCCGCAAATAATGGGTCGCGTAGTGTTTCCAACCCGGGTTTTCCCGAACGCGAAACCCGCTTTTTTTGGCTATTTTCTACGACACGAAACCCGGGTTTTTCAACCACCAAACCTGGAGACTTCAAAGAACCTGGAATTGCTGTTGCATTCAAATATTAGTAATTCTGATAACACTGAAGTTGTAGACTGGCGCGTGTACGGGCCAAATTAGCACGTTTGAACTTTCAACGATTATCATGAGGCACGAGGTGCGGGCTTTGCTCGGTGACCATCGTGCGTTTGTTGTTGGTCCGTTTATATTTTCATTCCATTGACCTGTTTAGACGGATCGTGACGTCATTTTGCACATAATAGGTCTCTACGCGAACTTTAGTCTTTTCGTTAACCTAATTAAATAACTACCATGTGAGGTAGTTCTTCAAAGCTATGCCGTAGTTTCATAATTACTAGTTAGTTCATGTATAAGCTGTTATGTATTAGTTCAAATGCAAGCTGTAATTCTTTGCAGAATCGATTCGTTCCTTTTCAGTTTGCAATAACTTTCTACCAAATATTTGGCTTTCCTATAGAAGCGACTTTAACTAGATCTTTAATCATACACATTCAGTTTAAAGATGTTAGTGATAAAAAAAAATCAGAAGCTTAGAGCCATTTTAATAAGACTCAACAAACACCAAACTGCAATTTGTGCTAGTTATACAAAAGGAGTTTCAAGCACTGAAAGTTTAATCAACCACTTGAAATCAAAGCACAGAATCCATGCAATCCTTGAGAGTGAAGACCACAAACTATATATTCCGGCACAGGAAGAGATCCGATCACAAATTGTGATAAAGGAAATGAGTCTTTTTGAGGCTACAAAGAAGAGGTCAAATAAACTTGAAGAGTTGCACCATGCCTTAATTACAATCAAGTCCACATCAGTGGAACCAGAGAGGGCTGTTTCAGCCATGCGAATATGTCACAAAACTCAGAAACAGGCTGAATGATGAGAGTGTGCTTTGATTGTTATGGGTCAGTATTATAAATAATATTAAAAAACTGTGCTTAACTTAATAATTTGCTAATAAATTGCGCAGGGATCAACAGTTTTTTTCAAAATCGCATTATGAGTTTTTATCGGTCAAAATCGCATTAATTTCAAAATCCGAAAAAAAAACGTTTTTTTTTCTCAGCTACCCGAAACCCAGGTTTTAAAATTTTACCCTGAATTGGAAACGCTAAGGTCGCGAGACCATCCACTCTGGGTCGCGAAATAATTTGAATTTACATTTTAAATTTGCTATTCTCCTTAGACAGAAAGAATGCAACCACTTACTGTTTTATGTACTAATTTTCATACAATTTTGCGCAAGAAAATTGTTACTGTCACTAGTAGGCTAGTCCTAAAAGTGATATTGAATTATAAAGTATTTTGCACAAAATTATATGCTCACGAAATGTTTGTGTCGCGAGAATTTAGAATTATTTTTTAGGGTCGTGTCAAGAAGTATTTGCGAACCCCTGGTCTAAACAACGGTAAAAAACTTTGTGTTTACAGTAAATAAGCACATTTATCTGGCAAACAAAAGATACTGAATACAGGATGCGTACAAATATGATAAACACAACTCATATATGTCACAAAATGAATTGAATACCCCTATGAGGCTGCTGGTTTTGTGCCACTAACCATTTTCTTTGAAACACTGATTAAACCTTGCTAACCTCTAAACGGCACGCAGATTTGCAACAAGAGCTTTTCCAATTTAAGCAAATATATTTGTTTATACTCTGCACCCATATGCCGATCAAGGCAAGAAAAGATTACATGGGGACGTTCACCATCGTCAACATCTTCACGAGTGTACAGACCGTACGCTGGGAAGGAGTTTAAATGATGCGTATGTTTTTACAAAATTCACAAATGTCTATTTCCAACGTTTCGTGAATTTTGATTTCTGAACAGACAGTATCCGCATGATGATTGATTGTCGCACCGAAGAGAGACCACTGAATATTCAAAACAAGTTGGCAGACAGCTTGATGTGGTTGTAACACCAATACAGCTACTGCGTAAGCCAGTGGGTCGCAACGAGAGGTCTTCGGTGTCCTGGGGGCCTCGAAGATGAAACAAGGGGTCTGCGAGTTATAGCATTCTCTTACCTAACAATGCTCAACAATAGTTTGCAGCTATTGCACAGCTAAGACGGTTTCAGTTCAATCATTCCAAATATGAATCTACCAATCACGTCAAATTTTGAAGATACAAAATGCTTAAACCAAACAACTTTCGATTTGGGGATCCGCGGTAAGAAAATTAATGCACAAAGGTGTCCGCAAGCACGAAAAGGGCTGGAAACTACGGGACCAAAGGGTGTTCTTAAATACTGCGATTCCATCACAGTGGCTTTGCCTCAGCTTGACCGTCTTTTTTGAAAATAGGTCATCTGCAGTGCATGAAAACCGCACAAGCGGAAACTGTCTTTGTGCATATCTTAAACCACGATGGTATTTAACGGGCTGACACAGCATCTCTGCTATAGATGCAAAAAACAAATATTACCTTGAAGCTGCACAAAACCATTTTGTTCACTGTGTCGAAACTAGACCTATTTCCATCCCTTTCACTGTTTTTTCAACCATTCCCATAGACTCATTTGTCAATATTACGACAGTCCAGTTGTTTGTCGCAATATTTCGAAACAACTTTTCAGAGTTTCGGAAAGAATTTGCAGTGGTAGAAAGTTTACGCGTAGGGAATAACGGTGCCAAGAAAGTTTATTTAGAAACTGGCTGAGGTTTTCTACAGTGAAGTACTCTTTAGAAAATAGTTACATGTGAATAGAATTTGGTGTTGAGAATTTGGAGATAACCGGAGTTTTTTAAATGGTCTAGAACAGGGGTCTCCAAACCTTTTTGTCAGAACGCCACGTGAGCTGTTACGCAACAGTTCAAGAGCCGGAAATCTACGTAATGTGATTGTTTCGGGATATGCTACATTTTACCAAATCAACAATTTTTCGTACGGCATATATATTAATGTCTTACGGCCGTATGAAATGGTTTCGCGGGCCGTTGTTTAGCGGCCCCTGGTCTAGAACAGCGGTTTTCAACTAGGGTCCACATCTTCCTTGTAAATTACTAGGTGTACAGCAGAAAAGCACAGGAATAAACCTTGACAACCTTTAACTTTGATCAAAGCTGCCTGCTCTCTTCTGCCAAAGTACAACCGGATAAGGGCTTTTTAAGAATATGTAGTTCAACAAGCGATCGTTTGCAGCAAACACAGGGTGCACGTAAGTATTTTCAACAGACTTCAGTCAATGATTCTATTAAACAATGAAAATACTAAAACAAACTCCAGAATTAATGCGGGAACATTAAGTCAGTGTTTAGCAATGAGCACTATGCATTAAACGTCTTGCTGTGCCATTTTTCAAACCTAGAACTAACTCGTATCGATATATTGTTACTTGATGGTAGTTGAACCAAGTTTTTATTCCACGGACAAACTACAACATTAGCGAAAACAGATTTTATTTAATAAACTCGACAGCAACTATCTATTTATCCTCGATCGTTATCCATTGCTTTTAATCGTGCTTCTAGTCGATGCGTTGAGCTGTAACCGGGTGATTTTTCACATTCTCAGGAATTGTTTTGTAGAACCTATCATACATTTTCAAACTGGTGCCTGACTTTCCCTAGTTTGTATTTCTGTCAAAGCGCTTGGTTCTAACAGCAAATTTGCTAGTCTTTTACTGCGAAACATCGGCAGTTTTCTGTTGTTTTTTTAACAAACCGACACCGAAATACACAGCTGATACCTATACCAGATTTTTTTTAAGGAAAATCTTAGGTACCCAGTATGGAACTGAAGGGACCCGAATCGGGTCCCTAAAAAAACTTAAAAAATTCTGCCAATGCCAATATACACGCTCACTTCTGTTTGAAATGTTAACAGCATTAGTGTAGTTTCCAAGTTGTTGACATTAAAAGGCAGCTTGCGGCGTGTATTTTAAGAACAAAAGTGCGATAAACAGCTTTACTATTTTCAAAGGTAAAAATGCTACTCACTGATGCCGATACAAAAAAAAACAAAAAACGAATTAAACTGAAATGTCTGTTGGGCTACAGAGTTCATATTTTTGACTATGCCCAGATGTACACTTGTATGGTATCTACATATATGTGATTCGAAATAGACATCCTTTATTTATAGTATTCTTTCGAGACGGAGATCCTTGAATTGTAAATTTTTTATCCAATATCACTTTGGGACATAACCAAGTGGAGCTTGAATTGAGTTTATTTTTACCTTCACAGTATCCATTCAGCCTTAATAGAACACGGACTGGGTTTTGCATATGTACTGTTTTCTTCGCTCCATATTTATGTTATAGTGAACATTGAAATTGCCAAATGGTTTAAATTCAGCAAGTTAAATCGTACAATGCACAAAACACCAACCTGAGTGTGACCGCATATGAACTGCAAGTGAGGACTTCCTGACAAAAAGCTTGCTGCAAGCCATACATTTATGCCTTTCTGGCTCGTGCGTCAACAGATGACGTTGTAAACTGCCTGGATGCATATATGATGCTCCACATTTGTCACAAACATAAGATTTGTTTGTTTGGTGGTTTTCCTAAAATACAAAAACCAGTTGAGCTTTCTCTAACCGCACAGCACACAACATAGATCTTTGCACTAAAAACGTCACAAAATTGCACTGACTTCGAAGATTTTAAAGCCTTGCATGCAGTATTTGCAGAAGTATGTAAAAACAGTAAACTATTAACTTACCTCGTGCTCAACACTAACCTTGTAGTGTTTGGCTAACAACACTTTTGATTTGAATACCATTTTGCAGATGGTGCATGAAAAGTCTTGGTGGTTAATCTGGTGTGTTTTCCAATGTCTTTTCAGCTGATAGTTAGTGACAAAACCAACACCACAGTGAACGCACTTGTGTGGTTTTATGTCTGCATATCAACAAACACAGATTTAGTGAAACAATAAGGTGTTACCCAATGCTTTCAGGCTACCAGTTCAACAAAAACTGGGTCAGTTTTTAGTAGTTTCTTAGTTTCTAGATTAGCCAAAATAAAAAATTGGTGTGACATACTGCTTGGGTGTCAAGACTAAAATCCATAGCCTTTTAATGACTTCTGAATCTTATGCAAATTTGGATTAATCATTTCCACTGTAAATGTTGTGCAAACCAACACAAGAGAACGATCTACGTATTTGAACAAAATTAGCAGATGTTCTGCAAGGAAGTAGCTACTCAAACTGTTTGGAGCAAGGGGACCAACAGGTATTCATGAAAAGCAAAGTGAAGAGACCAACATCCTCAAAAACTTCTGACTGCTTTTGAACTTACAAAGAAACTTGGTTGTACAATGAAAAGAACATTGCTACACATGCATTAGAACCGGGGTTCCCAATCTTTTTACGATCTCGTACCACTTGGGTACTGTGTATTGTCAACACGTACCACTTCTTCCCGAACAACTAATTTGATCGAATCTTAGTTTATTCAGAAGAATAATATACATTAAAATATCAACAAGTACCACAACAAAGTTTAATGAGATTTTTGTTTTTGTTTACCTTCCACCAGTTGGTCGATGCGTGGCATAAATTTGCTAACAGCGCATCGAAAGTCATATTCTTGCAATACAATAGGAACAGCAGGCTACAGAAAAATTTATTTACTTCGAAACACAGTCCAAGACGTAAACTCGAAAGCAGTGAAACCTAGGTTTATGTGTAAAAATTGAAGTTACTCGCGTACCACCTGGAAGACCTTCACGTACCACAGGTTGGGAACCCCTGCATTTGAAGAATTTATCTAAACACTTTTACACATACATACAATTGCATATTTTCAATGAGCCACTTTACTCAATATACTTTTATGTCACAATATATCAAAAAAGTTACGGTTTTTAAAATTGACACACTTTATCCAAACATCACAAAGCTGTTTACAGGTGTACATGCTCTAGCAGTACCTCCAACATCAGGCAAATGCAATGCAATTTAAGAAATCATAGAGGAGTATTGAACATTACAACCTCGTCAGTCTGCAAGCATTGAGAAGTCAACTGAGCTCATTAGGTTGATTTTCACAACCCCAAGACCATTGGTAATGACAGTTAGCAGCATTTGCTCATTCTTAAATCTTTGTTAATACAAGATTACAAATCTGAGCTACATGCAAACATTCCATAGATGCCTCTGTCTATGTGTTTTTAGCCTGTAGCACAGCTTCATGCATTGTCCATGACATCATACACCATCACATGTTGAGTCATGTGACTGCTAAAACTCCATATTGCTACATCATTGCTGTCACAGATTTTTACTGCGCCATCTCCTTTACTGGCTACAAAGCTTGCAGCAAGCCTACTGCAGTTGATGTTTCACCTTGCTGGTTTTTGGCAACAGTGCTTACTGAAATGTTTACGAAATGTCTCTAACTTTGCTTGCTTTGGCGGTTATTTTTATCAGTAGGTTATATAAATTACGATAATTCATTTTTACAATGTTGGATGACAAGTAATAAATGTGAAGTACCGTATTCCTAGAACCATACCAACTTAATTTGTTGTTAGAAATCAATTCAATTTGAACTAAGACTTCGTAAAAAAATACATGCAATTTAAAATGATGAACCAAATCAGCAATGGTAGGCTGCTTTGCTTATCCCAACAGCAGGTCTTAGCCTTTTACACATTTCAACATTAAAATTTATGAAGCAAACACCACAGCAGAATAGTCATACATTTGTCACACTTCATATGCAAAAAATTACCTTTGTGAAATGAAACATGGCGTTTGAACTCGCTTTCAAAATGGAATTTCTTCTGACAAATGTTACATGTGAAAAAATGTTTTTTGTGGAAGACAATTTTGTGACGATACAAATGTTTTCGACTCGGCAAATGCATGTTGCACATCTTGCAGCAATATTCCTTAATGTCAGCATGCAACAGTATATGATCCAAATATGTCATAGGAGTTGCTAATGTTTTCTGGCACAAGGAACATTGAAAATTATGTTCATCACATGATCTACCATCTTTTACATGAGTTCTGTAGTGATGCATGCCATATGCAGCTCTTGATGGTAGCATCATGGAACATACAAAGCACTTATAATAATTCTTTTTAGTTACCAACATTTTTTCGTTTTTCTTGCTGCTATCAGCAACTTGATTCATATTGCAAGCTCCTCTTACTCCACTAGCGCACATCATTCCTTTCTGTGCTGCAGGAAACACAGATTCTTTGTGCTCATCTTCACTGAACAATGTTATTGCAACAGCAGAGCTAGTATTTTGAGATTCTTTATTTTTTTCAGTAACTTCAGGCAACTTCTGGCAGGAACTAACNCATTCAACTAATGACCTTGGACTTTTATAATCCAGGCTATTGTTATTCACCATAAAAACAGATGAAATCAGTTTGCACATATTATTCTTAGCAGTGGTGCTGCAAGCACATTCATTGTAAACATTCATTGTAAACACAGCCCCTTTGCTACGGGCATCTTTAAATATTTCTAAAAGTTCTTTATCACTTAATAAGGATGGGTCCAAGACTTTCACATCAGTAATGGACATTACAACCTTGTATAAAAAGGCAACTTTGACAAATCCACCTTCACTTTTAAATGTTGGCTAAATTCTTCTTCAAGAAGCTGGTATAAATATTTACCGTCATTCAAGTACTTCCATGAGCCATCCACAAAATCATATCTTTTAGGACCACTTATGGGTGAAGACAACCATATCTGTTTATTTGGAGCTTGCTTATTAATAACATAAGTTCCAACTGACTGAGAAACACAGATGGTTAAAACTCCACTTTCACAAATCACATCAAAATCTGATGGGACATCACAAGTCTCAGCAACTTCATCAAAAAATTCAGTCAATGAATCCAAAGTTGTATCACTGAACTTTTCATAGTCTTGCTTGCATAGTGATTTCGAAAAGCATCGATAAAAAACCTGATCTCTGCTAAGTGGTTGAACTGCACTTCGGAAGGTGATTGTTCTGACTATATTACTGTTATTTTTGACAACAGTGAAACGTGGTACACAAGCAGCAAATCTACTGAGTAACCTTCCATTCATCCTTCAAAAAACATTACCAAATGAAAGCAGCACACAAAACAAAAAGGACACGATTGATTTGATAAAACTACACTTAACTCAAACATTGTTTTTAACAAGCAAAAACAGCTAAATGGTATGCGACAGCTAAAAAATCAATCTCATTTCAGAGGAAACAAAAACTAGTTTTGTCAAAAAGACTATCATCAAATTCAGCATAGCAATGTAATATTTCCGCTGGATCACAAAACAACACATTCGGAATGGAAGTTGAAAAAAGACATTTTGAAACAAGCCTGTAACATTCTGAAGCTATATAAAACAACACAGTAGAGGCAAGGAAATCTTCACATAGCAACAGCATAAAATACCTCCATATAAAATTAATTAAAAATTTCATAGAAATGCAGCATAACCAACATTAAAGAGAAAAACCATGAGGTCAAAGCGTGAAACTTGCTGTAGTTAAACTTCTGCAGTTTAAATACTTTTTGTAGTTTTGGTCTCAAAATTACTTTTTAATCTCAGCATACCCTTTCTTAGAATCCTGCTTTGACTAATTCTGCGTAATTGAATCTTCAGAGCCTGAAGTTTAACTACAAGTTAGCAGTTATTAAAGCAATAAAATGAAATTCAATGTTAACATAGTAACAGATTATTATGCATCAATGCTAAACTTATTGCCATACAGCAGGGGTGGCCAACTTGTCTTCGACGGGTATCGACAAGAAAATTTCTTGATAACTCACGATCAACTGGTCAGTAATAAAGTCACAAATACAAAATGTCATGAAATGCAACGTTTTTCTTGTAAATACTTTTGTATTTACCACACACTTACCATCGACAGCCATGTTTTCATGCTTTTGTTAATTTAGTACTTCACAATAATACACGAAAAGAACAACCAACTAATTGATGGGTAATTTTTATGTACTTTCTGGAATATTGACTGAAAAATGTTGTTTAGGTATCTTGTCAATTCACTGCAAAATCAGGTGCGATCGACCAACTGAGACTCAGCAACCAACTGGTCAATAGCGATCGACCTGTTAGCCACCCCGGCCATACAGCAATGCATATTTTTACACTGCAATGGATATTTTCAAATGCTAGTAAATAAATTAGAACCTCAGACTTTCAATGGAGAATCAGTATGTCAATGGTCACACATAAGCTATGCATGGCATGACAATATAAAATAATAGTATAATCACAGTGGCCATATGAGAATGCAACTCAATATGTGCAAAATGCAATGCAAACACAACATGCCTCTACATTCACTTGCAAACAATACATAAAAATATAATCATCTGTCTATTAACAAATTAGCAAGTCAATTGCGTTTAGCAAACCATGCCTTATTAAAATTATGGTTGACAACCAGCCTATAAAATTGATTTTATCCAAAAACTAGTATGATGTTTCTTGGGCACTAAAATTGCTAGCACAAAAACCTTTGTTTTATCTTTGAAATGTGTTTGTCAAATTCCACAAAGGTTAAAGGAAGTTCTATGAAACTTATTAAAGCAACTTTCCATAGTCAAATTTTTGTGATCTGATAACCAAATTACTGGCTTTCAGAAATTTTACAGAAAATGCCTTTAGAAAGATTACACAGTAATCATTTAGCTCAAACAAGAATAGCCAACAATATTTAAATGTAATCTTCTATTGAATGGAAGTAAGCTCAACAGACATTGTGGATCTTGAATTCATTGCACTGGCTGTCACAATGCCAAATGCTTTCAACTATTAAAACAATTAGCTTTTCAATTGTTACACCAACTTTTTTGACTGAATGGATCTGAAAAGTTGGTTCACCTGGCGCTTTCTATCATTGTGACATCCAAGAAAAGTGTTATTAGAATAAGAAGGTCCACCCAAGCTGTCCAAAGTTGAATCTTCCACAAATACTGGCCCATCACTCCACATGAGATCAAAATTTCCAATTCTCTTTTCTTTTCCAGACATTCTTCCTTCCATGTCAATAATATGAAGAACATCCTCCAACAAACCAAACTTCAGATCATAGTCTTCTTGATTGCTGGCTGTTAGAGAAGGTGAAGCATTGATCTCTAACAACCACAACTTGAGGTTTGAGTCTAGCAGGATGTCATAGCCATACAACTCAAAACAGTGCTTGTCATTAATTATAGTTTTCTGCACACTCTGCAGACTTTTAATGAAAATCTCATTCATTTGTTGAAACATTTCCTCCACTGTTTCATATCCATGTCTAGCTGTCAGATAATGTCTGAGCTGTTGCAAAGACCACTTGCAACCTTTCTCTGGATCATAATCAGGAGCTGTTTTCTGAACAGCAACATTGGTCAAATGAATGTAGCTATCATCAATGCTATCCAAGGAGAACCTGGTATTGGAGAACCGAGCAAACCCATCCCTGTACAGCCATGCTTTTAAAGGAATATAGGAAGTGACTAAAACGTAGATTCTCAAATCAAACTTTTTTCCACCTATCAGGTATGGATTCCCTAGGTATCGTTGAACAATGTAAGTTTCGACATCTTTCACATCTTCTCGGCGTTCATCTGGATAACTTGCCCTGTATCCTTCTTTCTTCCATTCTGTTATATCTTTCAGTCTGCGGAAAAGAAAAATTCCTTTCCCTTGTGACTTGGCAATAGGTTTCATAATCCACACCGTTCCTGGACTTTTTTTGAATTCTTCCACAAATATGTGATACTCACTTGGAAGCTCATAAGTAGTAGGAAAAAAATCACATTTTATGGATTCCGATTTTGATTCTCTTTCTAGTTGTTTTTTAAGTCTTTTCAAATTTTTAACCATAAGGTTTTTTCTTGTGAGTTCAAAATGATTTCGGAAGTGACAAATTCGTACATGTTCTTCCATGTAAATATGATCAAAGTTTTCCCGCAGCCAACCAACATCACACCAATAAAAATCCCAATCTTCTCCCTCTTTAGCTTCAACCCAACCCAGTCTTTGTCGCAATACATCTCCAATTACATTGTTTAAAGCACAGCGATACCTGATTATTCGATGATCACCAGCCACCTTTTTCTGATAACCCCTACCGATTCGAACATTTTTGGACATTTGCAATTGTAACAGAAAATTAAACAGTCTTGATAATTTTTGTTGTTCTTGAAGTTTGTTTCAGATGAAATAAGGCAAATGAAAGAAATGGTTTCTGTCTTAATCTTTTTCAAAACTATATAAGATGCCTGTGAATGCTACAATTTCCTGCAAAATAAAAACATTATAAACATGACTTGCTTAAAATATCATTATAGAGATTAAATGACAAAGAGAAAATAAGACTTGCAACATTTAATACAAGAAAAATAACACCCAAAAAATTTGACTATCTCCTAAATTGCATTACACAGCATAG
>JGI24159J19872_10004890_pt1 | contig 17201 bp, 10 predicted proteins | sample Ectturendosymbi4_FD_19872 | JGI IMG/M metagenome (IMG submission 19872) | reverse complement strand
TTCAAAAAATTTTTTGATGCCTGATGTTTTGGCGACAGATTTGATGTTGAGTGGGCTGTTGTTTTTGTTTTCCACATTTTCTCTCCTTTTTGGATGAAAAAGTTAGATTTATTATTTTCAGGTTTCTTTCATCAGTTTATCAAACTGGTGTGTTTGGTTATCGCTCCAAATTGAAGAAGCTCTTTTCAGTGCGTTGAGAAGAACGTAGTATACGTTACACATAACCGACTTCTCCATTTTAATGACAGTACTTTGCTCTATTTCGGATTCAACGTGGGTTATCAACTTATCGCGCTTTGTTAGCTATTGGTAATAGAAGCATAGAACTTATATTGAAACTGTAACGTGAAAATATTATGTTATCTGATGCTGAAAAAGGTAACAGTCTGATGTTAACCAGACGGACCCCAGTGGTAACACTGCTGTAAACTGCCTTGTAGCGTTGAGTGTGTTTTACTCCCCTGTTTTCATGCGTTGCCGGATGTTTTTGCAGTTATGAACTGCTCCGTCTTAGCGTTGAGTGCCGTGTTTTGCTCCGGTCTCCTAACCTGAGCGCTGACAGTTTATGCTCATTACAGTAACACATTGGACAACAACGAGTAAGGAAAGTGCGCGTAGAAGTAATAGTTGTGTCAACAAACTTCGCCAAAACGTTGGTTTGCAAACGTTCATATGACGTCATATTGTGACGTCGAAAACATCGTATATCCAGTGACACCATGCGCCACTGCTCAACCCNAGAACTTGGTAGGGGGCATACAATCGAGCATTTACCTCGGGNATCACTAGACCTCTGCACACCACTGAGTGACATATTTTCGTAGATATTCTCTATTTGCCTTGCCCTGTCTCAACATTTCGTTTCTCACCCGAAGACAAATGGGTCTTGAACTTCAGTGCCTTTGGCTGCAGCGGTGTTGACAAGTGTGTTGACAATTTGATCAGCGCTGTACATTCCCACTGGTGTATTATACTGTGCGTGAACGATAGTAGCCGATAGTGGTCCGTCGATCTCAATTCGTTGACAAGGGTATGCAGCGGCGGCCAACTTGAGTGTGTTTCCAGGACTCGTTCTGAAATTTCAACCACGAACAAAAAGATTGAAAGGCAGATATCGAAACAACAAACGCTTTTGTGATTAGGAATATGCTAACATATGCGGACTGATTAAGATGAATACTTTAGTGAGTGACCTCAGGCACGACAAAAACAGCAGCGTCTGCTCTGGAGCACAAAAAAAACAAAGGCAAACCACTGGAAGTACAGTATGATGAAGTACAAAAGTGCACAAATGATATGGTTCAAACCGTGCTTATGATGAACATCCAAGAAGTTAACTTATCACCACCACAGATGCACTATTTAAATCTGAACGAAGCTGCGCCGCGTTAAACGTTGTGGTACCCACATTTCATTTCCTGGCTTCTTCGTCAGTCGAAGCTTGTTCTGCTCATTAATGGTGTTGGTTCCAACCGGGCGATGAAAGAATATCAGCAAGAAGAAAGAAAAAAAGAGTGAGAACTTTTATAGGGAACGTTTGAAATTGTCCAGTCTATGCAGACTGTAAACTTAAGCAACAAGATAAATCACTTTCAGCGATAAAGATGCGTGTATAACGTCATTTTATCTTTATATACTTAGTGGCTAGAGCAGTGGTTCTTAACATTTTTTCTACCACGCGCCCCTTAAGTAATCGTGCTTTGTTTCAAACTCCCCTGACATTAAATATGTAAAAAAATAAGTTGTAAAAACATATATATTTATTGGCACAAGTTGCAAAAACATATATATTTATTGGCAAATTTATTGATCAAACATTTCATGTTGTAGAGTGAGTGTGTAAGGGCTCGCGCCCCCAATGGAATTTATTGACGCCCGTGAGGTGTGCCCTCCCGGTTAAGAACCACTGGGCTAGAGCAACTAATGTCGAAATGCACTTGTAGCAACGCGTTGGATGTGTAGGATGTGCTTTTCTGGATGTTTCACTGCTCATGCTTGTCGGGCAATATCCACACACGTTAAATTTTCTTGCAGGGTTAATGACCTTTTAACGCACCTGAGTAAAGCGCTATTTTTCGTTTCGTTATGGATGTATAATTCATTGCCAGCAAACAAACTGCATCATCTTGTTGTTAAAAATCTAATTTTTGTTGTAGTTTTTCAAAACATTTCACGCTTGGCATGATTATTAACTTACGTGCAACCACTGTACTCCTGGTTGAAACTGCGGTAATGGTTTTGGCACTTTCAATTGACGTCGAATGCTGTCTGGAAGCTTCTTATTTTGAAGTTCGCTTAAAACAAGAAAAATGGTTATATCTTTAATTAAAACTGGTATCCTTTTTTGAGCATTTAAACAACCAAACAGCCAAAAATTACACGGTTTGTAAGTTTACATAAAATGAAAACATCATGAGGAAAGCAATACGTGCAGCATAGCGGAAGGAAAGGTGTTTACTTTTACATGCAAATTTGTTCCGTAAGATATTCAAGGCGAATGTTTTTGAGTAACACTAAACGAATCAAACCATAAGTCCCGGGTTAGTGGGAGGGATACGTTTGGACTTGAGAGATTATGCAAAGTACATAAAAAAGTATCCGTCGGATGCTGCGTAATCACCATGGAATTGGAATGTTACAGCGGAATTTGCTGCTCCTAATCTCGATGAAAGTTAAATATACTTTGATACCTCACTATATTAGTAAGGGTTACTGTAGAAAAGTGGTGTGCATACTTCACGCATCAGAAAAGACTCTTGCAAAAGTGTGCAATTAAGAAGGTCAGCAGTGTTGGATTACAGTTAATAATATTATGTGTGGAAACCAACCATCAGCCTCAGATTCTATCATTTTGTTAAACTGATCAATGCTAGTAGCCTATGTTGTGTGCACGTTGACACATAATAAGAACTCTCCGAATTTTCTCAATCGTTAAAAAATACGGATTATCAAACGCTTGACTTTTAATCGAGTAAATTATAGTCGGAAGTAAAAATTAAAATGTCTTCACGCCTTAAAATATTTTAAAAGTTGCGCAAAAAACATTCATTTTTATAAAATACTTCTCTGTAACATGGTTTTGTCCTTCTTTGCTCTCCATCGTCGACGGCTTTTCTTCAGTCTTTATCAGTCTGTTTTTTCTGGGTTTGGGCTCCGGGGCTGAGACGTCCACGTCGCTCAAATCTTCGTTTCGCTCAATATCACTGCTGTGCTGTTTGGGAAGGCCACTCATTGGACTGACACTTACGGTTCTACCACTTATGATTGGCTCCGATGAGTTAGAGAGGGAATCTTGTGGTTCCACGCTGAACAAGTGAGTATGATCAGTAAATCATAAGACTGACTTTCATCTTGAGCTTTCGTATTAGAACATAGGTTGTTTCAGGTACACCGAAAGCGGTACTTGAACACGAAATTGATTAGATGGGAAAAGAGTTTTCGGATACCTCCATTCTGTTGGAGGGTGGTTGACTGGATGACCTCCATGGTCTTTCACAAGTTCTATGTGATACAGTGACATTTTTTTCACATCGATCAGTCATTTTGCCATTGTGTTTTCATTTCTTCTGGATTTCACAGAAAACTGGCTGTTTTCCAGCAGGATGTTTTTTGCATTGGTTCAGCTTGTTAGCTGAGTCATTGCAAACAATGAATCTCTCTCTCTCTTGCCATATTTTGAAGGAAAATTTGAGTGCAAACGAACAGCCCACTTTGAGTTTATTCAAACTTTGGCAAAATTTTGGAAACACCATTAATAAAACATTTTTCATCTGGTTGGGGCATTTTAAAACTTTCCAAACTAATTGCCACATTTTTGATAACTTAAAAAATATATTCGCAAAAATTGTTTTTCAAAAATTTTCCAAGTGATAAAAAACTTAGTTGCGATCTTTTCAATCCGTTCCATTTCGTTTGAGACAGCGGCGGATCCAGCTAGGAAGTTTAGGGGGGCGATTTCAGTAATGTTTGGTAGTCAAGTCTCATAACAGCTTCGCCACTGCAAGAGAGAGATAAAGTGTACTTCACAAAATTTCCATGACAAAACAATGGACGACAAAATGGCTTTATATCGCGAATGTCGTTTTCCGAATTGTACAAAATTATGGTGAATAAAGTTACTTTATTAGATTTTAGGGGGGACGATCGCCCCAATCGCCCCCCTTGGTTTAAGAGCTAAACAAGTCTATATGGCGAACTATTCCTTAACAGCTGCCCTTAACAAGTGCACACACTTCGTGAAAACTGATGCTCTTTTTCCAAGCTCTAGGTGAATAGGAACAATGACCAAGAATTTAAGAAAACAATTCCTTAAATTTGAAAGACAGAACTTGAGAACCTTGCAAAGTCATATTAGAAACAAAACGCAAAAAACAGGTGAAATCTTGTACTTTTGCAAAGGATTTTTTCTCATCTTCAACTCGGTTGCCCAAAGCGGAACGCAGCTGGTATTGATTGAACGGCGACAGACAAATGCTTAGCTATCTTGCTGCCTAGGGCATTAGAGTGTTTTTAGCAGGCCCAGGGGATACATATAGATTGTTTTATTCGCGCGGTGAAAGCCTGCATGGTCAGACCCTGCGTAACCTTATGTAAAACATCAGATTAACATGGAAAGACCCAAGTCTCAGAGGTTCCTCAATACACCAAGTAGCATTCTAAAGATGCTTTTATTTCCAGTGAGATAGAAATTTTAGCTTTCTCCAATAATTGGAAACGATTGGTGTCGTTAGCTTTGAGTTTCATGCTGGAGCGCCATCAGTCTTGCGTCTTCTGCCCGACTCTGTGCTTTTGACTCTAAGGACAGTGAACTTTTTTAACGTTTCCTGTGCATTCAACAGTGCTTAGTGAAGTGCATGCAAATGAGAGATAAATTCCTACATCAGTTTTCAAGTCGCCTGTATTCATGCTTGCAAACATACTTGGTAAACAGGGTATGTGGAAATCCATTGCGCTCACATTATGCGCAACGGTCAACGAAATCGTAGCAACAATGTGGAGTCAGTGCCATGCAAGAGAGAATGGAAAAATACATCTTCTAATCACTTTCGTTCTCACTCCTCAGGCGAAAAGCATTTTGTGTATACTGCTTAGCTGAAATATTAAAGCTTTACTCCAACGTGTAGTACAGCGGTCCTTGAAGTTTTAACGCCTCAATACCCATAAGTCAAATTGTTTCAGTCTGGATACTCCTTTTCAACAAAGTTTAATAACAAAAAATTGTAACAAATAAAACAGAACTGGTAAAGTAAATTTCACTAGATTAGTGAGGAAAAAGGCCCATGCAAAGGCTGCATCACATTCATCAGCACCAGTCTTCTTATGTGGGTACAATGTTGCTAGATTGCTAGAACGAATGCTAGAAAAGTCAATCTGGATGGAAGTAAGCCCAAGTTCTTAGAATGAGGACTTGAGTCCGGATCTGGACTTTACTTCCCAAAATTTCTGAATACCCCCAGGATCTAATCCTAATATGGCCAAGAGTATTGAGGCAAACTTTAAGAACCCTGGCGTTGTGCAAATGCAAAGAATTAACAGCAGGACCATCAGGAAAACAAAGCGGCGCTTGCTGTGCTTGTCATGATTCTTCAAGAAAGCATGCATTGGTGATGGGTGTCACCGCTGGTAAATTGTAAGAATTACCTAGAGAGGTTTGTTCTTGTGCTTTTGCGATTTCTACCCTGCTTCGACCCAAGTTTAATGGTGAATTTTGGTTGGGAACGTTGATCCACTGCAGAGGATTGATGAACGTTGCTTTTGCAGGTATTGGTGGATTTCACTATTCTCATGCGTGGCTGTAGTGAATTGTCGTCTTCCGATGAATGCTCCACACTTAGCATATCCTGGTTGGTGGATCTATTCCAGAACATATTTTAATAGGAGAGATAAAGTAACGAAAGAAAGGCTATGTGTGGTTCTAAAAATCCATTAAATCGCATCAACTAGAGTAAACAAACCATGAAAATACGCTTTGCATACGAACATTTACTCGGCTTTGCAATTATACCTTTTCGCATTTAAACAATTCAGTTTGAAAAGTGCAAACAACGTTTACTCGCCTGAAACTCAATTGTCTTTCAAAGTAACGCAAAAGGTCCTGATAAAATTATCAAAAAAGTCTAACTCGGAAATTTAGGAAAGAAAAAGATTATTGACGAAAATATTTTTGACTGAATTTGAATTAGGTATGTGCTTCCTTTCTTCACAATCACCGTTTCTGTTGGTTTATTTTAATTTACCGAGGAAATACAAATGACGTGATTAAAAATTCAGGTATCAGCAGTTGATGCGTGCGAAGTTACGTTTGCAGAGCAAAATTTCGTTAATTCAGAAAGCTCATCAACCTTCTTAAGGGATAAATTGTTAGCACCCCACTCCCAAACAGGTTGCCATAGTTGAAATTATCATTTTGGGACCGGCAGCATGCTTTTGTCAGCGCTGCATATTTTGTTTTATCATCGCCATATCTAGTATATTCTAAACTGTGAATGAATATATTAGGACAGGGTTTCTCAACCGGGGCCCTTAGCCCCTCCTTGGGGGCCACGCAGTGGATCTCCGGGGGCCACGAGCAGAGGTCTTTACTAAATAGCTCTGCCGTGATATTGCAAAACCCAAGTGTAACAGTTAAATTTAATTTGTGGTTTTCATTATGACGTCATAGACATCTCTTGTGACAGGTTTGATCGGGGGGAGAGCACAAGTGTTGAGAGTCTTCGGAAGGGGGCCACAAACAATAAATGGTTGAGAACCGCTGGATTAGAACAATACAATTGTTTCTTTATACATCAAATCAACAATCAGTTTTAACAATGAACTTGCATGTTTTGTAATGAGAACAGTTGACCATGTGACACATATGTATGTGCTGCTTGCAACGAACGCAATTATTTGAGCAAAAAATGATTTAATCTATTATTTTACATTCTAAACCACGCAGTGTCGTTACAACAGGGGCGGCAGTACCGGAACTTCGTTTTTTCAATCGGAGTTCCTCGTTTAAAAATTTCATGCGTTAGCGTAAAAAATCCTTTTTTGACGGAATTGGGGTTTACTCGCTGAATTTTTGAAATATTCCTGAAGTTGGGGTAAATTTGTCACGAGGTCTAGTAATGATTTTTTTGGTTATTTTCTGGATATTCAAAGAGTTCTGAGCAAAAAACACGGGAAAAGTTTCTTCCCTCTTCCTGTTTCTCCAACAGCTTTTTTCACTACAGCGGTTTGTACTGCATTCAATAGTGCGCCCTCCATTTTCTGTTCGACCACACAGCCAAAACTTGTCGACCCACATGTTTCAATTCCCCAAGTTCACTCAAAACGCTAACGCGTCATGTAGGTACTGGTAAGTCTTTGACAGAGAGAAGTACAAAGTTGAGTCAGTCAGAGACAGTAATCAAGCTAAATAGAATCACAGTAAACGCAGCATCGAAAACTTCAACAAAAGCTTGTCTACAAGTGAAGTAGGGTATTCGAGAAATCGTCCTGCCATGCTGTGTTTCATTATTCTTCAAAGATTCTGAGTGCACTTATCAATGCCCAAGTTTCGAAGTAACACAGAGGAAAAACGGGAGTAAATGTTTTGCGAGCAGATTGGACTGTTCTCGTTTTACCTCTGTGGAACTTCGAAACTTGGAAAATCTTGTCTAATCAACCCTTGTTCGCCACTGTAATGTTACAGAACAGTTGAAAAAAAACTTGGTTCATTTCAATTGACCGACAGTTTTAGTTGAAATAACAACCTACCGGCACGGTGGAAGCATAAGCTGTTGACTTTTCGGACGCTCCCTGCAGGAAAAATAATACTTTAAATGAATATATTGCGCAGCAGCCGAAAATAGGAAGTAAGTCCTGGATACGACACAAAAATAGTTATTTTTGACATGCAGGTATAAAATCTATTCTACCAATTTTGCAAGGAGGGTGTAGGAATTTCAAAATTTGCGAACACTTTGTTCGGATCGGAGATGAAGCAGTATGCAGGAACACTCTTTGTGATCTATCGGACGTCTAGTTTTGGCGTTTGGGGAAGAAAGCTGGGAAACACCACTTAAAAGAATGTAAAATTTGGAGTATATGCTGTATACAAGATGAAAAACCACTGAAAGGAGCATAGGCGTAGCCAGGGGGGCCAAAGGAGGCCATGCCCTCTCAAAATTTTTAGAAAATAGTAATTTTGTGCTTTGAGAGGCATTTTTCTAAACAAAATAGTGTTATTCGCCTACAATCAAGCATTTTGGCCTCCCAAAATTTTTTGGCTGGCTACGCCACTGGAAAGGAGGCACATCTGGCCAAAGGATCTATTTCGCCAAGCAGGATACAAGTTTTTTTGAGGGGAGTGAGCGCCCTAAAGCCTTAACTGCATTCACCACCATTGTATTTTGTGATACATTTAGGTAAAATTGGACTGTTGACTCAATTCCAAAAAAACAGGAACTTAAATTTTTATTTCCACAAAGCAAGAGCTGCGATTCAGAAACAAACCCATAAACACTCAAAGTCCTGTACGTTTTGCTGAATGCAAGAAAAAGACAGACATGACCAGGGCAACCAAAAGTCAATAAAGTCAAAAATTTTCTGTCTTTTTAAAAGCTTATGAAACGCCCACAAACCAAGTTTCACTCTCATACCATGAGGGAATCCCAAGTTATTAGGTCAAAAAAGTCAAAAATTATCATTAGGTCAAAATTTATCGTTGGGTCAAACTTTTCTTGCTACAGTTTTTTTCTCTTTATCGATATTTTATTGAAACTACAACAACTGATATTGACATGCTTTTGCAAGTTTCGTTGCAATTCTGTAAAAATAATAGGCTTGTTGCGATTTTTGACGTAATAATATTGTTTTGTCCACTACTGGACGATTGAATATTATGTAGGATAGGCGTGGTAAGGCAAGAAACATTATTATTATGTAGGATAGGCGTGTAGGCGTGGTAAGGCAAGAAGCAGAAAATTTATAGGTCAAAAGAAAGTCAAAATTTGCAAATTATAAAATCAAAATTTTAAGTTTTTAGGTCAAAAAATCTGTTGCCCTAGTCATGACACTGGAAGTATTTTGTTTGCCCCAAGAACATGAAATTGTGCATGCATGTAATGCTCAACTTTGGCGAAAAATTATCTCCCGCAGCTGTAAGTTCTACATAAATGGCTTGACAGTTTTACTTCTCAACAAGTGCAGTGGCAAGGCAGCCCCGTACCCCCGGTCGGGAGGGGGGCCGACCATTCGTAGGGGCCCCACAATGTATATTGTATTAGTATGTTAGAGCCGTCTCTCCACCCTTGACTTTTACTCTTCTGGTTTTTACCCTCAATGCAGAGCCGGTAGATAGCATGTAATATCATGATTCGTTAATTTCGAAAAAGCATTGCGGATATTCGGACACTATAGCAGTATTTTGTAAAGTTGTGGTTACGTCAGAACAAGGCCACTTGTTAATTGTTAATAAAGTCTTGACCTTCTCCACTTGACTTCGATGGCTTCGCCCTTGTGCGTTGAAATTCTCGGGGAGATTTACGTCATAATGAATGTGCTGTGGAGTGTTGTGCAATCGCTTTGTAGTTGCGTACAGATAGAGAGACTAGGTTTCTAGTTCAACGTGAAAAAAGTTTTCGTGAAAGCTGCTTAAAACAGTTTATGTAAAGTTGAAACGAAGGAAGGCTATTGTGTCAGTTTGTCATATATATGTCTGTGAAGACTGTGTTAAGGCAGTCTAATTTAAAGTTTCGACCAGAAATAACGGGGATAATCTCGATAAGTTTAACGCTCGCTTGCTCGATCTTAAAACGCCTTTTCAGATTTAATCTCACTTGCTATGTGTCATAATGAAGATGGATGGTGTCAGATTCCAATAAATTCGTTCTTATTAGAAGCGTGTGAGAGATTTCCAGACTGTTGAGGACAGTGAAGACAGAGGGGCTGCTGGGAAACAGTTTGTTCTACGCACTGCTTCCACCTATTAGCTTTTGGTGAAATCACCAAGTTGATTACATTGAGACTGGCTATCAGGGGGCTAATTTGCAACTGGCTCGAAAAAGCGCGCAGCTGCCTAAATGCTTGCTCATATTAAAGGGCTCCATCTGGATTTTTTGGGGGGTCCCAACAGCCTTTCACACGGCTCTGTTCGCAACGATGCATATCTCGTAGTGAATTGCAGACGTTTGCTATAAACTATGTTAAGGGTGACATGGCCTTAAATAAAAAGGAGATGTTGGTTTGCCTATACACCCCTCTCTAGGAAATGCTAAACTTGGAATAATAAAAAAAAATGTTACTTTATGATTTTGTGAAGCGAGTTCAATCACCATCAATGTCGTCAGGCAATGTTTTCCAATGTGTTCTCTTTAAGAAAACCTATTTTTACAGCAGTTAGTCAGCTGTAATAAGTTCGACATTAGCGCTCCTTTGTTATATAGTAGCAGCATCAGCAGAAAAATCAATTGTATCAGGGCAATTAGACGTTTCCTATTCAATAACAAAACTTTTTCATTTTTTGAGCAAAATTTTAATGATGTTCTTAAGTTCCACGACATAAGCGTGGAATTCGAGAATAATGCCGAAAAAAATATTTTGCAAAGACTCACTCCCAATCCCAAATGAAATATTGAGTCTATTTTCGATTTCAACAGAACGTGGATCCGGGTGGGACTCTGTCTTAGACTCATTCTTACACTTAAAAGCACTAGTCTTTCTGTATGCTTTCGAGGAATCAGTTGACTGTCATCTGCTTTCGTCTTTTTGCGATGATTCAAACTTGCACACGATTCCTTGCTTACACCCATCATTCTTACACATGACAAAAATCTGGGTCGTTTGGCTGTTTTCATAAACCCGAATATTTGGAAAGCGCGGGTAACCAACAGCGGTTATAACAAGCTGTCCTTTTCTTGTTGCACGTTAACATCCATGAATATTCGACACCACTCAGCGCTTTTAAATTGCCACATCCTCTTCTCTTATCAGCAGTGACGAATAAATACAGCCGGCTTGAACCCTACCAGGATACATTGCTGATAAGCTCTGTCTTACGTCACCTTCGCCATATTGTTTGAACGTTTTATTTTATCTTTCAGCAAGCCCTTCTTGTATAATATATAATAGTGTATCGTCTTTGCTGATGCTCCAGCAGTAAGACTACAACTTTGATGACACTTAATAGATCACTGCAACACACCCGCTACAATGTCGATCAAGTCATTTACCCTGGCTGCAATCGTTCCCATTTATGCAGTTTAGTCCCCAGCAACAAAATCAGGATTTTAAGGGAAAGTTGATGAAAAATACAGAAAGCATGAGCAGCATACCATCTTTGCAATTAGCACTTTTCAGAAAAAAACGGCAAGTCTACAATACAATGCAATCTAATCTTATCAGTGCAGTGTGCGGTTGAGATTTAGACAAAAATTATTCAGATAAATTAAAAGTACCTGGATTCAGTTTTTCCTGTTGGCATCTATAGCAAATTAATTTACCTGTATCCGAATAATTTGAACTTAGGTTTTCAGTCATGACTCACGTAAACTGAAGTGAACAGGTATTACCGAGCATGCCGTGATAGTGCAAGATTTTAAATTGACAGACTTGCCAGTAACAAGCAAATAGTGCCGCCTTTGTTAGAGGAATAACCCCTTATTTGCGCTGACATGCACGAAATACGAATTGTTTTCTTATTTTGCCATTTACTTCAACGTTATGTTCAAAATCGTCTCAAAAAAATCTTAAACTCGGCAAAAACGTTTTTTGCAAGTTGGAGAGGTGGTTAGACAGTTTCTCAAGAAAGCATTTAAAAGCTGCTTTTTGTTCAGAACCTTCGTTATGGCCTTATGTGTGGAACACACAACAAATGTGTATAGAGTGCAACAAAAGAAAGCGTTTAAAATCATGTGCCGCAGGATGCCCTTCGAAAATGTACACCTTACCTTGGGGTTATACGAAGACAAGAATGTTTTGGCATGATTACATGCAAGTGAATTTCGTGGTTGAAGTTACTTTGCAAACCATGTCAATGGCCTAAATTGTGCAATGGTCATGAACTTTATGAATATCCAGTGGATGGTGGTTGTAGCTTCCTGATACTTAAATTCAGGCCCACATCAGAAGAACCATAAAATTCGGATAATGCACGTTACCTTTATTCACACAAGCCCACAAAACGTAGCCAACAAAACGTTGCTCACAAAACGTGGTCAACGAAAATTATGGAAAGCAGCCTTGTGCTACGAGGACCTTGTGTCCTTTTCAGAAACAGCCTTATGCTGTGGCAGCCTTTTGCTGCAGAGAAACGCGGACGCGCAATTACTCCAATCAAGGGGAAACGTCGCGTAAGCACAGCACGCAAGCAAAAATACGCAGCGATTCTGCGAACGTTACAGTGGTACTCCATGTAAAAAAGTTTGTGTCTAAAACAAAAAATCGATAGCCAGCTCAACCAAGTTTTTGTTAATGAGATAACCTTACCTAAAGGTACCAGACTTCATCAAGGCAGTTGATCGCTAATGTAAGTAATATTTGCAAAAAAGTTTCTCCAAAAACGTGCTCTTTTCCACTTGGTTTTATTCAACCTTTTCTTTAAGTTCATGTCATTAGCGGAGTTTTTGGAAAACAGGGAACAGGGCATAGGATCTTGCATTGCTTTAATAGTTGTTATCAAAAACACATTTCATCCTGGCAGATAAAATGGACAAAGGTGCACGGTGCTGAGCGAAAAATCAAATACAGATTTTGTTGTATGTTTTACCAACTTTTCTTAAAGTCCGCTGGCGTTTCGCTTGCTTAAATGTAAAAGAGCCTACTGGCGTATGTGTTAAAGTTAGCTGTTCACAGATTTACGTGCAGCTACCAGCTAAAGAATGTTTGAAAATATAGTTTATAACTTCCAGTCTGAATCCTGAAATTTTGGGCTATACATCACCAAAGTGTTGCGAACTTTTGATGACTACAGTGCATGGTTGATACCTCCTATACAGAATATTTTTCCTATCTGCTGTACCAAACAAATTGGTGAAAAATGTTGATACTATTTCATTAGCGTATACGTACTTGTGCCGGTGGCCATGATTGACGCAGCAATCCCGCTTCTCCTTTCCTAACATTGTCGCGGGTGGACTAGTCGCCGCAGCACATGTTGCTGGGTTCACTGTGCAAATCTCGTTGGTGTCAACTGTGCTTTGAGCGCTTTGCTTGCATTGTTTTTTGCCTTTCTGCATTGTGCTTCTTGTTTAGTTGCATGGTCATTTCTCAGCAGGGGCGTAACGAGGGGGGGAAAGGGGGGAACAATTCCCCAGGTGCCGAATCACTATGGGGTCGCCGAATGACTGTGGGGCTTCTTGACCCGGGCGCCATCTAACCTCGTTATACCCCTGTTTCTCAGCAAAGCCAAGTGAGCGAGCCTTACTTTGGTGTCATGCTAATACACCTACTCCGTTTAAATCAACACTCAGTAATACTCACTGCTCAGCTACAGATGTAATATTTGCTTCGGACTTCCGCTTGTTAAGATTTTGTTGAATCTCATCTTGACTGCAACAATGTAATTGAAGAAATGAGCAAAATCATTATGGTTACTCAGTATACAAGGGCCATTTTCTTATTTATTTGTACAATGACTTGTTATCTTTGATTAGTTATAACTAAGTTGCAGTATTAGTAAAGTGATTTAGCTAAACCATAGTTTTAGGACTTTAAAGTTTCCAGCACATACTATAATTGAAGAATAACGAGGTATTTGAGAAATATTACTACCGCCAAAATAGACGTCATCTTACAAATCACCACTCAAAAAAACATTTTGTCTTTAATTTATCCATTACTGCAGTATTTATGATTCTACTGTCTCCAATCTTCATTCTTCATTACGATCAACAAAGTGGGCATCTAGCATTTATGTGTTTGTAATCTTGATGGCAGCCAAGATGTTTTAAGATCATGTGTCAATATCTTGAAGTGTATCCAGGTGAACTCTAAGTGTCGCTCAACTGGAGCTTGCAGTGGCGAGAGGCCTCCACATCCCACAGGTATAGTATTCGTTTAAAGTTTTTTAGGTATTCATTAAGGTTCTATAAGTTCTGAAAGTTTAGTTATGTTAAGGTTTTGTAAATTCATTCCAGACAGTGAAGATCTTTTTACGAAGTTTTCCAAAAAAAATGAGAAACTTGTAGTGATTTTCGGAAGGAGGTGGGTGGCCCTAGGTGCATCAGTAAACACTGAAATTAATCATTCATTTTTCATACCAACATTTCCTCAGGAAACTTTTGAGAGGACAGCTCAGCATGTTGGAGAGTTTTGCAGTCTCCACACTAAGGTGCAACCAAGTCAGATCAAATGTGTATATNCCCTAATCACACCACCTGATCCTTAGCCTGGTTCTGGAGCGTTTTCTCCTGAAAGTACTCAACAAAGTTGCATCGCCAAACTTAGTTTCCTAAGACATTCTGGCCACATGGCCCGAACTATCGNAGCTGGGATCTCTTTGTTCGAAGAAGTGGTTCGACATCGAGGACTATGCGTATTTCACCACCGCTAACCCTGTGTCATGATGCACTGTGATGTTTTCCAGAAAAATATGCATGTCTGCCGCTTGCATTTGTGATAACACTCCTTTGATCATTGTCCAGGTCTCAAAACCGTAGGTGAAGATCAGAACAAAACTAGTTTGAATGAATGAATGAATTTGTTTGACAGCAGACACGAAGTCCATAGTACAAACACACACTCTGCACAACGCAGGTTGATAAAAACATAAACAACATAACATTTTGCAACGTAGTTGGAGCCAGAACCACAGGATTACAGACACATTCTTAACACTATTGTTCACTAACCCGTAACACTGGGTACAAAATTACTGCAGGGTAGGACACTAATTCCTAAACTGGTCGAGGCCAGGTAAAGTACGAATGCGTTGTGGCATGACCCGCCCTCAAAGGAACAANCACTGCAATGTTCGAGCACTCAGTCACAAAGTAAAATGCGATTGTAGTGTTCAAAGAATAAGGACGAATACAGGGTAAATAATCTGACTGCATCAAAGCACGAAACCATACGTTGTTAGACTTTCTGCATCTTTCGAAAACAGGTACGTATTTTTTCTTAATACGGCCTCAAAGGTAGGAATGTTACATTGAACCTGGTGACTACTAACACTCGCTCTCCAGGGCAGGTTGCATAGAGCTCTGCATCCAAAATTATAGGTCACACGCAATCTCTGCATGCAAGACTTCCTGAAATTGTACCATATTCGCGATGCATACATGGGCGTACAAAAGGAACGAAAAAGTACATGTTAACTGCATTTGAGCATCGGGAAAAAGAGGCTCCAGCTTGTTTGATGCACAATTTTGATATCGCAATTGTCTCTTAATGTCTTTGTTATCTGAGAGCTCAGTATCCAGTACAATCCCCAGATATTTGTAGTGGTTAACTGATTTTACATTTTGACCAACCAGTGTCAGTAATGGGGTGACTATGCTTTTTGCACCCTTAGCTTTAAACGTCATACAAACAGTTTTATTGCAGTTGAAAATAATTCCATGCGATTCTGCATAAGCCTGACACACATCGACTATACTTTGCAATCCACGTACACTTAAACAAAACACACAAATACGGTATCACTAGCAAACATCAAGTGATTTAATAAGACTTCACCAATATAACACCCTGCTTTGATGTTGACTTTGATGTTGTTTAGTTCAGTGGATAAATCATCTAAATATTCAGCAAACAAGTATGGACTCAATACCCCCCTTGTCAAACCTCATTAGTAACATGAAATGGTCCAGGCAAATGCTTGCCCGTTTTGTTTGCATCGTTTGTTCTTTGTACCCATGTTTGAGCAGTCGCACAAATTACATTGGCACTTTTCTTTGAATTAATTTCGCAAATAGTTTCAGGTGTATACTCGATCGAATGCGTTCGAGGCACCTAAAACAGCACGCACTGATGAACCATCGGTTACGAAGTATGAAGCAGTTTGCTTCAACAAAAATGTACATTGATCAGTACCATGCCCAGCCTTGAAACCAAATTGATTGTCTGTGGTTCCCAGGAAAGAATATATGCTAGATAATATGAAGTGTTCAAGTAGCTTTGATACTACTGTGGTAACTGCCACATGTCTGTAATTTGATGTGTCAGTCATATTTTGAAAACCAAGAGCTTTGTGGTATTTGAAAACTCTGATTTTGTGACCAAAGGACGTTGGCGTTCACGCATTACTGAATGCCCTTTACCAGTGCGAGTGTCAATGTCTTTGTTCTGCCTTCCGTCACTCGGGAATGCCACCCCAAGTGTTAATCTGCTGCAGTGTTTTACCGTTTACTTGCAGGGTACACACTGACTCGTATTTCCATAGAGATAAGGAGGTATTTGTCTTAGTACAAATTTCTATTTCAGCTTGATCGCACGCAGCTGGAAGCCGACACGTACATTCTGGAGTCAAATCGTTGGCAAAATACAAAAGCTTGCACTTTCCATCAGTGATGCATTCGTTACGCTTGCTGTGACTGCCTACCCAACTCATGCAAACTGTGAAAAAGAGTTGCGACAGCACGCACTCTTCCTGGAGTCCAACACCCACAACGAACGATTTGGACTTAGACGCCGTTGGCATGTGTATCAACTATTGAGCAGAAATACGATGACTTGACGGCCAGCAGAAGGTGGCCGTTAACGCATTACAGCAGAACTTCTTAAGAACTTTCTCTCGGGAATTACGGATTCGCCTCTATGCTCTTATTCAGGGTCGAAAAATGAGTTGTAGACATGCTTTGCAATAAAAGACATTTTTTTCACTTCTAGAAAATTTGGCCTGTGGCATTAAACTTTATTGGAGAGAGAGCGTTTTGTCTGTATTAGCAAAATTTCATCTGTGGTAATATGGAAATTCGGTCCGTAGGAGAAAACCGCACAGAATATCCACCAATTGCGGTTCAGCTATTTCGCAGCATCTTCTGTCGGGGCAGTAGGCATACTATTTTTTAGAAAGGCTAGGAAGAAGTCCTTTTTTGTGCTTAGAAATGAACGATTACAGCTCTCAGACAACAACTGTTTATTTTCTTAGCGTTTTGGAAGGCTTACTTACCACAGTTTTAATATCTGTCACTCAGGTAAGAGTCAAGTATGTACTTTCCACGATGGGTGTAAGCAAGGAATCGATCAGCAAATTTTTAATAGGAAATCGATTTCACGTAAAATTACGCATCCTCAGT
>JGI24159J19872_10004889_pt1 | contig 17204 bp, 7 predicted proteins | sample Ectturendosymbi4_FD_19872 | JGI IMG/M metagenome (IMG submission 19872) | reverse complement strand
TGCTTATATTTTGCCCCCTAGACTGTTTTTTTCGCTTTGAAGTCAATTGCTAGGGCGTGGGCTGCAAATTGCAGATTTATTCTGTGAGCTGCGAAATACAGCTATGCCCGACGTAACGGCAATTAAAGACTCATGCCACGCATGGTTGTTTTGAACAACTTTCGAATGGTTGCTTACGCATTAGCGAAACAATTTTCTTACTTGCTTGCGGCTGTTTTTTGGTCTGTTCAGCACTTGACATCAAACGGTGCATCATCACGTGTAATCCTTGTTATCGCCGTACAGCTGATTGACGCGTACTTCACGCTATTCACGGTTTGCTTGATACGCCGTCGCTGCGGCAAAACCATTTTCGGCGTCAGTCGTTCAACCGTGTCATCATTTGTGTGTCACTTTAAGCCAACCGGACACGCAGTCACCGTCATTGTCGTCATCGTCATCGGCGTCGCTTTCGTCGTCAGCAGGAGTTGCTGCTGCCACGCAAAGTCCGCAGCAGCCACCCGGTCACGTGACACTCGTGTCAGCCCTAAACGTCTTTCCGAAGCCGCAGAAGCCCAGGATATGTGTAGCAGCCGCTGACTGGGACACTGAAGACGAGGCGCCGTCTCTGAAACCACAGCAGCCTGCCGATTGCAGCTTGCCCCCGGAACCTTTGCATCGGGATTCACAGAGTCATTCTCGGCCACTCACTCCAAACCGCTGTCATTCGCCCTCACGCTCCGTATCGCCTGTCAGTCATTTGCCACCTCCGCCTTCACCTTGCGAAAGGTAACGTATTCGCATGTCGGTTTTGGAAAACTGCGGTTGAGTAAATATATTCGTGCGGATGAAAGCATTACCACTGTTGACTGCGAAACAATGCAGGCTAGGATTTGCGGTTGCATGAGGGCGAAATATGTTTTACTCGCAGAAGCCTATTTGTACAAGTGTTTTTATTTTGTAGTGCTGATTGGCAGTATGGTCATATGCCAACATGCTTACTCGTAATGTATTTCCAAAACGTGTTGAAGTTTGATGAAAACGTCTCTAGTGTAAAGTTCTACTTTTCCTGTGTACGAGTTTTGCTTTTCCAGTTGCAGGAGTTAACCATGAAATGTAAGAGTTTTAAGTTTTCTACAAAAATTAAGGTAATTGTACGGCTTCTAACTCCGTACTTACTTCAAATTCAAATGTTGTTTCAGCTGAAATTCTTGTAAACATATTGAAGAAGTTGGTCAATAGTTTTTCTCAAACTGTTGCAATAATATATGGTTTGCGATAGTGCTCTTGTAATTATGTTTAATCGTAATGGTTTCATGGGTATGTTTAATCGTAATGGTTTCATGGGGCTGAACTCACTGTCTATAATTTTATTTTTTTTTCACATCTCCGACTAANTGGTGACGTTGTATGGTTGGGTTGATATCACCAATGCATGGTTTCCGTTGCATCGCAAACAAGCAAGTTTTTGAGTCTGTTTGCAAACTTCATAATTTTTTGTTTTAATATTAGAAACACATTCCTTATGCTTNTTAGTAAATNATTATATCCCGTTTATCGTTTTCGTATTTCATTTGACGTTAAGCCGCACTCTTGACATTTATCCAACGCAAGATGCTTTTGCCAAAATTAGTNGCGCTTGACCTTTTACTGACCTTATGTTCAATGCTCTTCGAGAAAATACGTTTACTACAAATTAGTTGAAAACAGAAAGTTTCTGAGTTATTGGAGCTTAAGCTGTTTCCAATATTTAATCAAAACTGCCATTAATGCGAATCTTAAAGGTGAGGTTTAATTGTCGCTGCTTTAAACACAGCGACTGCATGTGTCTTGGATAGATCCACATGTGATTGACATTTATGTAGCATAGCTGAAATTTTTCACAGACAATTTGCATTGCTTGATTTCTACGCAAAGGTACGAGTTATATGCTTGACAAAGCCGTTTGCTGAGTGAAACAAAAATTATTGGGGCCAGGTAGACAATGTGAAAGTTGAGTTTATTTGCAGATCAAAAAGATTTATTTTGAGAAGCTTGCAATCAAACTGCTTAAACTGCCAACGTAATATAACGTCTAGAAGTCGTGCAGAAAGACGATTGAATAGCAATGTGTAATGAAAAAAATAATCAGTTTTTGTCTGTGACGTACAAATCGTGAAACTCTTTTAATTTATCCGTGATTTTATAAAAGTAGAACAACCCTCTATTTCACAGCCACAAAGCTTTAGATTTTTCGAACACCACAAAGTAAACCACATTTTCAGTTAAATTAAACGTGTGTCAATCAGCAATTTGGTGCAAACGGACGACACCTCGCCAAAAATGACTCTAATCCACTCAGTCAAGTCCGCCTGGGTCCCGAGGTGAAGAGACATCAACTGCTGTTGAAAGAAAGATGCATAGCTGTATTTATTGATAAGGTGGAATAAGATTGTGAACCTTTGAAGAAGGATCACTGTTGTGAAGATCTGTTGCTTGAACAGCGCTATAGCATTGATTGCTCATCTTCCATTTTCATCTCAGTTCACCGGTCATTCCTCATTCAGTCACCACATCATCTGACGCCATGACAACCATCATCAGTCCACCTGACTACGAGTAGGTTTAAATTGCCTGCACTGTGCGTAAAAAGTTTGTTTGATTTGGATTCCTGGTCAAAGTCTGACGTTACGAAAATAATATAAGAAACAAAGCTGCGGCAACGCTCAGTTTGCGCTTTCCCGTCGTGAAGGTCTTGCACTAAAACTCCCTCCAGCTGCTGCATACCAACGGCAGTCACGCCATGTTCGCGGTGAGCGTTGTCGTGTCTAACTTCTCGCTTCCTCGACCGCGACTATAATAATAAGGTTTGCGGCGATTGACGTCGGTGTTTGGAAAGTGATTTTTGGCCGGTTCGAAAGAGAATTCTGGAAGGTCGCATGTTGCAAGCAATAGTGGAACTGCGTATGAAAATACAGAAAGATATCACTTTGATTGTGCAGTTGTTTGGCTTGAAAAGATAATTTGACTTAAAAGGACGGAATGCTTGTATTGTGTATCCTGGTAAGCAGTCAGAGATGGAACCCCTATAACTTGGGCTGTTAACTACAGAGTGACAATGCAATCAAGCGTTTTCGACAATGCTTCTTTCATCGCTCTCTTTAAACTCATATTCGCCAAGCAGATAATATTTTAGTTTTGTTCAAATTACTCCATTACGATCGGAAGAACAAGAAGTGAAGTCATAGTAATACACGTTTCGATATTAATTTGAAAGGCATCCAGCCCCAATTCATCTTCTTTTGTGCGATTAGCTTTTGTTTTCATCTCGTTGCCATGCCTATGTCTCGGTGTTGATCTGAATGCTGTTTCGAGCACCTGTACGTTTCAGTTCATTGGTTTCAAAGAGCAGTCTCTGATTTCAACACCCTCTTTGTTGCTGGCATGTGCAGATACAATGCTGATGAAAATCACAACTTCAAGGCCGAAAAAGACCAGGTCGTGCAAGACCTCGCTAAACAGATGGCTTCTCCGTCGCAGAAGACAGGAAAGCAGGTATGCGACATTTCATACATGTTTTCTGTTACGGGCGAATTTCTCTGCTAGTTTTGCAATGCTGATATTTTATTTTTTCTTAAGCAGTTGATGCTTGCAGGTGAATTGCTACAAGCTAAAATACAGAACACAGGCATACAGACTGCAGACATTGTTAAACAAAAACATTCTTCCATTAACGTCTCGTATATGGCTTAGCCTGGCAGTTACAGGAAACCATTGCAAATAATTTTCGCATCGTGTTTGATAAGGTGTCCATGATATTCGCAAGAGGTTGCTCATCTTGAAAAGTGGGTGATTTCAGCTGACCCCGGCTCTCGGCCCAACAAACCTTGCCAGCAAGTTGCTGCTGCTGACCAGCAATCGCTAGCTTCCGCAAATCGCTGGACCAGAACCGCTCATTGAGACACTTTTGGTTGAATCAGGCGCGTTTTTCATGAAATCAAGCACGCGCTCAGATTTTAACGCTTTCGAAAGGTTTCACGCTATGATTTCATTTTGAAATTGTTTTCAAATAAGGGCGACTTTGAAGATGGGATTGCAAAAACACTTCATGTGACTTGTTCTAGTCAGAACCGTAGCCAGAAAGTCGTCAATAGGGGTGTTTGAAGTTTGCGCAGGGGGGCTTGACATTCAAATTTTACAAAAATTCCACTAATTTATAGTGTTTTATATTTCAATTTGGTGGGGCTTGGAGCTTTGTTTGGGCGGACTAAGCCCACAAAAGCCCCCCCGTGTCGACGGGACTGGTTCTAATACTGTGCGATAGATGTGTAGAAAATCAAAGAAATTTTAGTGAGGTTTATCAAACAGGTCGTTGAATCCCTGCCAAACAAACGTGTTCGGTGAGTATCTTAATGGGCCTATTTTTTGTCCAGGTCCAACATAATGCTTGTAAGGTGGTTTTACTCCGTTTTGTTAAACGGCTACTAAGTTCTGTTGGTCCTATTGCAGTTCATCTCTGCTATGTAGCGCGTTGGTTTGCACTGCAGTAAGAACTAAATTAATTTCTGATGATTTAGAGACACTTTTCTCGCGAACTGGCTATTATCGAACGGGATATTGAGCAGAGACTTTCCGTTTCGCCGACAGCAGCGACGCCGTCACCCACGGAAGTGCAGGTGTTAGTTTTAGACGTCTCCTACAGTTCTGTCTCTCTTCACCTTTCTTTTCTCCTTACCTATAGGATACCAGAATCCAGGGCGACTACATTCTTTACTCGCCGACCCTAGCTGCGGTTCTTGAAATCGAGCCTCAGGTACCCATTCACACTGTATTTGTTACAAACACATCATCGAGTATCACGTGCTGAGCACTAGAACTCAGACGTGACAACACGCTTGTCATGCTTGAATGCTTCGCTGGGACCGATTGGGGTTGATGCATGTGAANAATGAAAAGCAAACAAAAGCAAACGAATACAAAAGTATTAACTTGAGTTTGTTTGACTTTCACCATNTAAAAGGTCAATGAAGACGGTTCAACTTGTTGNTTTAATTTCTGTCGCTCGTCGTGTTACGGGGTAATGCTCACTGAAGGTGAAGCCAGTGTCATTGATATACACAATATACAGTGAAATCATATAGCTTTCGTGATTCCTGTTTGTCAAACCTATATTAATTTTTGAATGAATGGATTTGTTGTATTGTAAATAGACTTAACAAAATGTTTTGATCACGGCTTACTTAAGATATCTTAAGTAGACCGTGGTTTTGATTGAAGTTTATGTGACCCACTAGGCCAAGGTTTCTCCACCTTTTTTCTCCCGTTTACCATTTGCCAGCTTCCTAACATAAAATTTATCCCCTGTTTTTTGTTTATTCACCAGCACTGTAGAAAAAAACAAAGTACTGTAGCTTCAGCATCATTGAATTTACCCCCGGGTTAGGTAAAATTCACCCTCAGGGGTAAATTTACCCCGGGTTGATGACCCCTGCACTAGGCGAAACAACTGATGTCTGTAGTGACAAAAAGTTGATAATAACTATGGATGAAGAAGTTTAATATTGGTTTGGCATACGGCGTCTAAAGCTGGCAAAGTGTAGGACCCCACTCTTCTGGTTGAAATACGCCTGAAATCCTTGGTACCATGGGTTCATTGTCTGCATGACGTAAATAGCGATCAGGGAGCTTTGTTCAAAATTTCAAACAGTTGAACTAGGGTTGTCAGTAGTAACAACTGCAAAATATCTGGCTACGTTGACAGCTGAGTAAAAAGATTGTTTGCAACGCTGCCTGGTACATTTGCAATTGAAATTCAAGCTTGGCGGAACATATGAACCACTTTGTCTTGTGCTTTCTATGTTCTTCTGCTGATTCTTTTTCGCTCCAACACTTCCACTCTCATTTCTAGCATGCTGTGAACTTTCATTGTTTGTTTGGTTTACTTAATGTGTGAAATATTTGCACGACTGCCGTTACATGACTCTGTGGAAACGTTTATAGGCTCCGCAGTAATTTATGATGTTTGGTAGCGAATTTTACGTAGCAGCGTCTGTTTCACCTTGCTGTGCGGAATCGGTTGTTCGACTTTATTACGTAACTGCATCAATCCCACATTCTGGACTGACAAGGATTAATACTTTCTCTTTACTTCCGCAAATGTACAATATGGGCAGCAAAAAGTAATGTAAACAGAAGGACAAGGTTTCTGCCCAAAATAAATGCAAGTAACCTTTTTGTCGTCACTAAGACTTGCAACACAGCTTGTATTGCAAATGTAGGATTGATACTACCTTCTCCGTGCCTCATCACAATGTAATTTGCTCAATCAACCACAGGAATCACAAGTCTGATTTAATCTGATGTCGACTCTAATCCTGCGGGTTGGAGCGGTTAAAAGTACGAGATTTAACTTTAATGTGCGCGCATCATCGTCAGATGCTTGTGAAGGGGCGAAAAGTGCCCTTTACCAATCCACACCTGCTTCCGCAACCATAACAAGAGATTAACTTCGTCATCCAGCCGATGGTGTGACTGGTGTTGTTGACAGGAATACAAAGTGTCCAGCTTCGAACAGCGTTTGATGAACGAGATTGAGTATCGACTCGAGCGAACACCGCCCATAAATGAAGATCCAGAGGATGGGGTGTTTGAAGACGTGGCTTTGGAACAGCAGGTTTGTTCAACTCACCTGCAATTGGCGTCCATTCCGCAGGGCCTGGCTTTCATAAAACTAATGCTGTATAAACAGCAGGTTCAATTTGTTATGGAAAGTAAAAGTGGAATGATTCGCCAGTATAGCAGAATCGCGACACATACCCTTTCTCAGGGCCGGCCTTTAGCCAGTTGGACTGATTGCTTCCAATCGGACCCGCGCCAAAGGGGTCCCGCGCTATGCATACTAACTTACTGTAATTTCAATCGAAGCTGCGTGGGTAATGCCGGCGCGAGGCCCAAAGTACATTTTAAGCGTGAGGCCTGTTTCCAACGAAAATCAAAGTGAACTGCGCGTTTTTTAATGCCCGGAATCATCATCATTCCTTCTTTAATTGTAACAATGGCCATTGTTTTTCGGCAATCTGTAGCCTAGTTTTTTCAATAGCAGCTAGCAGTGCTGCCAACCTTGCGTTTTTCCCGCGAAATTGGGCTTGTTTTTTCGTGGAGCTGCGGTGTTTTTTCGAAGGCTTGCGGGTTGCTTGTTTTTGGGATTGTTTCAGTTGAAATTTGCTTGTTTTTTGGGCTTGTTTTTTGCAGATATCTGTTTTGCGGATTGTTTTTTTTTCAAATTTTATGGCACTTTTGCTGTTTCAATGCACCGCTAAAGGCATATTGGGCGTGTTTTTATGAAAATTTGCTCATTTTGGGCTTGTTTTTTCGGATTTGCCTAAATGCTTTTTTGTTTGATTTTCTTGCTGATTTTTCGTTTTGTTGAATTTTCATGCTAACGCATGATGGGCTTGTTTTTCGGTTAAACTACCTATTTTTGGCTTGTTTTTCAAATTTACTTTCTTGTTTTTGCAAAATAACCTGGCATCACTGGCAGGTAGTTACAACAGAGATGGTTAAGTTTTGAAGCTGTTTTCTGTTTCAGTTACAAGCGTTTCGTATTTGGCAGGTCAAGATTCAATAGTTTCTGCAAGATACGGTTCGATAGTTATTGCTGTTTCAACAGTTACAATATTTGTCTTATGAAGGTTGACTTTAGTTTATATTTGCAACTGTGTGCTCGTTAGTCAGGCTTATTCAATTTCTCTCTCATAGAAATCTGATGAGGCAATCTGAGTTTGGCGGAAACGCGTGAAACAAACCTAGTTTTAATTATGCGAACTGAAGATTATCACAGATGTGCAAAAAATAACCTTTCCTTCAAAAGCAAACAGACATTTTCTCTAATGATTATTGACAATTAAGCCATTTGCAAAGTAACAGAAGTGTTGGGACCACCTCCTTCGGCGAAAGAGAAGCGACAGTTAGATTTCAGCGGAGTAAGCCTTATCATGTTCTATCATGTTCATGTGCTTAGAGTTGCATCATGAAATACTGCCGAAACAAGGATTATGGCATCATTCTCACACAGATTGGCACCGAAGTTTCTGAGTTATAGCCTAACAAATGAGAAGTTGCACAAAGTCTGAAAAAGTACACAGGTGCGATGAGTTTTTGTGAAAGTTTTCAAGGCTACTTACAATACTTACCTGTTTTGTAAATTTTCTGAAAAGTAGGTTTACAGTTATTGCAAAATCTGCAATTACTTTATATATTCCATGTTAGATGTCTGAAGAGAAAAAAAATTTTCAAGGCCTGCTCTAATAAGCGGTTTGTGTTCATTACCGGTGGGTGCTCTAGAGGGTTTCACTGTCTGTGACCATTGTCCACGTGTAAAGTATGCAGTGATAGGCAGGTGCTATACTGGGGTTTTGTTGTTTGGTTTCAATGGTTGGATTTGGGCTATTTATTTAAAGAATGTATTTTTTCTGTAACTAAGATGAATACCATGCGTTCAAAGACCAAGAAACATAAACCAAAATTTTCAGTGGCCGTCTGGAGAAGGCCAAAGTTGGGGGCAAACAAAGCCCAAAGCAGAAAAAGAGAAAAGTGGATTGGAGAAGCATTTTAACAGAACTACCTCAGAAATTGCACAAAACGTTCAAGAAGAGCCACACCACAGTGAAGATGGCGACAGCGTAGACAGCTAGCCTGATGAAGTTATGCCAGGTAGTCAAGCCCGCAACAAGAGGGGAAACCCGGGCAATTGCCCCCTAAATTTTTTAAAACATGTTTATTTTTTTGGTACAAAAATAAAATACAATAATTTTGCTCACTCAAAACGTCAGCTGGTTGCGCCTCTGCAAATAATCAAAGTGGAAGCATATGTTCGGGAAGTGAGACAAGTCATTTCGAAATTGTTGAATCTGGCAAAAAAAGGAACCTCGTGCATCTGATGAGACTTGCGAGGACTAAAATTGAAATTGAAAATTTGTCGGAACTATTGGAAAACCAACGATGCTGCTACATGGCCAGTTGTCATGAGTCGGAATGGTAGGAACTATTTAGCCCAAAGAGACGAACCACCTACAGTCACAAAAAAAATTTTTCCCAGATAACGNGAGTGATGGGACACGGCTTTCTAAATTCCCCTGCAAAACAGTACTGCCAGAGGTGGAGCGGTAGATTGTCCANGGCTAATATACTCGNCATTGAAATTGCTGTAGAATCTGCTACTACTGCAAATTTTTAGCTCTGCATGTGCAGTCTCACCACATTAAATGCCTCTGGAGGTATTCATTGTAGCAATTCATGTATTTATTTGGTGTTACGGCGTTGTCCGTTAAGCTTATGCTGGAGGGGTGAAACTGGGGTCATACCCCGGACCTCCCTTTCACATCAACGATTTCTGTCGTTATGACGTGATGTCCCCTCAAAACGTCCTGCACACGCCACTAAGTGGTGCCCCGTAAAAATTCTTCCAATCGGTCCCCGCACTTTTTAAGGCTGGCCCTGCCCTTTGTTTGGCGTGGTTTAAATTTCAAGCCGTCTGGCGCGAGACGTGTGGGAATATTGGGCTCGTTTCGACCTGTTGCCAAAAAAGGACGTGAAAAGCCTTTTTTCTAATGATGCTTTGTTACAACATAGCGATCCAACGAGGGGAATTGAAACCAATAACCAAAAAATCTGGGGTATGCGGAAATTACCTGCTTCCACAAAAATGCACATATAACTGAAGATTTTACTGGGTATCTGGTTGATGTGACAAACTGCCATGCAAATTTTTGTGTACAAATACGTAATGTGCTACAACATATCCATGTAACTGCACTGTTTAGGTTATAGATGTTAATTTAGCAAATTAGCAACACGTCCATAAATATGAGGCAAAGTTCTGTGCTATGAGGTGTAACCTATTTTCATAAAAAGTAGTACCTACTAGCTCTGTAATGCGTCTTATATTGCTGGAGTTATCCTGCATGAGCTCCACCATGCGACTGAGCTTTTATTTCTTTCAGAGAGCTCCTGTTTTCGTTTCTCTCTTGAAGAATTTCAAAGCATTAGATGGAACTTCTGCCAAGTTTACTTGCAAAGTGTCGGCGAATCCGCAGGCTAAGGTACGGTCGTAAAACGTGATTTCAGTTTATGCACGCATGTCATTTTTTATTATAATAATTTATACATTCTATTTTTATACTGCAGGCTATGTTTGCAGTGTACTGTTTTCTTTAGCTTGGTGTGCTGCACAGTGTTAAGGCACGGACGGTTCAGCTATAAATCTGAATAAAGCTCGCATTATTCCATTTACAGTAGATGAATGGCAAATCCCTTAAATCAAATTTTTCCAGCTTATTGTGCTAAGAGTTTGAAGACCTTTTTATTAAAACATGCTTTCACCGTCGAAACAGGCATGAGTTCGAGAATTGTCAGGGGATTGTATGCAGAAGTTGGGTTCATTCCCCCTCAGTCAAAAAACATATATGACCTCTTGCTTGTTAAACTCAAGGCAAATTGTCGACTCTTCCCTGGGTTGTTTATTGTTGCATAACGTATGCTACTTTGCAATTGCAGGTATATTGGTTCAAAGACGGCAAGCAGATTTCAAAACGATCTCAGCATTACTTGCAGTCCGGCGATGGGGAAGGCAACCACGAGTTGTACATACCTCATCTGTGCATGGAAGATGACGGGAACTACACAGCGCTCGCTGCCAATCCCCAGGTAAATGGTGGTTGTGTCACAAACAAACTGTGCTCCAGAAAAGCGTTGCCAAAATGCTGCAAGTACTTGGAAATCGGTATAACAGCCGGAAACACGTTTTCAGTAATTATGCAAACGTACGCACTTATATGTGAGTCCTACCCAAATTCAGTAATGCCCATTTTTTGATTTAATTATTTTTTAAATTTAATTTCTGAAATTAAATTATTATTTATTGAATTGCGCCTCCTGCACTCGCGTTCATTGCTTCGCTTTTAAAATACCGGAGGTTAGTTGGTTGATCTGGTTTTCTATTTACCAACCTGTACATATGTGCCAAGAGTTTAAAATGATTAACACTTCGCAGTCTGTCCCAAAATGTAGATGGTGTAAATGCAACAACTGCTAGCGATATTTTAAATATCTGACCAGGGGCAATAAAGCTCAAACGGATGGTTCCGGGCCGTGAATGTAAAAGCGTCCTTTGTTGTAAATGATTAAGTTCGACCTTTACTGTGCTTTTCATCTTCGGGTCATGACGTAGCATTGCGTATAATCACGTGACTAATAATTGTAAACTAGGAGACTGTTTTGCTGCCTCTTTAAATCTTCCTTGCAATTTCTCTACAAGTAGCCACAACNTAAAAGGTTAAGAAGTGTGCTAAACACATAATATCCAANACGAGTTTTTACGTACGTTTGTAAACGTTGATGATTTTTCACCTGAGAAATGATGTGCTTTTGGTTTTCACCATAGTGTTTTTTTGAGAAATGTCACTGTCCGGTTTAATATCCCTTTAACGCCGCAATAGATTTGGGGAGCGGAAACATCATGACGACGACGTCAGGTCAAATCTGGCTTTAAGGTTACTACAAATAAAATTTGTTGTTATTTCAAAGTCGTTTGGTAAAAGAAGCGTAAGCCGACCAGATTTCAATCTTCTAATATTTTCTCTTTATGTAGAGGGTTTGGAATTTGTTGTTTCCGAAGCTGGAAAGCTGTCGTATATACACAAGTTTGTGCAACATACTGAACACAATCTGACTGTGACCGATCAACTTCACTTTATTTTGTACAGTAGGGTCAGCGATATTGCTTGTAGCGCAGCAATAGCTAATGAGCTCAGCTTTCTCATAAATTTCCAAAAAAACGTTTTTGCTTTTGTTGTGACCGCACACTAACAATTCTTACTGAGAAATCTTGCAAAAAATGAAGTTCCGAAACGGAAAATCAATGTCGGTGAACTTTTAAAATTTTCAGAAAACAAGCATGTTCNACCCGCTTTATAAAATATTGTTAACCTTCATCATGCTTGAGTATATATCAGGGTTTCTTTAAGGTGTTTTAGGGACCCGATTCGGGCCCCTAGAATTGCAAATCGAGTCCCTAGAATCAGAGAAAATTGGGTCCCTAGAATCAGAGAAATCGTGTCTCTGCAGGTCCATACCGGGTACCTAACATTTTCCTTAAAAAAAACTGGTGTATATATAGAAATTAAGTTGTTAATTAATCGAACTCGGTTGACTTTTCGAAAATTTTGTTCTCATAGTTTCTGTACGGAGTTCTGTTTCCAGAAAGGATAGGGCGGTCCCTTGTGTGTCGTCAGAGATTTTGCTTGATGTTAGTTGTCACGTCACACGGCGTGTCACAAATAACCTTGCGACCACGAGACGACAAGTTAGAGAAGTGCGTATCAAGGACAGCTTTGAACGCATTTAACCTTCAAAAACAACCTTTCATCAACCTGCATCTCATTTCTGCTGAACGTGAGGACCTAAACCACCCCTCGCTGCACACCCGTGACATTGCCTAATGCGTGCACGAGAGACGGCGCGTTTCGTTGCAGGGCAATTAACGTTAACGCACTGCGGTTTTCTCAGGCCCTCTCATCATGCTTTGACGCAGTGAAACGTACGTAAGAGTGCTGCAAGACACTGCGCAAATAGAATCCTGGCAAGTAAAACAAACGGCGTTTGACTATAGCGGAGAATGTCGATCACTTTAGTATGCTCATGTTTTCTGAAACCTCCAGTGTTTTTGTGATAAACCGAAATGTTAAAAAAAACGTGGCAATACTAGCGAGATTTGAGGAGTCAAAAACCAATGCAATCTTGCATAAATCGAAAGGCATGTTTTACAGCACAAAATTATTGCGGGTGACACAACGGTGATAACCTAAGGTTATTTTACTCACTGTGTTGTAAAAGACGGTTTGCAGTTCCCATTCGTTTTGCCAATTAACGTTCCAAGTCTTTTTAAGGTTATTTTTGTGTCAAAACTACCAGTAAGCAACTGCTACGAGTTCAGTGTTGATCTTAGGCATGCTTTTGAAGCAGCCAGTACTGTAATTATCCACCAAGCAATTATTCCAGAAAAGCATTTCGATTTATTTATGTTGAAAATGACTCGTTGATGTAGCAAAAGGTGTGAAGTCTTTTGATTGCAGCGTTTTGACTTTATTTAGCCTGTTTCACATATGCCAAAGTACAAATATCAGCCCTTGCTATACTTGTGTATAGGGCGTAAAATGTAGTAGTGGATATCTGGGTATCCGGCCAACATCTTCCAGCTTCAGCCAGCTTCCTTCACTAGATCGGCTGTCACCGGATGGCGCCGTTTTGAGGTAGAAGCGGCGGTAAACGAACATTCTGCAATCCGGATGTTCCTGCGCATGTTGCAAATGATCCTTTGATTGGTTTTCATTTGATTTCGGAATCTTTGTTTGTTGCGATGTACAGAGCATCGGGCCAGTGTTGGGGAAGGTTGACACTTTCAGAAAAAGATTTTTTTGGTAACGCCCACATCGTAAAGTTATTTGTCAAGCTTAGCAATGAAGATTTCAAAATTTTAGGCCAAAACTGTTTAGTTACACAATAAATCTTTTAACTTCATCGTTTTCGCAAACTTTCAACTGTCAAAAACTGACGATTTGCTGGCAAAAATAATAAAATAACTCCAAATATTTTACTGGAATTTATAGATCAGTGGCAATTGCCGCCTTCATTTCAAAAACACCTGAAAAGCTGTTAATTTTCCTTGATGTACTGCCACGTCCTGAACAATCAACAAACATCAGTGCTTTTTTCGATTGTCCATTGTTACTGTCTGTCAAACCTGTCACCACGACTGGTCCTGCCACTAGGCCCGTAGCCAGGTTTTGAAGTTTGGGGGGATATATTTTAGGGGGGAGATATTTATATTTTTATTGTATGTTTCAGATAAATATCAAATAAACATAACAAACAATTTTCTGGGCACAAATAATTTGGGGAGCACAAAAATTGGGAAGGGGAATTGCTCCCAAATCCTCACCGATGGCTACAGACCTGCCTGCTGCTCTGTTTTATTTTTTGGTTGACTTTACTAACCCCGTCGCCTGCTGCAGGGACGGGTCAGTAGCACAGGAAGATTGGCGATGATATCGGAAAGACAGCCTGTGGTAAATAACACCGTGACGCCCGATATCACTCGGTCCAGGTAAATTGCCGTTTGATTTTAACCGTCACGCTCGACCGAACTCATTGTCACGCTTGACCTAACTTTTGGAGAGCTGCGAGCGAATCATTCCAGCTTGGAATTATCACAGTATAACAGGAAATGAACACAGTGCATGCAAACGATTTTTACTAACAGAGATCAAATAAATTGCATTTTTTCCTTCACCTTTATATATTGTTGCAACCACGCAGTGGGCGCACCACAAACGGGATTCAATGTTAGGGAATTTGATGCGTTTGATATTACAGTTTTTGTTGTGTTCCTTGTCTATCAAAAAAAGTAGTATTTCCCCTCACGCCGCGAAACGTTATGCTCTTGGAAACTTTTTATTTGAAAGCTGCACGAAATGTCCTTGTCATTACAAAATCGATATACAGGGGATTTAAAATCTACAATGTTCAGGTATGTTTATGCCGTAAAAATACGAGTTAAATATCTTGTGAAAGTGGAAGGCGATGTAAATGTAAACTTCACAAGAACCTTTACGTGGTTAGCGCAGATAGTGCCACTCAAACCATCCCTTGTGAACTCGAGGTCTTGTGCGTGCTTCGTTGTGCGTTGACGTGGATTGAAGGCTAGCACAGCAATGTGTGCGTGCAGTCGCACGTTCAAAATTGACGAATCTACAAGCAGGCCCGTAACAAGCTTGGAACACTAGGGGAGGCGATGAGGTTTCTGAGAACGATCCAAATTTTTAAACTATGTCCAACAGATTTTTCCAGGGAGGGCGAAAATTTTTCTAAGGGGGCTTCGACCCCCCTGCGCCCCTTCTAGTTACAGGCTTGTCTATAAGGCAAGATACGTTACAAACGTAGTACGTTTGCAACAGGAAAGAACAGTACAATTGCTCTTGGCATGTGCCTTATTGACGGTCCTTGCGTCTTGCTGATTAGCTAGTTAAATTCGATAGAAAAAAAAATTTTTTTGCAGATCTGTGGCCGACTTTCTAAGGGACACAGGATTTTTGTCTCTTCGTTCTTGCGCATTGTACGCCTATCCACAGTCATGCACGCCAGATTAGTGGTGCGCAACAATTTGCAGATGGCTGTCTGATCGCTTTATGATGAAACCAAATTGCGAAGCACAAAACGTCGCATTTTAGCACAAGGGAATCAAAACAAACCCACGTCTTATATTTTTGCGTCCGCGCTTCGATGCTACGTAAAAACAGTGCAGAGTAGTAAATTTTGGTGTCTGTTGCAAAATGAGAATGAGTGCTGGGTCAGTTGCACTGTGATAAAAACTGTTTATTCCCAGAATTGGCATATCCCGTGGTGTGGCAGGGAGGTTATTTCCCTAGGCCTAATCCCTTCCAGGATAATATTGGCTATGATGTGTTTTCAGTGGTATTCTACACAAAATAATTTAACCTATCTTCACTGCAGCAAAACACGTTTTTGTTTGAGCAAGACGTCTCTCCCCCTCAGATTATAATACCTCACCCCGAGATGCATCGGGAATTTTTGTGTAAAGATTATTTCCTATTAAATTATCACCACGGTTTAAGTAAAAAGCGGCATTGCAGGTGCTTGTAAGAGGAATGTTTTATATTTAAATTACGTAGTGAACAAACTCGTGTTATTTACTTGTGGAACATCCAAACGGCATGAGCATGAGTGCCTGAGACTTTATAACGATGGTTTTTCAAACAAATTGCGGGTTATAAGCATAGCTTTCAACCATAGCAATTAAAAATATAAAACGTGTGACTCGTGCATGCCGGTGCGAAAGTAACCTTACTTTGCGAACAATGAAGCTTGTGTGTTTATCTGTTACTGACCATTGGATGACCTTTCGTCAAAGGTCACGCTTGTTTCTGTCATATCGCTTGTGCGTTTTCGTGCGCCCTCGTCATCATTGCCGCGTCACAATACATCATCTTTTCTCGTTTTTCATCTTGCACGTCACAGATCGCCTCACCGCTCTGTCAGTCCCGGCATGACGTCACCTCTGAGATCACCTAACGATTCAGCATTTAAGTAAGTTCGCCCTGATCGACGCATTCACTCGATCTCTGGCTGAACCAATCAAAGGATTCACAGTTTTAGGATTGTTTTGTTTATTTTTGTTGTTGGTTTGTGAAAGCGTTAAAGTTATTCAACATTTGTGGTAGGTTCGCTTAGATCAAGTAAATCTGAATCAGTGGTTCTCAACAACTGCTTTGGTCGCCGCATGCGGCTGCCAAGCACCCTTTGTGCGGCCCTCAGCAGTCTTTCTATAACACGTCTAATATTTCGTGTAACAGACTTCGTTCTGCAATAAAGCAAAATGTGTCGATTGACTTGTGTTAAAATGTCCTCACTACGGCTCTGGAACAAAGGCGTAAGAGTGGATTTGGCTCCTTTCAGCGAAAATGTTGAGAACCACTGATCCAAATCCTCTTATTCCAGAAAGCATTTGCACAACGCTCAAATCCTCAATGACTCCTATAAATACCGCAGCGGACTGTTGCAGCGTTGGTTCCACCCAGTCATTCTGAGTTTTTCCTGCTTGCGAGCCACTTTTAGTGAAATTTTTTATGGGAACTAACGTGACGAACTGCGCTGAAACGATATCGAAAAAATAGAGATGTGAGAACAAATTGCGATATGCGAAAAGAAATAGAAAACCGGCTAAATTTTAAGAAACATTTTTGATAAAATACCGGAAAATTGTCNCATTTTGAAATGCTTTGCGGCTCTTCTGAAAGAACTTTGCAGTCCACTAGTGGTCTTAAAACCACTGGTTGAGAAGCGCTGTTTTAATCGGTTCGGAGTAGTTTGCTGACCTTGACCTTTTGCCTTACGTTGGACAAATGATCAACAAAAAAAAATATTTTATAGCATTTTAAAAGAATTTTTCCTCCAGGAAAAGTTCTGTGACATCCAAATTTTTCCCTTTTTCTTTGGACCAAGTAGTCTGCGGCGTTCAAACAAGTACGCAAAAGTCATTTGTAAGCTTTTTTCGACTTTCGACTATCAATAACACAACCGTTCTTGAAATTAGTTATGATAAAATTCTTGTTTTAAAAACAAAGTGTTTTTATTGAGGTGAAAGCACCTTGACGTTGCTCGCTTTCTACCCT
>JGI24159J19872_10004888_pt1 | contig 17209 bp, 12 predicted proteins | sample Ectturendosymbi4_FD_19872 | JGI IMG/M metagenome (IMG submission 19872) | reverse complement strand
CTAGAGAGCTGTTCAAACCCTCTAAAGACTCGTGAAGGTATGTAGTTTGCAATAAAAAAAAACGTTTCAGTTTAGGATGTCTGTTTTTTTTTAATGCATATATGATGATAGGATGTTTATGCTATTTTTTACTGATGTCAGCAGTTTTGCCCGTCCTCCCTTTAAGACCTGCAGGAGCCATTTAAATGAGATAAATTTTTTTTGAGTTGAGTTGTTTTTTGGTTACATTTCAGGACTTTGAAGGGTCCGAATGGGTTTTTAGCATTCCTGGTTCCAACATTAGGGCCAAAAAACATTAAAATTAATTAGGGAAATCCCCCAAAAGTATTGAGAAAAGCCCCTTACCCATTAGCTGTTTTTTGGCCTAACTCTTGAACCAGTAACGCTAGAAACTCAATCAAGGGCTCTAAAAATGCGTATTCTCGCCTAGAATCCAAAATTACTGCGAGCCAAAATATTTGCGCGTGGGATCGGATAATGATGTTATATAATTAACCAAAAAACATACCCCCATCATGATCCCCTTGGCCCAAAACCCCCCATCCAAATTTAAAAAAAATTTTTGTATTCTAAACTACATGACGCCATGAGTCATTACAGGGTTTGAATAGCTCTCTAGCTCAATCTGCTGCTGAGTTATGGCTGACCAAAGTTTGCCCTAAAAGGGCAAATTACGCCTTTTCTGAAAAGTTTGGGATTAGGCCAAAAACTGGGTTTTTGGCCCATAATTTTGGCCACAGATATGCTGGCAAGTCAATCAAGGGCTCTATAGACACGGATTTTGACCTTATTTTCAATAAAACTTTGAGTGAAAAGAATGGGTCAATAGGTTGGGGCCCAGGGCCAGCCAAAGGTGGCCAAAATTTCCAAAACACCTCCACTTGTGGCAGTCCCCCCAGTGAACCCCCCACCGAAAACAAAAAACGTTTTTGTTCGATTTCAACCAGAAGACTTGCTGAATCCGTAGAGGGTTTGAACAACTCTCTAACTCTAGCAGCTGGCGAGTTATGGCCAAAAAAGTGCCAGCCACTAGCGGGACGCAAAGGGTTAAATGAAGATACACTATATATCAAGCAAATAGAAATAATCTGAGAATCTGTGAAAACTGCAGTGTGTACTGAAATAAATTTAGTATGTGGCAAACTTTACATGAATTCCCTTTAAAAATGTAATAAGCCAACATATTTAAGCTTTCATGAAGAAATGCATGTGATCAACTGCACATGCTTCAAGCCTTAGTATTTGTAGTTATATATTTAATATCTTGATGTCATTATTTTTCAGGAGCACTACTAATATCAAAAATATAATTTTCAACTTTTTATCTCCTGCGGCTATTTTCCAACAAACTCTACAAAAAAGCATTCACAATATTCTGCATGTAACATATATAACATAAGCTATGCAATCATGCTGTGGCTGATAAAACATGTAGAGATGCAAGTGGTTTTGGAATAGTATGTCAGCATAAGCCAAATATGAATAAGAACAAACAAAAAAGATCAGCCATTGCAAAAATTTATTTTGCTGATTGGCAATTCTTCCACTTGATGTTTTTAAAATATGCAAGTTTACAGTAATTTTGTGATTCATATACATAATATTCCAAAAAATATAGCCACAGACATTGAATACATTATTTTATTCAACATTTCATCTTAGTCATAAGCCATCATCAGGAATAAAAGTAAAATGCAAATTTGTCATTGGTTTGCTGTTAGTTTAAACAGCAGCAAACTGTAGGTTTTTTTCTTTTTTGGTGGTCCCATGTAGTGATGTAGTTTTACTTTATAACCTTTTGTTGATCTGTGTCCATGAAATCTGCACAATTGTACTTTTCCTATCACCAGTTTGGAAGCAATGCTAAAAAAGAGTATGATTTTTTAGTTATGCTGTTAAACTGCCTTTGTTTGTCAAAGGTATTCAGAAAATGCACCCTGTTTAGTTTATCATCATTTAAGAATTTCAATGAAGTTGTAATGCACATCATGTGTAATTTTATATTTTAGTGGCAATCTTTAGATTCTGTGGAATTATTTTAAACTCAAATATATTGCTAAACTTGTCATTGTTTTTTTCTTTGCAGATGGCAGTGAATCTATCATTTTGCCTACAACAAATTTTAAGCTCTTTTATTTTATTGAAGTGATGTTTGGTGCTGTTTTCATATTTTGTGAAACTACTTGTAACCTGTTTTTTTTCACTGAGACATTTCAGCCATTTTTTTCACTGAGACATTTCAGTCATTTTTTTGCTGAGATATTTTGGTTATTTGTCCCATTGTAATATTGTAACTTGCTGTAACAGTGTTCATTCGTCTATATTTTCAGACATGTGACCAAATTGACTTAATTTTTTTTGTCACAAAAAAATTCAGTCTATGACTGAAACAAATCTAGCTTTCAACCTTTTGCTGTTTAAATCTATTTAAGCAAGTTGATTACATTAGCAGTCTGGGCACAAAAGTTACTTTCAAAAATACTACAGAGAAAATGAAAGCATTTGTTTTCAAACTTTTATGTTTGAGGTACTTGCTGAAGGAAAATAAAGAAATACTGTGCAGGCATGGCCTGAAAATATTTTTTCACTGCGAAGCACATTCCCATGTAAAATGCCTTCAAAAAATAAATGAATAGTCAAAGGAAATTTTCCAAAGCATCCTTCATATTCAAAAGGTTTAGTCAGTGTGCATGAGAAAATTGCATGTGTGCAAATAGGTAGCTCATAGAAAACTTTTAATTAATTATCAAAGACCATGGCATCTTGCTTTTACAGTATGAGAAAATATCCACTTGAAAGTTTTGTTAGATTTTACTGTAACATACGTATTGTTGGAACTGTGGTTCTGAATCTTTCCAACCTTGGGAACCCTTATTCATAAAGATATTGGCTTGGGGACCCCTCATCAGTATTATGCCATTAGTCAAAGTATTGGTCGTTGTGTGTGCATCTGAGGTTATAAGAAACAGTTTGGCACTCCTTCCGGTAACCCTATATTTTTCATTCGGACTCCATTTAGGAAACACTCTGTTTGACAGACACAGACTGTGTTTCTCACATAAAAAAGCAATATAATGTTTTTTTCTTGCATGTAACAAGACCTGTATTAGTAAAACAAAAATAGTTGATTTGTCAAATAAAGAAGTATTGTGCTTGAATGAAAGGACTTGTTTACAGATATGAGTAGTTTCAAAGAAATCATAAATCTGCTAATGCTACGCATTTGCTTTTTTTTATCAGACTGCAGGGCTTGTGAAGTACCATGTAAAGGCAATCCTTTGACGTAATCCTTTGAAGCTGCAGCTGAGTTTTGCAAGATGAGGAGATACCAAGAGCTGCTTCTGTTAACTGCGGTCTTCGTTTGGTGTGGCACTGTGATTTATTTTTATAGAAGCCAAGATTCAATGTAAGAGTGTACAGTAACATATAATACCTTGTGCTTGTCGACAGCGCACAGATGCAATTAGTTCTGTGACATGTTTTACCTGGTTTTCGTTGATACAATTGCGTTTACGTTTTGATTTTGACACATCTTTCGTATTTTGTAACTGTAGTAAACTGTTGTTTGTTTAGGTCTGTAAGAAGCGAAAGCCAACTTGAACTGGACAAAGTCTCAATAGCCATAGACCAACTTCAAAAGCAAAACTCTCAGTTGCTGCATATTGTTGACATGATCGAGTAAGCCGCAATGCAGTAGATTGAGTCTTGGTGCCTTGAGTTCTTATTCGCACGTAATTGGTTTGAAGCAAAAAGTGGTTTTGGTTGTGACTTAATTTCATTCAGCAAACGATTTAGTCGGTCGGTCTAGAACTGGTTGTATGCATCTTTAACTGCGCTTGGAACGAACGTTGTATAAAATGAAGAGTGTTTACTACAAGCGTTTCGTGTTTTGTGCAAATTTACCACTGTTAAAGTTTGTTTTCCTTGAAAACTAATATTTTTTGTAAATGTAAATTTCCAGCTTGGTCAAAATACGCGATGATAATACGACCGAGAAAGACTTGCGGGAAACAATGAGGAAGCTGAAGAAGCAACTTGAAAAATGCCGATCCAGCCGTTCATCGCGCACAGCAAGCGTCGGTGGTAATTGAACGAACTAACCATTTGAGAATAAACGTACCGTACTCGTGAGAAAGAGGTTTTGAAACAAATATTTTTGCTTTTTGGCAGGGTGCTAAAAAGTGCATTAAGCACGAAATCTATTATTCATGGCATGCTTTAAAATATTAATGCTCAACTTCTTAAAGGCAATAAATTATGTTAAGAAAAACGAATTTCGTTTTCTTATCTATTTTGACCCTGGGCGGTGTTGCCAACCTTAATAAGTTAGGTATATTGTGCCTAAAAAACTAGCTAGAATTAAACTTTTTTTTGCAGATCTTTAATCATTATTTTTCGATCATAAGTGATTATGCCACCACCATAGAATAAAATTGTTATTTTTCAGAAATACTCCCCTGAGACTTTTATATATTCAGGGTTTTTTTTAAGGAAAATGTTAGGTACTCGGTATGGACCTGTAGGGGCCCGATTTCTCTGATTCTAGAGACCCGATTTTATCTGATTCTAGGGACTCGATGATAAGTGTATCTTATTCTAGGGACATGAATCGGGTCCCTAAAACGCTCTAAAAACCCTGATGTATGTACCATTTTCTGAATAATTGATCTAAGATCAATAGTTCAGCAGTTAGCTTTGCGGCTGCATTGGCTCAGACGGCATTAAAAATATTTTTCTGGACAGTTTGACATTTGCAGTGAATCGTTTTTTTTTATTTATGGTCGTTCATGTAGTGTTCCGCTTTTCGTGTGTGTATTGTTGCTTTTCGAGCAGTTAGGTGAATTCGACTAACACACTCTTAGGTAAAGGTTTTCCGTATTTTGCAACAAAACTACGTCCCATCCTCGCTTCGAAAGTCAAGCGTAAACGAAGTTTGTTTTCGTTTCTGTTCTATGTCAAAGTTGGTTACATATGTTCCAGTAAATGCGATCCCGTTCCAGTCGTTCACCCTTAACTTTGCTGCGGGTTGATCCGCGATGCTGTTCTTTTGATGCAACTGCCCCCAATCATGCTGGGATTATTTTTATTACAAACCAGACAAAATATCTTCAAATTTATTCTTCTAAACTTGTTTGAGCTTTGAGGGTTTTCAATTTTGTTGTCTAAATTCATTTGCATTTGTGCTTCTCTAGGGCGGAAACATGCGGAAATTTGACATAAAATATTATCTCCGCTCTCACTAAGACCTGAAATATCTCTCANATATGTTTTTTACGATCCGACTGACTTAATGGTGTTGCTGAGCGCANATCNTGCGATGGTTTTAACTCATATTTTTTCACTTTAAATAGANATTGTANGACGCATGGAAAATAACGTCGCGTCAATGAGCGGTGGGTAAAAGCGTATAGAACAGCTTGCAAAGCCAGTCGTTGACTCCCTGCGCTGCGCTTTCTTCAGGTAACGTTGAAGCCCCGAGTAAGGAACATGAAGTTTTGATGAAAAAAATAGAAAACGGAGTGGTTGAGCTTGGGTACTCCATCGAAACAGAACTGGAGTTGCTGAAAAAACAAGCGGAAGGAGAGACGGAGACGTCGTTGAGCCGTTTGAGCACACAACAGAGGTGACAGCTGATCTATATATGAAGCGCTTTTAGCCGGCTTGTCTCTTGACAGCACGGATTCCTTAATTGTATTTTTCCTTCTTGAAAGCTTTCCGCATGACTGCCATGAATGAAACGTCAGCCTTTCTCAAAACAGCGTGATTTTTTAGCTCTGTGCCAAACCGTTTTTTGAAGTTACTTGATTTTTGTAGTATTGAAGCTGACTGCTGAAACATCAGCAAGAAAGTGTGTTTGTATATCAAACGTTAATCAATTGCAGGAGTTGGAAATACCTCGTTCAGCATTCAAGCAATGTGACCAAAACAGAACGAACTGAGCCAATTTATCCAAAATTGCTAGTCTTTGGGGAAAGTTTTGTGTTTTTCATTGATTCCTTTTATTTTTTTTAATTTTTGCTCCCAAAGTCAGGAGTGATCCGTACACGAAGTAAATCTTTGTCTGTTTTCATCAAGCCGCAATAGAAGAGAAATTATGACTCTTCTCCTTTTCGCGATTAGCGCACCGCGCATTCTGACGATGTTGATATTAAGTCACCTCACCCGATTGAACTTACCACTAATCACGCGAAGCAATTTTCTATTTTTTGCTAACACCCTAACATCAAATCACTTTCATCAAGCGCCAATCCGGGGCTTCCCCCTGAACAAGCAAGACGCACGGCAAACACAAGCTTCACTGCGCGAGTTTGTTCACAGCTTTGCAAATCTTTCGCTTGTGTCCATTTCCAGATCGATACTGATTGATATCGAAGATCTTAATAAACTCACGTCAGCGTGGAAAGAACAAGAGGCGAAGGATTTGCAGGACATCGTCAAGCGCCGAATCGACTACATCCAGGTTGGTTGCGCATGCAGCGGCACCGAGGCCAACCTCGTTAATCGTTAATAAGTTCTGCTGAAACAGCTGCACATGCCACACGACAAAATCGCCGCAGGCGCATGCGCTGTGCGGTGCGCAACAGCAGGAAGTGAAGGTAACGTGGCGTCCGCACAACTTATTTTCCGAAAAAAGGCAATCTGAAATAACGTCGGGACATATGTGACTTATTAAGATACCCTTGTCTCGAGCTCTAGCAGACTGCAATAAATGTGGCTTGCACAGGGATGTAGTGCTGGCAAAAAAAGGTGTGGGAACGCATCCAAAAAGTAGCCATTTTAAAACACCTTCCAACTATTTTTAAAGGAAAACGTGAAAAAGGTGCGGGAACGCCGTTCCCACACGTTCCTGCCACACTACACTCCTGTGCTTGCAGCGGTGATAGTTTGCTGCCTTGCGCGGGTGAACTTTTCGTCTCACCTGGACTGTTCCATGCGATTTTTGTTTCACACAGAACCCCAAAGACTGCCCCCGTGCCCGACAGCTTGTGTGCAAACTGAACAAGGGCTGCGGCTTCGGTTGCCAAGTTCATCACCTGGTCTACTGCGCCCTGATCGCGTTCGGAACCAATCGGACGTTGGTCGTCGAGTCGCAGAACTGGAGATACAACGCCAATGGCTGGGAGGCGGTGTTTCAGCCTGTGAGCCAGACGTGCACCAAGGCATCCGCGTCTGCTGTACAGTGGAAAGGTAGGTAGGTCAGCGGGGAAGGGCCTTCGCTCGTTGTTTGCACTGCGCGACTCTTGGATGAAGTGTTTGTTAGTGAAAGACTTGTATGGGCGCTGCACTGTCTGTCCGTGACGAAAAAAGCTGAAGGTGCGTCATAACAGCGATGATTCGGCTTCGAGCGTCTCGACTGTACAATCTAGGCCTTGTTGGTTTAATGCGAACACCTCAGCGCGGTCCTGCGTAACCCAGAAAGCTCCAGGGGCCAACTGATCAACGTTTGCCGCGGTCCGCAAAAGTCTATTTCGTTGCAGTTTGGAAGAAAATGGAACGACGATTAAATTTGAAGTCAGGCTTTTGCAACGTTTTGTGCAATTGAGAAATCTCCCGCTTTCTGCAAGAAAAGCTCCCTCGGCCCGTTTGCTGTCCAGGCCTGCCCCGGCACATAATTTCGTGCCCTTACCTCTTTCAAGCACTGAAACCTTTCGTGGTGCGGATTATGTGTGAATGGCGGCAGACCCTACCCACAGATTTAAATCTCTCTCTAATCCCAGGTCAACCCGTGTCTGCGCTTAGTAGAGTCCACAAAAATGTTGGTAAGTCCCCCGCCACCAGCCAAAGAGTGCCGTTTTTTGTTATATATTAATATAAGTCTCTTGGAAAAAGATTTTATGATTGGGGACGCGCAGTGTTAACGCGAAATCGATCTCCTGTTCACTTGTTTTTCACCTTTGTGGAGACCAGTTACTTGAGATGAGTATAAAAGAAAGTTATAGTGTGAAACCAGTCATCAAATTTTCCACCTTTTACACTGACTTTAGTCCGCGCAGGCTTTTGCCTCAGGATGAAGTTTGTGCGTGACGTGGAAGATCTGACGTCAGGACGAGGTTTGTGCGTGACGTGGAAGGTTTGACGTCAAGATGAGGTTTGTGCATGACGTATAAGGTTTGAAGTCAGACTGAGGTTTGTGCGTGACGTGGGAGGTGGTGAGCCACTAATCTAACTCGGTCAAAATCTGGAGAATTTTGTGAAAAGGTAAAAAGCATCGGTGAGAAAGGACTTTTCAAGTTGTCGGCAATGCACGTCGGTCAAGCCGGGAATTCCCTCATTCTGGTGCTTTGACACCAAGATTCATGCGCTCGTTCAAAAGGCCAGCGCTTGGCGAAAATTACGGATCGCGCAAAGCTTGCAAGTGTTCGCTAACGCCACCAAGCAGTGTGGGTGCAACGTATATCAAGAAATGGAACTGCTGGCCAGCCATCGCGCGTCTCACGACGCTACGTGTTATAACTGCTGAGCACGCACTCGTCAAAGCTCGGCAAACATTCTTTCGCTTGTCAACAAACCGACTGCTCCACTGACAACGGACCAAAAATCCGGACTGCGCTTGCAGTCGTCGACCCCCCCACAACACTACACGTGTCTCGTTCTTCGCCAAACGTTGCAATGACGTTGGAACAGCGCGCGAGATAGCGCTGCGCAACGGCTGCGAACAAAACGAGCGGGACAAAGGTTGCAAATCACATAACGTGATTGATCGGTGCTCGACGAGGCGCGCGGCGGCGCATTTGCTCGGTCCAGTGCTGGGTGTTAATTGACATTGCATGTCACATGGATGGGATAGATCCGAGAGACACGCGACTGTTATCGATCGATGGTGGTACCGACCGTCTTTGGTAGAGTCTTGACAAGAAAGCGTGGCTTTTGTTGGTTTGTAGATTTTTGTGTGGAGGTGCTAGATGACATGCCTGTCAATCGCAGGCAAAGTGAAGCAGAAATCTTATTTCCTGGTGAAGTTACCCCTGTTTCACACTGTGGCTGGCTCTCCGGGCAGTTGAAATCAACAGTGTGTTTGAGCGCTGACCGATAGTAATGTAACAAACGTGCTTATAAGAATCACCCGTTTGCAACATTTTAAAAGTGTCGCCCGTTTATTTATAGAGTGCAAGGTTATTTTTTGCAAACTTGGCTTCTGTTCTCGTGGAGGATCTCTGTTGAAGCTAAACATATATGCTATTTTAGTTTTCTTGTTGTTTCCACTTATTCCTGCCATTACAACACCCACCTTTAGGATATGATAGATTGAGAGTCGAATGTGATGCGAATCAATTCAGTTAAGGGGGGGCTGCAACAGGCACCGTCATTGCTGTGGTTCACCTTCGGCGGGTTGTGCTCGTAATTGGACGTTGGGGTTTGTTTCCTTCACGAAATCGTCCGTTGAAAGCTGAAGAGCGCAGCGCAGCGTTCGTGTCTGTCTGGCGTCTTTCAAAAGCTGTTCGAAAGCTCGCGCAAAAGCATGATTACATTAACGTCGTCTCCGGAGACACCAGCCTATCGGCTTAAGTGCCTTCCGCAATCGATTTTTCTTGCTAGATAAGATGTCAGCCCTGTCCTTAGGTGCTTTGCAGCTGGAGATTAATTTTTTCTTTACCGGCGGCACATTAGCTTCCTTGTCGCTTTTTGCCGAAAGCAATGGCGTCCCAGCCAGCATGCCGGAAAACTCGCTGAACTTGCAATCGATGGCAAGCTCACCACAGCCTAGCTTTGATAGTTTTTCTCGCATTTTGTCCGTTTTCTGTGCCATGTTAATGGGAATGTGGTAGAACAGGAAAAACGCTTAAAACAATTTTCTTTACTTTTACTTAATACTTTTTTTGCCAAAGCAAACAATTTTCTAGCCTTCTAGCTGGAACATTCGTGAAATTTTGTGGCGTTTTTGTTCGTTGTTGGCCGCTTGCGTGCTGAGCAACGGTGGAAGGATCTTTATCACCACTAAAACAACTTTTTCCTCAAGCAGGCGCCAGTATCGTTATTTATTTTGACTCACTGCAAGTAGCAATGTCTTCATCCGCACTAATCAACGGCAACTGTTCGAAGTTACTTCCGCGTTGGTCGAATAAATCGTAGATTCTATTTGAACAAGATTTCAGGACTGAGGATGCATAGTGTTACGTGAAATCTATCTCCTATTACAAAAAAAACTTTGCTGATGAATTTAAACCCGTCGCCTCTATGGAAAATAGTTACTTGAATACAGATAAGTGATTGTGCAAGCTTGAATCATCACCAACTGCAGAAAGCAAAACCGAGTCGAATGACTCCTCGGAAGCTAGCAGCAAACGCAGAGCTTTTAATTGTCGTGAATCCTAGCCTTCTAGATCTAAGTCCGCCTGCAGTGATTGGAGATTCGCGCACAATGGCAACTTAGCATATCGTTCGTTTATCACAGAACAATTGCCACTTTTTTTCAGCACTGCAGTTATGCGTTTATTCTTGGGAAATAAATGTTGACGGCATGACATGACACACGCAAAAGCCACATATATCATTTGACTCAGTCGCTTTCGCTTTTATCCTTCATCAACTTTGTTTCCGTCTTTTTCACCATCATCCGGGGCCGAAATATTCGCAAAGGACGGTTTGCTTCCGGAAACAACTTTGATACGTCACCCGCCAACACATATAGTGCTAGTTCTAGAGACCCAAACGCTGCTTGAACCCGCCGTCACTTTTATCATCATACAAGCGGCCAAACTCTGCTTTTCTTCAACGCCTAACTGTCAAGGACTGCGTTTCCTTCACACTAATGGATCAAATCTGTCGATAAGCTGAACTTTCGTGGATTTTATGCGCGCCGCCATTGTTTTGTAAAACGTTGTTGCTGTGCCGCATGGCTTCATAGGACGCCCGCCCCTTGTTGGGAAATTAGGTTTGTGACTGCGTGATTGAAAAGCAAAGCGCCTACGTGTTGATTCATGTTGAAGCCTGGTTCGTGTACGAACTTGTGTTAACAGCAGTTTACACCAGGCAACAGTTGATCTGCGGTCTTGTATCTATGATCGTGTTGCACACAGCACCCTTCACAGATCCACAGGTCGTGCCTCGCGACGAGATTTTGTTCTTAAAACAGATCGCGACATCCTGTGCGTGACAGCTTCAATCACTGACTTCGTTTGCGAATTGCTTGTCCACGGCATCCGTCCGGCCCATTTGCAAGTATAACAAGATCTTTTCTTTGCTCTCGTATGCAATTATCACGTGATCTCTAGGCTTTATTCGATCATAGACTGAATTGTTTTTGAAATTACCGAAAAAAATTAAGTCAATTCGGTCATAATGTCCGAAAATATAAACTAGTTAATACTGTTTCCGCGAGTTTTGATATTATTACGGGACAAATGACCGAAATGTTTCAGCGAAAGAAAAAACCAGCCTGATCTACTTTCGGAAAAACTAGATCTCGTCAGACTTACTTCGCTGTGTCGAGAAATTAATCTTCGATTCCCTTCAACCAGGACGACGCTTGTCAGATTTGCTTGTACTGTGTTGTCCATCTTGAAAGAGTTACAAACTTGCAGCCAAGGTTTGAAGACGTGTAGACATTGTCTTGAAATCAAAACAAAGGGATTTGCACCTGTGAACAGATTGTTTGTGTAAAGAAGAGGAATTGCTTTTCCCATAGCCGTAATTGCTAAACGAGAGCTCAAGGCATCAGATTTATTGCTCCAGAGGTGTTCATAGCGACCTACGGTAGGAGGTTTCCACAATATTGCCTAATACGGTTAGGTGCAGGTGAGAAGCGGCTTGTACGTTACGAAGGTATGTCAGTCAAGTGCAGCGATTCACGGTGAACGTGAGATATTTTATGAACGAATGTTTGCTCAAAGCGCAGGGTCTGTGTATTTGCTCAAACGTCTGCCAGGTCTGCAGTGTGGCGAACTGTGTGGAGCGCTACGAGGTCTGGTGCAATTAAACTGCGGAATTTTGCATAGTGCTTTGAGCTTTTGCAAAGCGAACCAGAAACCTTGCTATGCAGATGCATTTTTTTACCGGTCATGATTTCTACGCGTGGTTAACCTTGTGCAATCCAAATACACCAGTAGTGTTAGACCTAAGAAAATTTCACACTGAGCAAATGTTTGTTTTAGTGAGCATGCAATTGCGCGTGGAGCACAACCGGGCGCACGCACATACATGCATTGAAGCGTTTCAAGCGTTACAAGGGCTATGCAATATATATACAATATTAAATTAGGATTGTTGCAAGTGCGCGAGAATGAGATTTCACTGCGCAAATAGTCTTGTGGTACTGCGCAGTTGTGCACCTTAGAAGGAATATAGTTCAATAGCTGCGAGGTCGAATCTCATCAATGAATATTTTCATGTGACCGCGTTTTTTCGAGAAAATTCGATAACAATCAGCAGGGGGCTTATAGTGTTCGCAAACTCCTTGCTACATGTTCAAGCGTTTGAATAATAATAATACATATAAATAAGTGCTGCTAGGCCCACTCCGTGAGTCATTCCGGGTCACTTGCATTGGCGTCTGCTGCATGCTGAGCTGAACAATCTCGTTCTTCTGTCAGGCGAAGAAGGAAACAAGCACGACCAGGTGGTCGTTCTTCCCATCGTCGACGGCTTGCCGCACCGCCCCCCCTACCTCCCACTGGGCATCCCGGAAGATCTCGCGCCGCATCTTCTGCGTATCCACGGCAACCCGTCGGTGTGGTGGGTCGGTCAGTTCATGCGGTTCGTGATGCGGCCGCAAGATTGGCTGCAGAAGGATTTGAACGACTCCGAACAGAAGCTCCGCTTCAAAAAGCCGATCGTTGGGTGAGTATTGCTTCCTGTGCTCAGGCTGTTGAACCTTTCACCTGCGCGCCTTTAGTGTTTGTGCGGGAACGTCCAGGTCCTTTTGTGCGTCGAAAAATGAGCGTTTACTCCTATTCGAGACGTTTCGTGCAATTCTGCTCTGCACTGGACGGCAACTTCAGTGGTAAGGAGTTACTTTCCAATTGAAAGCCTTAAAGCAGGGGTGGGGTGCCCATTTACTATCACGGGCCGCATGATTTGTGCATTATCGTGGCGGGCCGCAAAACCAATCAATTTTATCATAAAATTCTGCCTTTACTCTATGAGGAAGAGTGACTTTTTTGACTTACTATCCAAGTACCTGCTTATTTTATCATAGAGCTTCGTTTTGACGCTATGCTCTACTGTCACATGGGTAACGAAAATTTTCATGCCGGACATATCAAATGTTCACGCGGGCCGCAGGTTTCCAACCCCTGCCTTAACGCGACGAAACTATTAACGGTCAAAACCACACTGCTGGCTCTTTGACAATCAGTGATTGGCCGTCCGCGATGAGACATTAGTTTGGAATTCCGGAGACCTTCAGAATAATTTGCAATCGTACTTCAAACTAGTTTTGTGCGTCGGTTCACAAAGCGTGTAACAACTGAAGCAGGTGACGCTCAATCGCTGCAACGACAACACTTCGAGGAAGCCGGCGGGAACCGCTTCCGTTTCTCCACGAGCTGATTGGCTTTGTTTTCTCTCTCAACCTCCAGCTTCGCAAGCTCTGCTTTTCAGAGCCAAGAGGAGCTGGTGACGCGGTGTTGATTGACCGGTTGGTTGTCAAGCACGCCAGTTGAATGGGGGGAAGGGAAACGCATAAATATTTGCTTGTTTACACGTACAGTCTAAAGAAGGAGGAAGAGAGACAAAAAAACTTGAAAACAACAAAAACTCTAAATAAAACACACACAACCCTGCGATTAAGAAGTTTCATGCCATTTGCAGAAGGAAAGCTACTACACTATGCAGTGGTAGGCTAAGGTCCGTGAGGTCGTGGTATCCGTCGCGGAACAACTTAAAAGTTTTTAAAGGCAACCCGTGGTATGTAAAAAATTTATGAACACCCAAGGATATTAAGGTCACAAGAGCGAATATTGTATTTTCTTATTAATAGTATTTTTCATGTCCTGAGCAGAGGCGGAAAAATCAGTCTTAAATTTACCGGACAACGGAATGGCCAGGCCTTGATCGCCCGGGAAATCCATTGGCAATGTCGGCAAATGAAGTTGAAATTGACCGAAATCGTTGCTGTGCAAAATTCGAGTGCTAGAAAGCACCAGGCACCTAAGAATGCTTGGGAGCATTTGAAGAACGCACGCAACCACGTAACCAATTAACATCTCCAATGCTACACGGCATTGCTGGCACAGAATCGCACATCCACGCAAACTCCCAATGGTAAACCCACTCCTGCTGCACCAAGGCAAATATTCACTTAAATCTCGAACCAGGCCTATCGGTCGGCAGCACTCGGTGCAAACAGACTCTCCTGAACTGACATTCGTTTTAGTGCAGAGGTTACGAACATGCGGCCCGCAAAAGAATTTCGTGCGGCCCGCGAAGTATTCAGGCGAGACCAGCAGTCTTGAACTTTTTATTACTTTCGTTTGTTGTTTGTTTCCGCTGATGAACAATTTTTTTCGTTTTTAACAGGTTTCATGGTATGCATAAAAAGTTGTGCGGACCGCTTACGCAGCGGTAACTGACAAAGTGGCCCGCGATAGCAAATAGGTTCGTCACCCCTGTTTTAGTGCAATGGAATATAGCAGAGTCGGCTGCTTGATTTGTAAAAAAAACGATTGTTTTGCGTTCGTAGCTCGGTATTTGCGGCGTAAAGAACGGCCTGAAAAGAAAGTTCGCGTATAACTGTTTAAATACCTTTTGCTCTGCCTTACCATTGTGACGAAACTGACGACTGAATGAGCAGTAAACACGTTTGCGCGCACAGCAATCGATTTTTATTGACGCCACAAAATAATGGCCGACCCATCTTACAAATCTGACCAGAGCGCGTTTCGCTGCGCGGTTGACTTAGCCTGTCATTGTGCGGCGATCTTGTACCTCTGCTGGTCGTTAGTTAGGCAGCGCTTGACGTGATAAATCAAGCGTTCCCAACCTGGGATACATGTACTCCTAGGAGTACATTTGCCTATCTGAAGGGGTACATTTAAGGTTAGCAATAGACGGGAAAATTACATTTAGTTAATATTTATTTTGAAATATGTATACATTTATCAGTGAATATTATTTAAAAAAATCATATACTAATTGTTAAATCTATCTATGATTAGTCATGATAAAATATTTGAGAAAAAGTCGATCAAACGAGTGTCAAACGTGTTTTGTCAGAAGACATTTTAGAGGTACATGCTCATCTGTCGACATGCTAAGGGGTACATGATTAGAGAAAGGTTGAGAACCCTTGTCATAAACGATAGCCGAGCACTACCATAATACTAAACTGTTTCTCCTGACGAACATGTTAACTGACCAGCTTACATACCCGTGCAAATGCTTTGCTGCGAAGCCTAGTCCACTGTGTCTATCACAAAAGCCTCCTCCGTGTGTTTTCCAGCATACAAGTGCGCCGCACAGACAAGGTCGGCACCGAGGCTGCCTTCCACTCAATCGAGGAATACATGAAGTACGTTCATATTTGGTACGATAAGTATGAGTTGCGGGCGAGCAAGGAAAGGAGTGGGGAGGAGACGGTCAGGCGCGTGTACATCGCCAGTGACGATCCTACCGTTCTGCCGGAGGCGCAGAAAAAGTGAGTCAGTTTTGTTTTTTTGAACTGAAAATTGAACTTCNTAACGTGAAGTTTTTGATTGGAGGGTTTTGTTAGAGAAGTCGGACTCGATAGATGGTAAAATGCGANCAGGGTGCAAAACTTTTATTCTTATTTGTTCAAAGAAAGCAGGGAAACCACAAAAGTATTATTTGTAGAGTCATTAGGAAACGTTTGCACCATTCTCTTTACGGAAACTCACCCACTATCAAAAAAAGACGATTGCGGTAATGGGTGTGTTTACGTGGCAAAAAAGACAGAAATAGAGATGCGTCTAACACCCCCCTGAGACGCGGGGTGACATAACCTAATTGTATCTCAGTCCACGTCGTACCGTGACCGACAAGATCACCACGACACAAAACCGACTGTCTCGCAACACAAAGTCCGTATTTCGACGAACAGATCGTGTCATCAACTGTTCTTCACTCGAGCTCCGANTCCGCTGCATGTTACAATTGTTGTTGAACGATCCCGGGTTTTACGCAATTGCCGCTGACGCTTGACCAGCTTTCGTTCGTTTTCGAAATCCCTGGAAAGACTCCACTACCATTTCACACTGCATGATCGTGGGCCGTGGACAAACTTCGGTGACGTCAGTCATTGCATCACAAAGGCAGCACGCCAACCACAAGATTTGCTGCGCTCCTCCCGAGAGGAAAGCGGGTGTGAAAAGCGGAATGGCATCCACTTGCCAAGCGTTTCTTCGTTTCGTCAAAAACCAACCGGTGCCAAAAAAAGTCCCGCTTTTGTTTGACCGGTTCCGCTTCACTTGATGATGCGTGCACTCAACTAATATCCGCTTGGTCGTGCATGACCGTTAAGGTTGCGGATGAATGACCTCAAATAAGCGAAGTCATTACAATCGTGCTATTGAGCCTGGTTGTTAGAGAGAAACAGAGGACAAATCCTACAAGTGAAAGCTTTAGTTGTGCTGCTTGCCTTCGAGGAATCAGCCGACAGGACTCTGTTTTCTTCGCTTTGCGATGATTCGAACTTGCACATATCTGCATTCAAACAAGCGAATCTATCGAGGTGATTGTTTTTATGTAAGAAATCGATTTCACGTAACACTACTCATCTTCAGTTCTACAATCTGCAAGCAAGACTTACTCGTTCAGAGCGGACCACCCTGTTTTTTTTGCCAAAAGCTCTACGTTCTGCCTGAATTCCACCTTTTCATGTCTTATTAGCGGTTGGTTCTGATGGAGTATTGCAAAATATATGGTCCCTACACTCTTTTCAAAGTTTCGTTTGATTCTAGTTTTTATTCCTGCATTTTACGCAAGTGATCTGCGAATGAGGATGTGTTGAACCATTTTTTATGACAACTGAATAAAAGCTGTGGATCGAACAGTGGTTGTCCTTCCTACTGTCAACCATTTCCAAAAGTTGACGTGACCTTACCCGTTTTGTCTGGCTTCGTATCGAATATTGAGAAAGCGCAAAACGTCCGCTTGTTTGCCACTAATCCTGTGCATAGTTGAGTTCATCCGCTCTTTCGATACGTGATATTCATCCGCTTCGCAGATACCCCGATTACAAGTTCATCAGCGACGTGTCGATCTCGCAGTCGGCCAGCCTCAACTCCAGATACACGAAAGAAAGCTTGCGTGG
>JGI24159J19872_10004884_pt1 | contig 17213 bp, 13 predicted proteins | sample Ectturendosymbi4_FD_19872 | JGI IMG/M metagenome (IMG submission 19872) | reverse complement strand
TGGCAGATCCCCCGTATCTTCCTGTCTTGGCGCACTTGGTTGTGGCGGGTCCTCATCTTTTTTTCCTTTGATTTCTTCAGAGATATTTGCTTCTGCCCCTTCTGTTTTTGACATTAGGGTATCAGTTAATCGCTGTGCCATTTCGAGCAATGGTTCATTTTTTCCTTTCTTTTGTGCTTTCATTAAAGCCTTGGCACATTTTTTTATACCTTTGTGTTTTTTCCCTAATTTGCTCACCTCTCCTGCTAGAGCTAATTCTTGGGTTTTGGCCACTATTTTATGTCGATGCACGGAGTCCACGAGCTCTGCAATTTTCCCTGCGCTTTGTTGCGCGTCTAATGCTTGTTCGCATAGACCATTATTTTCTTTATCGTTGTTTTTTTCCATTTCAATTTCTTCAGTCCCTACAGATTTTAACATAACGGTAACTTTATTATTTATTATTTTCTTACTTTTTCTTTTATCATTTACTTATACTTCATTCTCACAATCTTTCAAATATTGCGGTGTGTAGTTCGCGCGTACATACCCTATTTCATCGGGCATGGTCCACAAGACATAAGCATACACCTCTATTCTCTTTGACATGTCAGTTATCCGAGGTGGGGGTATTTGTAGCGGAGTAATCATCGCCAATTTTACTTTTTCATAAAAATTATCTGCTAGCATTGACCCTCGTTGATAAGTAGCATACGCGGCAAAAAACGAGTGTTTCCATTCGTCTATCAGTAACGCTATTTGTTTTTGTTCCAACTTGGGCTTTTCGGCGAAAGCCGGTAATCCATGCTTCGGCATTTTTACTTTTGTCTGACTACCACTTCCTAGTTCAATCTGGTGCATTAATTTATGGAATCTTTGACTATTTTCTAGATACCAAATAGAAATCGCCCATAAATTTGGATTTTTAGTTTTCAGGCCTATGGCCATAGCATCCTTTTTTATTTCTTGAGCTGCTTCTATCCATACTCCTTTCATAGCCGGCGAGAACAAAGCTGCATATTTGTGTTCTACCATTTCTACTAATCGTCCCACATCCACCATATTTTGAGTCATTTCTAAAGTTACTTGTCCTCTTTGGGACCGAATTATTTCTATGGTACTAGGTCGTATCGCCATCACTAATTGTCCTGCCATAGACATAGGATGAATCTTCCAGGCCCGAAAAGTATCTTCTTCTAATATATATGTTTTCATTAATTGCACTAATGGTGCACTTACATAAGTTTTTTTCCTACTCCCTCCTATCGTGTAAGGACACCTTTGTTTGGTAAATAATCCCTGGAGGGCTGTGATAGCCGAGAAGTAAGATTCTTTTAAATGACCTATTAGAATATTTTCTTTTAAAGCCTCGGATTGTGTTACCGGTAGAGTTTCCAATGTTAGTGCATACAACAGTAATATTTCTCTCGGTTGCCATTGTATTAGGTAGTTTATATCTACAAAATCACTATTGGCCGCCGAGAAATTTTCCTTCAGCCATTCCACCACGGATTGCACTACTAACGCTACATTCATTCGTTCCATCTCTATCCAGCGATGGGAATAATAATCTACCATTGACATTTTTATTTACTTTATATTAACTTCCTTCGAAAACCACATTAGTTAATCTTCCAACGCTAAGATTATTGATTCCACTACATCTTGTGAATATTGATATTTCACAAACTTTTTCATCGCCTTCTGAGGCGGTAATAAAATATATTTAACACTTTCCGTTGCCGGACGGATCAGTGCCTGACATTGACATTTATACATTGGCACGTCGCCCTGACTCAACATATCCAACAAACACTGTTGGGCGTTTGGCGCAAACCGTGCAAACTGGCGCAACTCATATACTACACTTTTAGTTCTGACTATTATCATGGTAGGCACACCTTTTATGTAATATAATTCACAACATATATTGCAGTAGCAATCTCCTGTGTGATATTTCAATCTGCACTTTTGTAAAATGGTCCTCATGCTTTCATAAGTATTCCGCCAATTACGTGCATGAGTACTAGTCCCATTTACATATTTCTCCCACTGTTTTTTGCTCGGCTTCAACCACCAGGTATGGAAAACTTCACTTCGTGATATCTTCTTTCCGCTATGCCTTGGTTTTCGTGCTACAGTACCGGTAATCCACTCATATGCTTTGCATTCGTTACCCCAATATGACCAGAAGGCTAAACCTTCTTGTCCGTGCAACATATCCATAGGGTACACCACCTCAGTGGAAAAACGCTTTAATTTTTTATATTCAGGTTTTATTAGCCTAGACATTTCGTGCCTTTATTTCAATACAATTTGGATGATATTACAAGGCCCTTTCTCACCTCTTTTTATTTACCAGTGGATCCAAAGCCTTGACTTCCTCGTGCGGTACTACCTAATTGCGTCACCTGTCGTAAAGTAATATGTGGTTTGGGTATCAAAACTAATTGGCCCATGCGTTGTCCCTTTTTTATTAGGCAATGGTTCACTCCGTGATTCATCATAACTATTCCCACTTCACCTCGATAATCACCATCTATAAGTCCTAACTGCCCAATTATTCCTTTTGTCTTCATGAGTCCTGAACGTCCCATTATCAAAGCACACCATCCTGGAGGCGGTTCTAGAGCGAACCCTAAATCAATCTTGACCCATTTTCCTTGGGGTATCCAATAATCCTTTGGGGCATACACATCCAACCCAGCTGAACCCGGAGTCGCCTGTATTGGCATTTTTGCCTCCGCGTTTATCAGTTTTATTTTTACCTCCATATTTTCTTAGTTCTGTATACACATCAATTATAAACTTATTGTTCACCTGTGCTATACTCGGTAGGTTCGTACAGTTTTTTGTATGGTGTGACCACATTCCGGGCAACGGTGGGTATTCTTTGCACATTCTTCGCACAAACGTATGTGACCACAGGGTAGTGTCAATATTACCGCTTTTTCCTCCTTACATCTTTTGCAATACATTAATTTGCGCAAGATTACTGCTTCATTCAACGTTTCTTTTCCTTTTAGAGGAGTCGTTTCTTCATCCTCGCTATTTATGTCAGCTTTTTCGGGCTCCCTTAATAGATCCTCTACTAATGTGCGCAACTGAGCATATCCTCTCTTATGTAGTTCCAACCTCCTTTCCACTTGAACTGCTATTTGTTCTTTGGTGAATCCCATTCTTAATGCCCCACTGACTATTGGTGAAGTCTCGAGTTCTACTTGGGTTTGTTGTCTCAACTGGACTCTTTCTTTTTGGGGGTCGATGATTATTATTGGTGCTACGTTAATTGGTCCTGATGGTCGTTGGGATCTTATCAGTGGATTACTTCTTTCGGGGTTGGGATATCGTCGTGTTATTTCGCTAACATATTCCGGTCCTTTGTTTTGCAACACAAATTCACATGTTGGGAACCATCTTGTGTGCTCAATCCAAGGGTTATCCGTTCGATTCCAATTTTGTAACCCTCCATTGCAATACCAGCACTTTACCTTATCTCTCACTCCTATATAATATAATCCTGCCTCCACCATATCTTCCATTGTAGCCGAAATATTGTTTCGATGCCAACTCACTGCATGGTCTGTAAATGTCGTTAAACGACTCTCCCATGATCGTAAATGTGGACTGTACGGGTTTTCACATGGGAACATTTCTCTCAGCATTACATTAGTGCACGGTTGGTTTGAAGCACTTGCTCCTTCGCTTTCAATTTCCACCAACCTCCTCAGAGTTCTTTCAGGTGAGGGTTCTATTATGGCGTTTATTTCGCCTTGAGTCACCTCTCTTCTTACTTGATTACTGTTCGTTCTTCTTACTTCGCTCAGGATGGGTATGTTATGCTCAGGGTTATTTTCATTAAACTGACAATCTAGTTCATGCCAGATGGCGTCTCGCGGATTATCGCTACCATTCCAATTTCTTATTTGTCGTCCACAGCGGCTACATTTAGTTTGATCTTGATGACCAGTGTAAAAAAATCCTGCCTTTGCCAAATCCCACGGATTTTGTGCTGCTGTAATGGGATACTTTTGAAAAGTGGCCAAGCGATACACTTCTTTTTTGGGATCTCCTGGAATGATATATACACTTAACTGCCCAGGTGGATCACGCACAGGGCATATTTCTCCATCAGATTGCATTTTTTGTTTTAACTTTCTAAAAACAAAATCATATCGTTATTCAACTATTCAGCCTCTTGAAAGTTCCAAATTATTCTTTTTCAAGTATCAATTTTCGTTCCTCTCCTACCGGTTTCTATTAAAAGATGCAAAAATTTCAAAATTTTTTGTTTTGTCTGTGCTCAGTACCGTAAACCACGGCCATTCGTGCTCAGGGGAGCATAAATCCCTCCGCGACTTCTTGCGATAGTCGGCGGCCACCTAACAACAATCTTTTTGATTGTCTAGGCCGACTGTACCTTCACCTTCTTGTACTACAGAGGGTTGCGAATTGCTGCGTTTTACGGGACCGAATCCTTATCTATAACTTCTTTAAATCACTAGTGGTTTGCCTTAAAGCTATCTCTGTCGTGGGTTTTTCTGATGTTGGTTTCCTAGTTACTAGCCACTTTACTACCCATATTACAGTTATTGCTGCCAGGACAGCTGCTGTATAGCTTAATACCTTTTTTATGGGTGCCCCTATTACCTCTTCTGCTGCTCCCAGCACCTTTTTTCCTGCTTCTTCTAAAGCTGGTATAGGCTTTTTCATGACCTTTTCGAATGCCTCTCTCATCTTTTCTCCACTTTGCAGTACTGTTCTATTTTGATATTCGGGGATATAATTTATTTTAATAAATTTTGGTTTGGTTTCATTTATCCACTTTGTTAAGTTATGATCTCCTTGCAATTGGATTTTTATGCTAGTTTCTAAATGTCTTAATTGATCCTGATTTCTTTCGGATTCGCCTAAAATCTCGCTGCATGTTAAATTATGTAACTTTTGGGTGATTAGTTGGTAATCCGTATTATATATAGGTTGTAGTTGCTGTTCTAGTGCTTGTAAGTGCATCATGCCATTGCTTAATTTCCAGGAATAAGCTATTCCTGCGGTCAAGAAGTCACTACTTTTAGTAGTTAATTCCTTAGTTATTGCTTGGAGCAGAAAAACCTGAGCATCACTCTGAGCTCGATTCGCCGTTGCTTCTTCTAAATGTGCTCGGGCCAACACCACTAGTGTTCGCTGATTACTAGAGATTTGTTCCTGTAATACGGCATCTTCTACGGCCTGTGTTTTTACTGTTTGAAGTAGCAACCGCACCGTGGCTTCATCTGATTCAGATAATTGTTCAATTTTTGAGTTGAGGTCTTGTATTTGCCGACTTAGGTTTCCTATGGCGTTATCTGCCTGACGGAATCGTACATTATTGGCTGCTGCCCTAGTGTTCATGTCGTCGTTCAATTCCTGTTCTACCCCTTGTATGCCTTCATATCCTGCATAATCAACCACTCCCTGTACGGCAAAAGCTGTTACCACAGCTAAAGCCGCAAACACCTGTCTCTTATTTCGTTCTATCTTGGGGCGTGGAGGAAAGAAAACCACTGACTGATTATGGTCAGGCAATTCAGACCGATTATTATAAGGGTCATAAAAGGCTTCCCTATATCTTACTTTAGTTTCAATGTCTACTAGCCGTTTGTGACATTTTGCTATTTTCTGTTTTTCACGACATCGATCTCCCCACATTATCGGGTAATTACTTATTTTATGAAAGGTTGTGTTTCCCACTCTTATAGCACTCCTATTCAATACACTCGAGTCTTGGGGTATTGAATGCACTACCTGAAGTCCATGCAAAGGCGTCGCCAAATGCTTTGGGGCTTCTATTTTAACTTTCAGGCGTTGCGGTGTATGTATCCACACATATGGTGGCCCCACCGTAATTGGTCGAGGTACACCCGGCACAAATTTACACATGAATCGCGCTCCATTATTTGACTTATCCATTAGTACAGCGCCAATGGTTACCCATGACTGGACATATCCCGCCACCGTATACGGAATCGACAATATGTCTTTTTCGCCTGGTGACACTCCAAACCCTAGTTTCGGCTGTCGTTGTAATATTTCTCGTGAACACTGAACTGTGACTGATGCATGATCGGCCAGGTAGTACATTACTCCTACCAAAATGTGGTGTACATAGTCTGGGACAATCGCCCGATTTCCATGCATCTGCAACTTCTTTATCCATGTGGCTTTCGGGTAACGATTAGGATCTGTAGTTTTTCGTGCACTCAACGCTAACATATTCTGGTAGGTATCTTGAAAAAGGTCTTTAAAGCCTCGGGGATATCGATCAGTTAGGTTTACTAATGACACCACTCGATAATCTAAATGTCGTTGAAATAGTAGGCGCTCTGGTGGTCTGGGTATTTTTAATTTTACTAGCTCCCAGCCGTTAGTGTCTGTTTTACCATGACTTTCGTATTGCCACATCTTATTATGAGGAATCACTGCACGCAATCTATCCGTGATTCCCATCCATAGTGTCCAATCGTCTAACAAACGTTCCCATCCGTTGGAGGTTACTTCTTTTATTTTTACAAAACAATGACATTCGGGCACGTACATTCTATAATCATTTTGATAAGTTCCTTCGTTCCCGAAGCGTGCCTTAGCGTGAGTGGTGGTATTTACTCCTACCAGGCCATAATGCGGATGTGCATATAATTGATCCACTTTACTCGTTGTGTTTTTTCCAGCTACCCATGCCAACGGTATTTCTTGGCGTGGTCCTGGTTGTTTTAATCTACAATAACCTTGTTTTTGGAAGTGGGGTCCTTCTGTCTGTCTTGGAGGTATTTGCTTTATCTGCATTTCTCCCAGTGTTACTTTTCTTCCCATCGTTCTTCTAAAATAGGGTCCTTTGGCCCATTCTACACACTGGTCGATTGCATCACCATCCACAGCATGATGTGTGCATATACATGGTGCGTTTGTCCCATGATAGGGGCAAGGATATCCAACAGTATCTTTTTTTAAATTAAGTAATATTAAAATTGCATAATAGGTTATTAACTGTTTTACCATTTTCTTCATCTATCGTTACTTTCCTGTATTCATAACTTTTTTAATTAATTACCTTTGTTTATACAAGATGATACTTTGGCTTTAACTTTATGCCAGGAATTCTTTGCTTCCCTTTTTGTCTTGACACCAAGTACCAGTCTTCACCATTTCGGTGTTCCGTTCTCAAACACCATCGGCCTCCTACCGACTCAGGTAGCACTAGGGTTTTCCCCAGCGCTATTGGTTCTGGTTTAGGGCGTTCTTGTCTTTTCCACTTTTCCATAACTTCAATGGCCGTATTTATCACGCCTTGTCCCATGCTTGGTATCAGCGAGTTTTGAACTTCTAGTTCACTCGCTATTTTATGCATCGACGAATGTGGCATTGTAAGCATTTCTATCATTTTACCGCCGTCAAAGTATCGCCATTTATCCTGTCCTGACTCTTTAAGATGATTTAACCAGTTTTCCTCTAGTCCCGGTAGCAACAAAAACGTGTAAGATACTTGTTTTGGCCAATTCACGCCCATTACTTGAATTTCCCTTTTTAGATGTGCACGCACTTTTCCTACGTTAAACTCTTCAGTGACTTCGTCTTTATTTACACTATTCATTCTTAATACCTTTTTATCTGTAGGAAAACAAATCTAAGAAATTTCCTTTTAATTACCTTTTTTTATATAGTTTTGATATCCCACCAGGGGTTTCAGACTTCCCCACCGAATTTCCTGTGTTTTTCTAATTTTAGTCACCAGGTATTGCACTTCGTCTTGACATCGTTCCGTTCTTAGGCAAAAAGGGGCTAATCGCGTTTCGATTACTATTAGGGTCTTTCCTATTTTTACTGGTCCGGGCTTAGGCCTTCCTTGTTCTTTCCATTCATTAACAACCTTCACCGCGAGATCTCGTATTCCTTTTCCTTCTTGCAATAATTCACTTAATCCCATTTGTAACAACATCTGATGTATTGGTGGGTGTAGGATAGTTAATGCCAGGATTAGCTCTCCTTTCGTTAAGTGCTTTCCCGTAGTTATATGCCAACGTGGGAGATGTTTTAACCATTCACCCTCTAACTCGGGTAACAATAAATACTTGGCAGGGATCTGTCTTGGTAGCTTTATCCCTAATCTCACAATTTCTCTCTTCAAATGTCGTCGGACCCGATTTACACCAAATTCCTCAATTATGCTTACTTCGTTATTATTATTACTCATAATGTCTGTAATAAAGCAATGAACCAGTCATCTTTTATTGTAAACTGTTGGATGCGCGTGGTTATCACTTTCAACATGCTCTCAATTGCGACGTTCTCCTCTTTACACGACCTGCCCTTTTTAGAATACTTTGACCAATTCCCTTCTAGTCCGGGTACCTTCTGTTTTTTTATTAAATTTATTCGAACCATATTAACCTTAAACACTTCATAATTATTTTCTCTGTTATTCACACTTACTTATTTCAATTTTTATAGTAAAATAGTTTAGAACCATTTACTGCCATTTACCTCCATTCCTATGGTCCACTTCAACTGTGGTTTTGTCACATTTTCTAACATCTTCCCCAAAATACTCCATTATTTCTTTCATTTTTAAATACCCCACTGTTCTCTTCATGTGCTCACACGTGGGTGAAGCCAAAGTATGCTCCACAAATACATTTTCGCTTCTGCCTGACTGTGGCATTTTGACTCCACAGTACCAACACTGAGGTGTTTCCTGTCCGGCAGGGAGATAGTATCCCGCAATTACCCATTGGTTTGGTGTCTTCCCTCCGGTAAACGTATCCTTTCGTGCTCCTATGGTTCTCATTGCCGGATTACATGGGTTTACTAAAGGATATTCTATTACGTGTCCCGCAGAATGCCACAGCATCCGATTCGGCAGGAATCCTCTTAGTTGCTCGTGTTGTTTTATCCGCTTATTCAATGTTTCACACCATGGATAAAAACTTGCATGATATTCACGCAGGTTTATTGCGTTTAGTGGCATCCTCAACCTTCCCCCACAACCTATGCACTCAATTAAATTATCATAGTTTATGTAATACCAGCCTTCAGCTGATGCCCACGACACAGATTCCCATTCGGGCTTCTGGGCGTACGTCGCCTTTCTGCCTTCTTGTGAGTCTAGGTTAAAATTCTCCAGCCACCTTTCACTCATAAATTGGCTCATCCCCTTCCAACCCCCATAGGGCCGTGATAAAGAAACCATTGGGTGCATTAAGGAATGCCAACCCTATTTGTTGTTCGCCTCTTATCTTATAGAAGTACCCTCTCTCATTCAATATTTTCTTATCACTTTTATAATACAGGGTTAAGCATACAACAAGGTATTCTTCCACTGTTAAATCGTCAAGGTCGATCTGACCGCTGGGAATAACACACTGCTTCAACTTTTCGGATAAATCTTCCTTGTTCAGGATTGCCAATTTCAAGTCTTCTAATGTTAACATACTTATTTCCTATACCTGTAATATATTAGGATACTTTTTACTGCTTATTCTACCATTACTATTACTTTATTTAATTCATACAGAAAAAACAAAACTTCTACGATAAGGATATACCAGGTCTAAATATTCTATTACTACGCCATATTCCGCCCCAATACATTGGGCCAATTCTTGGATATCGGCTGGTTGTACCAAACAATTACCGTTTAATCGCTCATGTATGTAACCTTGTATTAAGGGAGAGCCCCACAGGCCCTCCTTGGTTACTGGCATACTGCCTGGTTTCACATTTTCAGATTGTTTAACCACTGGTTGGCTCAAAGTCACTGTATTTTCCTGCCCACTCGAGGCTTTCTTCTCCATTTCCAAAGCAGCTTCTTGCGTTATTATCTCTTCGCAGGTTTTTATAATCTCAGTTAACACGGCTTCTCCTGTGGCAATTTTTTCCATGTTTCACCAGATTTCAGTGTTTAACTATTACCCCTAATGCTGCAAGTAGATCATAGCGACCATTAGTTTTTGCTGTATTTCTTCTTTAGACACATTCATTCTTCATTCCGCCAAATAACATTGCTATTATATGTTCTTTACTTATTCTTGTTCCTATCCTTATTTTATAATTAGTTAATTTTAATTCCCTATTTAATCAGCAACTCCCCCTTGGCTTGTCATGACTGTGCTTTAGTCACCGCCACTCTTTTCTCTTGGGTGCTCGGAGTCGCAACCTTCCTACAATCAGACCACTAGTTTCTTTACCTTATTATAAGGTTTTTCTTACTCACTAGCTCACGCACCTTATTGGCACGCTTTATGGTTTAGTCCCTTAGTTTATTTTTGCAAGAATCAACGTTACCGGTGATTCTTGCCATGAGTGTTGTGTTTGTGTGTATGTTCCAGCAACGCGCATGCTAGGCTGCAGGTTTTAACACCTTCGCAATCCATCGTGGCCAGTCATGAAGTCAGACTCAGTGGTTCTCCTTACTTGCCGGTTACTACCCGCTTGAAGAGCTTCCACTGTTAAGCTACAGAAAGCATAAGCAATCTGTTCGCATAGCCACTCCTGACTTTCCACAAAGGGATAGGGTAGGATGACCCTCTTTTATGTTGCTGGTTTTCCCTTAGGCATTGTCGAGTAGGACCACTCAAGCCAGATGTTGTGAACAGCTGTACTAGTGAACAACCCTAATGTATTTGTAGAGTTGCACCTATATGTGCTCCCTGCTCTTACAGAGTCCTACACCCCTGCACTCTTAATCACAGCACTTCGAAAGACATCAGAATAATACACTTCGCAAACATCCTACTTTATTAATCGTAGGATCCTCTCAAAATTTTAAGTGATGACCACCTTATGCCATCAACATTGGCTTGGCTCCGTAACATATGTCAGAGGGAGACATCACCGCGCAAAGGTCTGTTTACCAGTCACAGGTTCCTCAATTTGCAATGAAGCAAACTTTGGCTCTCCCTTGACTAAAGGTAATCATTCCCAACTACTCATTGGCTTGACTCCGTAACTTTCGTCAGAGGGAGACATCACCGCGCTTACTCACTATTCACACGCCTAGCCAGTCATCGTTTTCTTAGTGCTGACCAGTAATGTCTTTCGAGTGCATCAAAGCCATTAATTATTTGGTGAACACTACATACTTCAGACGGTTCTTACTCACACCCTATTTAATTTACCTAAATTATTATTTATTATTCACTATCTACTATACACATCACATCTTACCATTAGCCCAACATAATCAGGCTTGATTCCTTCCTTCGGCTTTCAAAGTAAGCCCACTGTAGTCTCTGAGTAACTAACTATCTTCTGAGTTGGTTCTCCATCACCCTAACTGTTTCTGCCAGGCTGCCTGGCCTTTTCTTGCCTTTCTCCATCTTCATCCAAGTGTTACTCACTACATACTACCAACTACACACCTCATGCTCTTATTTCCACCAATGTTAAACTACTAAAACATTTCTATCCAAAGTTCTAAGTTATCGAAAAAATTCAAACTTTAGGCGGGGATCCCGCTATCGGATTCCCGTAGGATTTTGTCGCGAAACCCGGGGTGCGTCATCATGGCGGATTTCGGCCGGTCAAAAATTTTCGAAAAATTTTCTAAGTCCGAAAAAATTCGACTTTCAAAAATTACCAATTTTTTTGAAATTCTAAAGAGATATATCGTAAAAATACACATTTTAACAAAAATTTTCGAAAAATTCCTTATACTTTAAAAGTTATCGTTAGTTGAAAATTCAACTTCCTTATATGGTCATATTTACAAAATGACTCTACTCTCATCTTAAAGTGCTTCTTAAATGCTATCCATCCATGCCTTCAAAAACGCCAATTTAACGCGTACATTATGCCCCACGTTGGGCGCCAATTTTGAGGACGGAAGTCGCCGGCGAAATTAAATCAACTAGCTCAGTAAGTCATTCACAAACAACTCCGTTCAAAACATGCTACTTTAGAGCTTATCAAATAAATTAACTCTAATGTTCACATTTTATTCTACCATGGGTCCTCGAGGCTAGGATCCCATTAAGACTACAGTGCAAAAACATGCAGTCAATACCACTGACCGTTGCTGCCAGCGGCAGGACCCCATGCCCTTATAAACATAATACATTTATTGCAATTAAACATTAACGCATTAAACTCGCACAACACCAACGTATACAAAATACACAATACAAGGTAGCTCGAACCTATACCCCCCATAAGTCGGATTTCGTCTTAAAAACTCTAAGTCCTAAACTAAGAAAAATTTGGCCAGGACTTTGTCCCTATTTTTGATTATTTCTGAATTTTACGCCAAGTCTTTTACATCAATCACTTTGACAAGGGCTTCGCCGTATTTCTATTTTAATAATGCTGTAAAAAGTTAAAGTCCAAGATTAATTAACAGACTGACAGGACTCCGCCGTTAGTAATGTAGAACAAACACCAAGTACTTACAGTTTTTGTCCAAATACCTGACACTAACTGAGGTTGCAGTATACAGTTCTACATAGAACCTTTCTCTATTTTATTGGCTACAAGTCAGTCACAGTTCCCGAAGTTGCTGCACCCCACAAGTTCGCCAAAGCTAGAATGAATCGAATGGGCCTGGGGATGGGTATTTAAACCTATCTTCACATCGATTCATGCAGTTAATTCTTGGTTTGTTCTATCATAGTTTCCCTACTATGGTAGCCCTGCAACGGTAGTCCTGCAACGGTAGTCCTGCTATATTTTTGGTTTATTCTATTAAAGTAGCCCTGCAATGGTAGTCGTGCTACGGTAGTCCTGCAATAGTAGCCCTGCTACAGGTTTTTCGTAGCCCTACTATGGTAGCTCCGCTATGGTAGCCCCGCTATAGTTGTTCTGCTACTTGTTTATTGTAGCCCTGCTATGGTAGCCCCGCTATAGTTGCTCTGCTACTTGTTATAGTTGTTCCGCTACTTGTTTTCCATAGCCCTGCTATGGTAGCCCCGCTATAGTATTCCTGCTATAGTGGTTCTGCTATGGTTACGCAATCATGGTTATGTTGCTGCGATTACTCTGCCACATTTGCGCTCATACTATTACAAATACATTCGGCGAATAGCGCATTTCTCTGCGTACGATATGCATATGATAATTTTTATCAGGCTTCTTCGCCCAACAAATCTTCCAACCACTGATCCAATTCTTCCGAATTTGCACAAGGTTCGGTTGATGTCTCCTGATCTGGTTCTTGAGCGTTTTGTTCAATCTCCTTTCTTTTATTCTTAGTTCTTTGTACGCTGGCATTAATCTTCTCGACAGTAAGGTTGATCAGTTTGTCACCTTCAGCCCAATCATATAGTATGAAGTTCTCATCTGTAGACACCACTTTTGGCACGCTCACTCGTACTTGTTTTGCTCTATAGCTGAACCTCATTTCATAAGTGGTGTGTCCCACTTTGTATCGTATAGTCACTTGATCAGGGCCTTTCATTTGCTGTATTATCCAGTTCATGAGACATGCAAACACTTTTTCTTCGGTATGTTCTTTAAGTGGTTTGCCTGCTTCTCTCGTGTTCGATACTCCATGTGTCGAGAAGGCTCTTTTTACCGTAGTATAGTTTCTACTACACATCTTAAGCAGCTTTATCGTCTCCATGGTTGCTTTCTGTCGTTCTACTGCAGCTTCTGCTTTGAGCGTCTTTTCAGGCGCTTGACCAAGTGCGCGCGGCTTGCGTGTTTCCGGTTTCTAGGTTTCTTATTCATTCATGTTTCGTTCAATCGAACTTAAGTTCCGGACTTGGTTTGCACTTTCGTTCGGTGTCCAACTTTCTTTCACACCTTAGTTATGAATTTTTACAGCTTTTCCTATATCATTAATTGGTTTGTTACTCTTCGTCATTGACGACAGAGTTTTCGTCTTCTGTCGTGCTGCCTTCTTTTATCCAAACTATGTCCTTGCTTTCTTCATCAGCGCCTGTCATTACTTTTAGGCTCGCGCTTGATGAACCATCGAGCGACATGTTGGAGTCTGAGATGACTACAACATCACTCCCTCCTTTGGTCAATACTTCATCTATCATTTCGTCTTCTTTTTGACTTTGCTCCAGTATCCAATCCATTATGGCATCCATCTTGTTGTATTTCACATTGTTATTATTTAGGAAAATCTTTAGCAGCTCTTGACTCAAGTTTTCTGCTAGCCTTCTTCCTCGTTTATCCGTAGTTATTAGCTTTATTTTTGGTCCTTCCATGATGGTCTCTGCCATGGATCGTATTTTTTCTTTTAACGGGTCTTCATCGCTCAAGTATTCCATAATTTTGGGTAAGAGCGGTTGTTTTTTTCTAGCTTCTTGATACAGTGCCTTCATAATGGCTTGGAAATTTTGTCGTTCTTCTTTTTTCTTGCTTTGTCTGTTGATACTCCTTATTAGCTGTTGTCGATGATAATCCCATGTATCTATTTCCCCGGTATTTATTACCGCCGTTCGTATTTGAAAGAATCCTCGATATGTTTCGCAATTTTTACAATTGCAACAGATTCCCGTACAATATTGGCATTTGTGTTCTTTCCCTGAATATTTTACGTTTGGTTCTATACATATCGGAGTTCGACATAGGTGATCTATGTCTATTTGGTCGATACTATTTATTGGTGGAGAGTCCATTCGGTTTAAATCCTCCATTACTGAGCATGTTGGTTTGGCTATTGTCAATCCAGCTTCTATATAGAATAAATCCGCCAGTCGTTTCCATTCTGCCCTATCTTGTGGCTTTGGTAAGTCTCGTGGGCATTGAAAAAATGCTGTGGGCTTTAGTGATGCATTGTGGTCTTCTCTCCACTGTTTGTTCCAATGCGTAATTTGTATCATTTTGGCAAAATCCTCACTTGTATGCCCTCTAGTTAACTTTATTGGATAGGGGGTACTTAGTCTTGTTTCTTTACATATTTCTTGAAATACCATCAAGAGTATATCATTCTTTTTCTGTATGTCAGCGCGGTTTTCGTCGGCTCTTGCTAAGTTACCGCATTCCATTTTCTGGAGTTCTTGCATCAGGCATAGCTGTTGATATCTTATGTTATCGACTATGGCTTTGTGCCTTAGTGTATTGATTTTCTTATTTTTCTGATCTACCTGACTCGTCCATCCAAAAATGGCTATCACTGCCATTGATATTACGGCCAAAATTATTCCATTCATTATTAAATTTACTGTTTGTATATTCCGTTCTTGACTCATCACCACGTTTCTTTTACTCCGTATTCTTTCTTCTTTTTTTAGCTTCTTACTTGATATGTTAGTGAGTTGTGGTGATTCGTCAAGCCGTTCCTGTAAAAGATACACGCTTTTTTAATTGATTTTCTAATTTTCCTTGTTTTCTTAATATTCCTCGAGCAACTTTTAGTTGCTTTCTACTTTTTAGCTTTTTTACATCACTTCTAATTTTGTAACCCATTCCCAAGGTAAGGGTTACTCCTATTAAGATCCCTATTATGGTTAAGGTGTTGTTTAACCTATTAGTGGGAGCATGATCTTTTACTATTAGCTTTTCGTCTTTTTTTATTTCAACGAGTTCCAACATTTCCATGTTATCCTTACTTTCGTTAATTTTATTATATAGTCTGTCTCTCTGTTGTTCTAATTCTAGGGTAGTTATGAGATGTACTGGTTGCATAGTCTTAGTTTCTTTCTTATTTTGGTTACGAGATTCCAATGATGAGTTTACACTAGTCCTTAACATGTTCGGGGTGGTAGTTGAAATTGCAGTGGGTTCATTTGTCATACGATTCGTTTTTTTTGTCATAGCAGAGGGACGCTTTTGAGTGGTCATAGTATTTATAATTGAATCATCTCTAGTTTTTTTACGATGCGTCTCTACATACTTTGGGATTAAGACAACCTTTTTGGTTACAGATGAAGCAATAATTGGTTCCCTTAATTCTCTTGAAGTGACTTCTGGCATCATTTTAGTTGAGTGCTCAGGCAAAAGCCTTGCCTCGGTGATACTATCATCATGGGGTTGCCAAGATAGAGGCAATCTTGACTTCGTAGTAGTAGTCATGGTTAAAGACTTTGTTCCGTTTACTTGTTGATACTTATATAGTTCTCTCATTATTATATCTCCTGCTCTTATGGTTATAGAGTATACCACTCCTTCTTTAAATTGATTTAGTTTTCTTAAGTGTGGCAGGATTAATCTGATTCTCTTATATAGGTAAAAGGTTTGTATGGCTATTCCTTCTTTAGCTACTTGGTTAGATATGGTTTGTTCATTTCTTCTGAAAAGGCGCTTCAGATTTTCTCTTTGTTCTTGTACGGTGTTTACCTGTTGTCTCCATCTTTGACTTTCCTTTCCCCTCGTTGTTATATATTTATCATTATACCGCGCGAATAAAAGGTCCCAGTTATTTTGTTTTATTTTGATTCGCCTAATGGCGTCAATCATTTTCTCCAATCGACCCATATCACGGCTCATTTTCATATACCTGTCTCTTCCTTTTATTCTCATCAACTTGTCTAATGATATCAGTGGTTGTTCTGAGGACTCTTTTAAATTTATCTTATTTTTAATCCCAAATATAGTTATGTTATTACTCGGTAGAGTATTCAATTGGGTTGCGCTTTCTGATACGTTTGCCAGAAAACATATTTCTCCCTGTGGGATAAATGGTTCACTTTCCCTCGGATCCAGTAACAATCCTACTCTTTGAAATGCCGTAATTTGATCTCCGGTGGCAAATTGACATCCCCTTGACTTACTCGCTTTATTACATTCTCCTATGTATTGTGGGACCCTCATACATACGTCAGGTTCCCTATTTTCTAATGTTTTTAAGATTCTATATTGTTGCGCAGGCACTTGCAAATTTGCTCGCAAGTTTTTTATGTAAGCAACATATGCATTTCTTTCACACATTACTTCGTTTCGTCTAATCATTAAATGCGTTTGACCTACATTCCACCAGAGAGGTAATAGAAACGTCCTATGATATTTTATAGGCAGGTCATTTTCCACAATGGCATAAATTTCGGTAGGCATTGTTCTACGTTTTCCGTGCTTCACTTCTAACTTTAGTAATGCCTTTTTATTTACTTCAGCATCCGCAAAACGCCAATTTAACGCGTAATTCATAATTACCTGGTTATAATTTTCCCCCGGTAAAGGGTTAGTTATTTCAAACTGTCCCAAAGGTAGTATTAGTTCAAACCCATTGGTACTGGCGTTTATCATGTATGAGTACTTTTGGGGATCACAAAATTCTTCACTTCCCACTATGCTACGGTTATACGTTATGCCCCACG
>JGI24159J19872_10004881_pt1 | contig 17218 bp, 8 predicted proteins | sample Ectturendosymbi4_FD_19872 | JGI IMG/M metagenome (IMG submission 19872) | reverse complement strand
TTGAGCCTATAAAAAAATACCAAACATATATAAAGTCTGCTTACTAACATCGCGGGCCACTTTGAACAAACTTGCGGGCCGCGGGTTGGGCAGCCTTGATATAGGACATAGGTTTCCAAACGTTTTTGAAGCTGTCACCCCTTTCATAAAAATAAAGTGACGTTGGCACCCCCTCGTTTCAAAAAAAGCGTAGAAATCTCCAAAACCGCCCAATTTTCAATATCATAATTTTTAAATTACTTCTCGCAATACGTAAGACTGCTGACAACATAAAACACTCACAACCTTACTGCTCAGCAGAAACAAACCTAGTGACTTTCTTGTTACTGGTTCTTTGAAATTATCCGCTTCTTCTTCTGAGCCAGTTCTTCGAACCACTGCTAGGCCGCACCAGATCTCGGGGCATGTGTTGAGCAGACATTCGATTGTCTCATTGTCCAGAACCGTCAGGCCGTGCAGTGCATGAGAAGGTAGTTGGATTGGACATTGGAGGACAACATGGTCGACGGTTTGTTCTTCTGCGCCACGCTCACAGGCCGTAGAGGAGGCCATACCCAATTTGTACAAGCAGGAGCGGAAACGTCCGACGCCTATTTGGAGGCGGTTAAGCCAGAACTAGGCTGTTATTGGGAGGGTCATTCCTGTGGGTTGGGTGTCGTTACTCCCGGGTATTTGGACTCGAAGCAGAAGGGCAGGATTGTGTTGTTGTAGTTAACTTTCAGCTCACGATTAGCTTCCTTATTGTTAAGATGGAAGACTGCCCAAAACGTTTTTTCTAGTGCTGAGCTTTAGCTTCCAAGTCTGGAGGTATTCACCTATCGTTGCCATGTCATTGGTCAGCACCCCTTCCACTGCCTGCCAGTCTCCATCAGCATGGATGATTGCTAGATCGTCAGCATATGCATGCTTTCTGGAGACGGTGGTTGGCAGGTCAGAGATGTAGATGTTGAACAGTAGGGGCGCCAAGACAGATCCCTGTGGGACGCCGTTCTTGAGGCGTCGTAACCTGCTCCTTCTGCCATTTCCGGTGGTAAGGGTAAAGCTTCGATTACCAATCATCTCCATGATCATGCGGACCATGTGTCTATCAAGCAGCAATCGCAGCAGCTTACAGGTGAGGCCTTGATGCCATGCAGTGCCGGAGGCTGCTGTGAGATCTACGAACACAGCTCCGGCCGTCTTCTTAGCCGAAAAGCTATCCTCGATGCCCTGTGTCAGCAGAGTGATCTAATCTACTGTCGGCCTTCCGTGTCGAAAGCCCGCCTGCTCCTGTGGCAGCAATGGGTCGATGACTGGTTCGGCACGAGCGTAGGTGTGTCTCTCGAGGACGTTAAAAGGGACATACAACAGAGATATGGGACGGTAACTCTTAGGGCCCCCAATGGCTTTTCCGGCTTAAGGATGGCAACTATTAACACTCTTCTCCAGATATTTAGAATTTTGTTGGCGTGTGCAGGAAGTGAGGAAATCGCAAAACCAAGATGTGAGAACCGATCTGGTGTGGAGTATAAACTCCGGGAAGATGGAATCCAGACCCACAGAACTCTCCTGGCTTCAGGTGCCTTGGGGCAGCAGCAAGTTCCTCTGTCCTGAAAGGGTCAGAAATACTGTGACCCTCAGGTGTTGGGATCTTCCATAGGTCGGACAACACCTTGTTGATAAGCCCAGAAGACTCGCGGCCCCCGGTCCTGTGTATCCCGTTCTTCACGAGTTGCGAGGCGATGGAGTTTGCCGAGATGGGGCACAGGCGAGAGGAGCGTCCAGACCTGCTAGTGAGTTTGTTGATGGTGCTCCACGCCTTGTGGCTAGAGTGCGAGAAGTCGATGGAATTGACAGCTTCCTCCCATCGCTCCTGTTTCTTCTGCTGTAGGCGAGAATGTAAGGACGAAGCGGATCTATCATAGTCAGTCCACGCTGGGGCTCGGATGAAGGGGCGATAGATGGTCTCGCACTCTTTGTCCCAGCATGGCACATAGTTCTTCCGGAGGCCATGGGTGATGCATAGTTTGGCTGCGGATAGCAGCTTCTCCCAAAAAAACGTGATATGCCTTCCCGATGTTTGTTGTGTCCCGATGTGGCAATCTCTCAACGGATTCACCTGTAAGAAGGCAAAAGCGCTTCCAACCAGCTTTGCGAAAGTTCCAATGCTTCACCGGATCTCTGTGGGAAGGAACCTTGAGTCTCGGTGGCGTTATGAGGGGGACGGTGTTGTGACCGCGGGAACTTTCCTAGGACACATCTGTCCGGCAGTCGGCTGTCCTGGCTGAAACTCGTGAAGGCCAGGTCCGGGCTGGTGCCGACGTTCCATCAGTGAGAGGAGAAACTGGCTGCTTCCTTTTGGTTATACAACAGTCCAAGGTTGTTGGATGTTGCCCGGAATCCAGGCTCTCACCGTCAGGGGATGTTTTGTTGTAGCCCCAGTTGACATGTTGGCAGTTGAAGTCACCAACATATATACTGGGCTGTATTGGGAACGTTGGGATGGCCGTAGGTGTGAATCGCGAGCGTGGATGTTTGTAGACGTTAATGGTCTTATATACTGCCACGTCTACACACAACCACACAGACTCTGATTTCTCTGGAGACTGATCGACCAGTGAACATTCCAATTCCGACGGCTCATGAACAAACGTGGCAAGGCCGGCCTCCTGCTCAGGACTGACCGAGCATTATCCGCTTATACTGTACCTTGGCACACAATTAGTCGATCAGGGCCAAGCACAAATCGTTTCAGGGATTCAAATGGTTCCGATACTCAAATGAGGTATTGAGGAAAATCCAGATTGGCTCAAATAAGTTATTACAAAGGTCACTAGAATAGACAAGGCTTTTGTACACAATTTCTGGTGACTGTGTTTGGTTGAACACCGGAAGCCTTTGAGTTCTTTAGGATCAAACAAAAATCTCACTAAAAACGTTTAAACGTCACAATGCGCTGACAATCGCATCATCGGCTGTCTTCAGCGTTTTAAACGTAGCGCGAAGTGGAATAGTAATTTAAATTGTTCAATTAATAAGGCTAGTTGGATTATTTAAGCTGGATATCCTTCTTTTGAGTAATAGCACTTGCATGCATTCATAAATCTGGGCTCTTGAAAAAGTACTTCCGAGAACATATAAACTCTCACCATCTAAAATCGCATTTCGGAGCCCCGGAAATCTTGCTTCGGGGACCGATGATATAGCTACTATATGTAGCGCGCTTTGCGTTCGTGGTGCCTGTCGCTCCAGTGGTTCATGTGGCGTCGCGCCTGACCGTCGCAGTACGTGCTGTAGGTAAAAAGGCCTTCTAGCTCATCACGCACGCATGAGTTTCACTAGGAGGCCTTGGCCGTGGCCACTCACCCATGCACGAGGTGACATGCGTCTGCAGACGCTTGCAAGCGTAGTTGAAAACAATTATTCCGTCAGTACGGTGCCCAGTTACTGTTTGCTTCATGCTTCAGTCTTCAGTCATATGATGTGCATTGGACAAAACATGTAAAAGGTGATGCCCCCATCAATATATTTATGATAGTAAAATATTGATTATGTACAAAGTACTGTAATATATATTTAAGAATGAATATATAGCACTGCTTTGATTATGTAGCCAATGAAAACACAGCGTTACAAAGTGCACAACGCAAGGCGAAAACCTTTCAGAACATCTTTGTTTTCCCCAAAAGTACCTTGTTTATCACGAATAACAATTAAGCTGCACACAAAACGTTGACCGTTTACGATACGATGCCAACCGTTAATGCTAATTCTTTTGTTGCAGATTGCAAGTCCTATAAGATCACTCTCTGTTGTTCAAGAGGTCAGTTTGATTGATGTTGTATTAAAATGATAATCAGTTAAAACATAAACTGTTTTGAGCAACTTTAAGATGACGACATCGAATAATCATATCGTGTTTCATGAAATATATCACGTTGATTGTAACATAAAAATCGATTTGCAGACCGTTTTTTCCATGTTAGAAATAAATCATTTGTTTAATTTATGTTGAATGCGCTGCGTTTGTTCAACGTGATAATAACATATCCACACTTTCTGAACTGATCGTTCAATAAATGCAGTGCCTTAGCTTACTGATACTCACGTACGAGACACTGTGAAAGCACCAACTCATTCAGTCAATAGGTGCATGTTGCTCCATGCTGATACGAATGGTTTTCTGTTTCAAAATGTTGTCTTTTTTGTGCTGAGAACCCCTTGCCCTCACCAGGTCTCCGTCTGTCATCGCTTTTTGAAAGCTCGCATTCCTCATTTGTTGCAGAATTAAAAGTCATTTCTTTGGGACAACAAATAGTTGTAACTCCAACAACATATCCAGCGAAACCGAGGCACTCATGTGAACAAAAGTCGGAACGATATGGGTGTGGCATAGACAGACAGTCACCGCTACCAGTTCTAGTCTATACCAGGAAATAAACTTGAAAAGCTATTCAAAAGGTTGTTTCCGAGGGTTTAATGCCCGAAGACGCACGTAATGGACAGCCTGAAATGGAGATTTCAGCAATCTGGCAGTTAATTTGTGGAATTATCATAAAAGTAAAACTGCGCGTTACTTGAATATTTTAGGACGTTTTTGCTTCTATGTCGGCGTTGTCTTGGCATATCAAATAACTTCGACTTGCAGGCCAATCATGTTAACAGATGTAACCATGAGAGGTATACTACGTTCAGCCAAATCATTTCTTCACAGTTTTGATGAGATTATTGGAGTAGGCAAGCGTTAACCATGCTTAAAAATTACTAAATTTATACAATTACTTCCGTTTTTCAAATGACGGAATATCGCAGGTGTTATCCGTAAAGTCTTTAGTTGGCACATCCAACATAATACACAGCAACAAAGACAAACCTTGCCCTTTTTGTCGCAGCTTGTGGTTTGATTTGATCACTTTAGTTTGCTTGCTTTCTTGACATTGCTTTAGTTCTTCAACATTTCACCCGTAAGCATTGCTTGCAAATTTCACGACTGAGAATGTGTAGAGTTACGTGAAACCGTTTTGCTATTAAAAATGCGCTGATAGAATCGCCTTTGTGTGAACTAACTAGAATACACAAGCTGAATACATTTTTTTGTAACGCAAATCTCAAGACATTTTCATTGGCATAAATCTTGGTAGTAATGACCTGAGATGTTAACATAGTACAAATCAACTCCAAACCAACGTTCCACTCAAAGGACCACAACCTTTCAAAATATATCTTGGGCTTGTTTACTGGTTAATATGCTCGAGGGATAAAACTTAATCCGTCAAATCCTGAAACATTTTATTCCAAAACTAACTTTGAATAAAAAAGCTAAATATTCTTGATAAACTTTGGATTTCATCTGTTTGTCGTCACAAAGGAAGATTGTAAACAGTTTAAGAAATTTATCAGTAGAGGATTTATTATTTGAGCCAGGAATGCTTTGCTATTGAATGAAGCAGGGTTGCGGAGTCGGAGGTAATATGTCCGACTCAATCTCCGACCTTCCCAAAATTTCCGACTCCTTAAAAAATGAATGAAATTTGACTGTCAAGAATATTTTATCAACTAGTAATCAATGGAAATCGTGGTACACAGCAAGAATTTTCTGTTTCAACAAAAGTTTCATAAGAAATTTTACCAATTCAACAGGAATTCCCCACCTAGGAGTGTGATGTAAAAAATGATTCAACTGGACTTCCGGACTCGGAGTCGGACAAAAAATGGTAGATGATGAAATGGATGCCGATTTTGCGTATTTGACCTGAGGTAACCTCGCGCGATGAAAACGCTGGAAATACTGCTCGTTTCTGCGTCAAGGTAGTAACTGTCGATTCCCCTGGGATGACGCGGCTCGGATAAAACGCTGAGTTATCAGCTAGTCGGCAGCGACCTCGTGGCCTAACAGACATGTTTCAGGGCTTGTATGCCAATGCTTTTCGGTTCGGCTCTCAGCTTTGGGAGTTTCGTTTTGGTAGTAGTTGTTGCACGAGTATCCACACTTTTCTCTTCATATTTTCCATTTTTCTTTACGTTTGGGCTCTAGATTTAGCGTTAGGTTTAGGATCTAGGTTTAGGGGTTAAGTTTTGGGGTTATGTTTAGGGGTTAGGTTCAAGGTTTAAAACTTTAGGTTTATAGCGGAATCAGTCGAGTACAGCACAAAGTACCCTCTGGCCCGCTACCTTGTCGCAGAAACAAGCAGTGTTTCCAACGTTTTCATCGCGCGAGGTTACCTTAGGTCAAATGCGCAAAATCGGCATCCATTTCATCATTTACCACAAAAAATACGACTCCGACTCCTAGTGTTGTTAGGAATCCGATTCCACCCAAAAAAACTCCGACTCCTTGCGACTCCTACTCCGCAACCCTTGAACGAAATTCAAAGTGCGAGCTGAAGTATATATTGTTAAAGCATGCATATACCAGTCTTAGCTATTGGGTAGGCTTAACTGAAACACGTATACCGGCTGAAAGTAATTCGTGTGAAAATGATTAGTCGAATTATTTTGTAGGGTTTGATTATTCTGCTGAAACACTCTATCTTACGTCTGCCTTTGGCTGATTGTTCCATACATAAATCAACCAGCGCATGCCGGTCTGATCCTCATTGTTCATGGAAACTGACTTCGGACACTGGATGCGAATTGAAGACTCAATATTTCCATAGCAGGTGCTTTCCTTGGCGACATTTTTGTGTTGATGTTTCAGTTGGGTTCATTATTTTCTGAAAGTTTTGTTTGTCTTTTATATCCAAGACGTTAATGGGCTATGTTGATATTGAGATAAGCTATCCTAATTACAATATGGAAAATAATTTGCTTCCGACTAAAATATTGAGGCGTACATGTTCAATTTGATAAAACAAATGGTGTTTGCAAATGACAACTTTTTTACAGCTTCTTAATTCTTACGATACATAAATTTGGGCGTCGTATGAATTCAACTCAAATCGATTTGCATTTGAGAATAACCGAATTGCTATGCAACAATTGCCAACAAGTTAGAAGTCCGCTGTTGAGTGCATTTTTGCGCCAGTTGCCGAGTTGAAACATGATACAAAAGCATCTACTTCCAATTGCGGTGCAGTGACTTGGTTGAATGTTCACCTGCAGAGATTGACAAACCCAAACCATTTACATTCAAAAGAAAACCGGTTTCTAAGGCTGCTTACGCATTTCCAGGAGTACTTCACCTCGTTTGTCTCCTGCTGTTGTCGTTTCGGACAATTTTATTGAAATATCATGGAACAAAAGCATTCAACTCCAAGAAAATTATTCCGTTACTGTCGAACGTCTGCACGACCACACTGCGGTTTACACCCAAAATACTTCCAGAACAACTCTTCAGGTACTTTGTTAAGATATTTGGCTGGCAGGTTTCTTTGAAATCATCTTTTATTGTAAAATTTGCGTATTTTTGCAGATAAAACAAACAAGCGAACTTGCCGGGTGGCGCTATAGAGCAACAGTTCGTGCCGTAAGGGGCGCTTCGTCAGGTACCGTTACAGAAACAAGATTCACCATCCGTAAGTACGACGAAGTAGTGTCAGAGCGATTACTGAGATTACTGATAATAACAAGATGCTTTCCTGTACAAGCATACAGTGTGTTGCCACAGTATTGCGTTCACTTTCTCGTCAGTAAAAGGCCAATTTTGAAAGGGTTGTTTATACTTCTTTTTTTAATGAACCTTTCTACAAAACGTTGTTGAAAGGCAGATACCCAAATTGGTGATATGATAAGGCTTTGCGGGGCGACCATCAAATGCCCTAAAAACCTTCGTTAAAAAATATAAGTATTTTGCACTCCACTCAAGGATTATACTGTCAATGTAGGAGCCCTTAACACAATTCAAGAAAGATCTTGTTGGGGAAAGCTTCATTTCAGGAATAGAAAAGCTCTTTGAAAAGAAAAAACGTTATATTCTTTATTCTTGCGAATAAATTTCTTACATGCATACTGCTTGGGATTGGCATCTGTGTGCATTTATTAAGCTTTACCAACCCCAAAGTTGATTGTGGTTCTCGGTCAACCAAGTGCTGTGACGGTCACATGGAAGAAGGTTCATCTCTCTGAATCTTACCAAGTGAAACTTTACCGAGAAAGCCTCAACAGCAGAACTGAACTGGCATCCTACAATATGAAATTTTCGGAATTTCAACCAGCAATCTCGTTCCGAAATCTTGATGAAAACGTGATGTACTCAGTACAAGTTCAAGCAATATCTGCTGACAATGTCTCCTCTCACTCGGCAAAAGTAACATTCAAAGCAGGTATGTGATTTGGTCTTTTCCAAAACTACGCTTTGTTCGTTTTATGTTTAGTAGGATGCCACTGTTTTCTCATTAGCTTTTGCTGTCGACGGTTTCGAAAAATATTTCGGTTTTTGCTGCAGCAAATTTTGACGAACCCATCCTACGTCCAAGAGGCGTTGGAAATGACTCTGTGGGACACCTGCGGAGCTGAGTACAAATAAGTTTTCAGTTGCGTTTTGATTCTGTATACTCTTTTTCAATTACTTTCGTGTAAAGTTTCAACTAATTTTTGGCAATTCAATCTGGTTGGTCCAAAGAGAGCCGTCTTTTTATTGTTTTTTTTCAATTTTTTTTATTATCATTGGATGTCAAATATTGTCAGGCTCCTGTTTTCCAAGTGAAACATAGTTAGAGCTTCAAACTTTGCAGTAGGCGAGCAAGACTGCAGAGGCCTGTTTCGCGAAGGAATCCATTTTCCAAATTCAATGACAATTTCGGGGGGGCTTTCCAGGCAGAAACGCTCTAACCAGACTCACAATGAAACGCCTCCTGAAAAAGACCGGCGAGATGGGAAGTGCACAGGTTTAAGGATCGCAGTAGTCGGCTACTGTCAGTCAGGACAGAGAAACACATCGTGACTGTGAGACAATGTATAGAACAGTCGCCAAGGAAATCCACAAAACGATTATCCCAGGAGACAGATCTTTCGAGGATTTCAGTAATGCGCATAGTGCACGAGGATATTGCCTATCGCCATATAAGATACAGCTTTTACAACTTCAGACCGCTGCAATGAAGGCTGAGATGCGTGCTTTTGGGCAGAGGATCAGGAAGCGAATTAAAAACCATCCTGATTTCTTGGAATTCACTTTTTCAGTGACGAGTCACAATTTCACTTTAGTGGTCGCGTAAATCAACCGAATATGCGCTTTTATGCTCAGGCTCAGCCTCATGAACATCAGTATTGCTCACTTAGTTCGCACGGAGATCCGGAGTAATTCCCATGAGGTGTTGGACAGGGTCATTACAAAGCAATGTGCAAGTAGTCACAGAGGTTCAGCGCCAGAAAGCTTGCATCAAGAGCATAATAATCTATTGAGCTGCGCTCACAAAATGTGGATGTACGAAGGGAAAAACTTACGCCGCACAAAGCGTACATGCCTAGAAAACATATCTGTGAAAAAATGCAAAGTTTCCTTTCAATGCAAAATGCTACCTTGACAAAACTGCGTACTTCTTTTTTTGGCTGCCATATCTTTGACCGGTGGTTGAAGAGGTATACGTTAAACGTTGCCTAAGAGTCTTTCTTTTAATGATTCATGTTAAACAATTTGCCCGCATTTCTTAATATCACACTCGAAAAACTCTTCAAGTAACAAGTGATTTTGTGTATGTTTGGTTTTACCTTACGTCATGTTGTCCGTAAATTAGCTTCATTTGTTTCATTATCTAATTGTCTAGTTCCAATGTGCTTGACATGCAAAATTAGTGTAGGTTGGATCGTCTTAAAACAACAGTTCCTGCAAATTTGATGAAATGCATTTCTGCAGTCAAAGGTCGCATGCTATTGCGCATGTAGTGTATTGTTTGTAGGTTCAGTGTTTAACTACCCGTACATATATTTCCTTGTTTGTTGGTTTGTTTGCAAATAATAAAAGTGATTTCAAATGATGCATGAAAGTAGTGTCCCTTGCTTGTTTCAGTTAAGACCTTAAAAAAACTTACCTTTCAGATCACGTGACTCGTTCAGCGAATCAAGCATATGCCGTCATGATTGTTTTTCTCGTGTTATTTATTTGTTTACTTTTGGTCGTTATTTACAACTTTTTTACGTTCGGAAGAAACACTAAAAGGATGCAGGGAGGTAAGAATTAATTATTTTCCTTCTCCTAATTCCCGGCAGGTGGTTTCATCAACCGGGTATTGGTTATTTAGATCACTGTTGTATTAAGAGTCTTGGTTTAGAAAATGTTTAGCTAAATAAGCGTCTGTAGTTTCTGTAGCATATGTAGCGCTTCAGGTTAGTATAGGCATGCTCAATTGTTAGTATGCTACACCAAAACGTGAATAGGAAAGCTTTTTTCAGGTTATTGTTATTGGTTGTCAGACGCATTACTAAAAAGTCATTTAATGGTTCTTAAAATCTTTTGTCTTTTCTGACGTTTTAGGATATATCTTGCAAATAACTGTTTATTCGCAGACGCCAAAAACCTGCAATTTCGAAGATATTTCTTTGTTGTGTGGAGAAGATTTTCTATTGATTCAGGTATTTCAATCTTGAGTGCATTTGCTTTCGATTATTTGGGCAAAGCTGATGTGGTTAATTTTTTATTAACCGTACAGGCACAGGCCTGTTAAAAGTAGAGATGATCGTGTTTAGCAATGCTCACTATATTTATACGAATTGGCCAAATCTCGCCGACTCTCGTTAAAATAGGTTTGTCATACGTCAGAAATTTCCTGGACATGTCCGAAGTTTCGACGTTGAAATTTGTGCTCGGAAATAATTTTTGAAAATTCTCTAATGTCCCGAATTTTGACAGTTCACAAATTACGTTTAACTTGAAACAATATGCATGTGCTGTGAAGATGAGAGCTTCAACTTTTGCTTATTTGGCTGCAACATTTTGCCTGAATTAGCTGTTTTGCAGTGGATTGGTTGTTGTAAGAACATATTGAAAAGTGTCGTACAGCGCCACTTATTTGTTGTCACGAAAAGTAGCCATTGTGACTGTCGGGACATTTGCCTTTTCAGATATGGTAACCCTACGTTAAAACACGTTCAAAGGAAGAGTTTTCACAACGTAATTAGCGATCATATAGTAGTCGAAATTTAGACTTGGTCAAAAAAAGCAAAAAGAAACACGAGACCCAGAACTTTCAGCAGTTCAGGAATTTTTTAGTGATCTTGTGTATTCTCACCGACATGAATCAGTGCGACAAAGGTTTCTCTTTGTCCCTCTGCAACACGCGATTAAGTTGGTGAAGGATCAGGTTAGTCTACAGCTGGTTTACCTGTAAGCAGTCGACCGTGTCAGGCGCGTCTTTAATTTGAAATTGTGTGGAAAGTATCAGATTTACGGAAACTATTGTGAATTTTGAAACAAGGGGCATAATACCGAACCCTCACTCTTTAAAATTGAGAGGAAACTTGCATCGTTGAAGACGGCCGCCCACAATAACAATTCTCGATGCCAAGACCAGGCATCTAAACCCGGTTGCTGCTAATTTGATCACTGCAAGTTTTTGTGAAGATAGACCTTGATGTTTAGGATACTCTTTCATGAAATCTAGTCCTGTATTCTCAAACTTGTAAATGCCAAGGTTAGCAACATGAATGCTGGTATTGATACCTTGAGAAACATCTTGTAATTTTGATTCATCACGTCTCTGATTGTATGTTGTTTAAGGTTCGCGTGATACCGTTTCGAAGAAACCACGAAGAGATGAGACAGAACTTCACAGCAGCTTAACCTGATTTAGTCTCTGATGGAAGATTCTTATGCAATGGAAAGTTTGTGTAAATAGACTTCAGGAAATCAAAGATTTAAATGAAGTCACTTTTAAAAATTCGGATTGTCCATGATTCTGTGAGGATTCAAGGTTGTACTCAGTTCCTAAATTAGGAATCTTTCAAAATATTTGTCAAAATACGATACAAAGTATTGGATACACGTGCCGAAGCTTGGAAAATGCGTTAGGAACAATATTCTGCGCTAACGGCTTCGTCTCAGCTTTGCTTTGACGTATCGAGGAATCTTTATTCTGCTGCAGACATTGCAAATTCAAGTGCGGGGTACTCGAGAAGCATTCATCGTCATAAAAGTAGAAAACTATCGATTTTACCATAGAGTTGAAACCAACCAGTAAATCCAAAAACATAAATGGAATTAATTTTTGAATACAGCAGGAAAATCACAGATCGGTACGTACGGAGGCCAGCGTACTACATTAAAAATACGCCCGAGCAATGATGGGCGTGTTATACAATTTTTTGTTAATAAACAACGCCACAGAGATTTATTAAAAACATCATGTGTCGGTAATAAAAAAAATTTCTTCAAAAACATCAAACGATTTTTCGACTCTTTGATAATCGTTCATTTGTTTCATGATCACCGATGTCGCAGTATGAAGCGACTGCGCGGGTTTGAGCGTCACTCACTTCAGACATATCGCCTGCATCTGACCCAACATTTCTCACAACACTCAATTGCGAGTCAAATAACAAAAAAACGAGGGCAAACGATACACGAGTCATTGATTACAGGCGACCTGACGCAAGAAGTTCGTCAAATGTGGTGAAAGTTTTCTTCGGTTTATGACGCAGTGTGATGTTGCGCTCTATTCAGTCTATGACCGCGCCCCTGTGCACGATCCATTTCATTACCCGTAACCACGATCGAGTTCGTATTCCTCCAGTTTTTTCATGCGCAAAGTATAAGGAAGTGCAATGCAAGAAGGAGAAACCTTATATGCAATGTAGAAACGACAATTTGATAGATCTTGTTTATATGTTAAGGAAATATACAATTCATTTGCTTAAAACTATCAACGAGCGACGACTCGCATCCTTCCTTGCGACTGTTCACGTCGTATTAGCATTTAAGGCCAATCTACACTGAGGACGTGTCAGGAGTAGCCGCGCTCGATTCTTTGTTTTATTGCGCCCAGAAGTTGCCGTGCACGAGCGCAGAATTACCTGACGCAACAAAACGAACAAAGGATTACGCCTGGCAACTCCTCAGTGCAGATTGACCTTTGCTGCGAAATGCTGCCAATGTTCTAAGTCTTTGGGGCAGCCCCACACGTGTATCTTTGAAAAGATTTTCTTATTACGGCCAACCGCATTAACGCTGACCATGAGGCTGAAAAAGTCACAAATGTCTTTTTAACAAGTTTTCATCGTGTTCCGGCCGGGAATCGAATCCATTCCACCCGCTTGTAAAGCGTGAGCCGTGCCACGAAATTGCTGTGTGTTATATGTCATTTTCTTCGTAGTGCATCTGAGGCGTTAAGCTGTCGTTTTTTTTGTGCCTTGTGCAATGTTATTTCTGCAGGAACAAGTTTGGACTGTTCCATTATCTTTACGTATGGTGCGCGGTACAACCGCAGAGTTATTATGTCGTCATAGCAGAGCTTTATTATGCATCACCGCTGTCACATATTTGAATAGGTTCCATGCTGGGCGCTTAAATCCACAAGATGTACAGATTCCAAGTAAAGTGAACATTGCCTCTTTCTTCAATGTCTGCTGATAATAATAATTAATTCGAGCACACCCGATTAAGCTTGTATTTTTTCGGATGTAAAGCGGCGAGTGTTCCTATATTTGCACAAACGTTGTATTTTCACGTTCCGCCCAGGGATTGTTAGTTGCGATTTCTTATCCGAATCATAAAGGCCAGTTAAAACCTGATGACAGCATTCGGTTTATATTGTATGTGAAGCTATAACGTTCAAAAATGTGGGCCAATGCTAACACGCTGAGCTGGTGGCGCAAAAATGCTGAGCAGTTGCCTTTGTTAAAACAACTGGTTTTAAAGTTCCTACCACGTCAGCCTCTTCAGAGAGATCGTTCTTCAGTGCGGGGTTAACTTCTATCCGGTTGTGATCTCTTTCAACGGGTGGACAGTTGCAAAATCTTAATTTATTGTTTCTTTGACTTAGACGTCTGCTTTAAATGTGTGTTTGTTGAAAGCAACGCTACATTATGCTCATTTCGGAGTGCCACGAGCACTAGTCCGTTATGGAAGTCTTTGATATGATTAAATCAAGTATTTATTTGTTGTTGTCTTGAGTTTTGCTTCCTTTCTGTGGCCATGCTTTAGTTCAGGGGTTCCCAACCTTTCTCTGGCCATGTACCCCTTCAGCATTCCGACAGATGAGCACCTAAAAATTTCTTATGACAAAATATTTTATCATGATTAATCATAGATATAATTAACAATAAGCATATAACGGCCCTTGAAAATAATTTTCAGTGATATATGTATAAATATTTGGAAATAAAAGATATGTAAATACATATTTCTCTTCTATTGCTAACCTCAAATGTACCCCAGGTTGGGAACCTCTGCTTTAGTCGTTCAACTTTTCACGCGTAAGCATTGCTTGCAGATTTCAGGGCTGAGGAAGCGGGGAATTCATTTGCTATGAAAGAGTTTGCTGGTCGATACGGCCGCGTCGCCATTGTGGAGATTAATTACTTCAACTATTTCATTACGCTATTATTATCGTTGTTTTACTTCAGAAGTTAAACTTCTTGTTGCAGTTTGTTAATTTATGTTATTTTATTTTTTCAGTGAATTCACAACAGCGGTTGCGTGTTTGATTGATTGCAAACAATTGCTGGTTGTTCGTACTTTTTGAAATTCAGCTTCTGCTTTGATTCAAACTGCGCATTCAAAAATGTGTTGCCGTTGAATAAAAATGCCGATTATTAAAACTGCGAACAAATGTGTGCACCACTCCTTGTCTTCTCTTCGTACAACGGTTCTGTACCGACATCAAGTGCTGTCGAACTAGAAATGCCTGGGAATGTGCAGGTTGCAAAGACAGTTGAAAATTATTGCTTGAGATGTTCGAAGCATGTCAGTGTAAATCCACAACTGCTCGCGAAAACGCTAACGCCCTCTACAAGGCTCAGCAGTTTTTTGCGTTCCTACGAAAATTTCATGTTGTGCGAATTTAAAGCGATGATTTAGATCAATGGATCTCAAATGGAGGTACACGTGCCCCAAAGGTGCTTCAAGTGATACACGAATTCTTCCATGTGTCATCATCATGAAATTTTAACGTAAAAGTACAATAAGTACAGGTAGATTTCTAATTATTGCGCTCGTGATTACAGTCAAGGGGTAAATGATAGACAAAATATTGCCCAAATGATACATCACTGAAAAAGATTGAGAATCAATCATTTAATTATTCAGGCACAGGAAGATGCAATTGGAATTCCGTCTGACAGGGACGGATTTAGGGAGTCCAGGGCTCTAGGCCATCTTAGTTTTTGGGGCCCCACGCAGGTGTGACCTATTTGGTCCCTTGGTTTAAAAGCGTGAAAGTATGTCCCTCTTGCGTGTAGTTCCCCATCAAAATTTTAGTTTTTGTGATGTCGACTGTGGTTCTACGATTGCCTAAGATCTTCAACAGAAATTAAACCGTTTCCTACATTCTTCTCAACAACAAATAGCAATTAGATTTCTTCTTGGAATTTATAGTTTTTTTCGTGGAGTTGAGAAGTTCTCCGTTAAATTTGCGTGATTTCTAGCATTTTTTGTAGGTTAATTTTCGGATATATACATTTTCATGCGGGATGGTGTTGCCGCCATCAAAAATATCGTCTAGTTGTCGATCTGATTAGCTGTGCGTAAACTGCTTTTGTATCGTAACAACATTTTAAAAAAGCGCAATCCATTCAGTGGGCACAGGATATATGTATGCCGTTTTTAAGCTGCCATTTCCCACGCAACAAAATATAGCATTTTAATCCTCTACGCTATAGCCTGATGGCAAACAGCATGAAAACAATTTTTACACAACAAAGTATTTTCGCAACACCCTCAGCTAACTGTATGAAGTAAGCCCGATGTAGACATGTTTTTCTAAGTAAACTCACGAGAAACTGTTCTAGTTGATTTAAAGTAACATCTATATCTAGCTAGAGCTTCAACAAGCAAGCTCTGTACACTGGCAATCTAATTGGAAACAACTAAACGTAGGATCCGCATCAAAAACGCTACAAATTTGCCTATTAAGGCTCATATAGCTCAGAAACAGTGTAATTGACAAATCGCTTACTACTAGAGACCACTGTGCTGCAGTGAATAGGGCTCTAGTATTTCAGAAATTACTAACTAATTTACTGCTAGTCTGCTACAACAAGTTTGACAACTGAAACCCACCACTGATAAATTAAATAATGAAATTTTATAAAGCTTCACAACTTTACCTTTGCTATAAAACACTATACAGAACAACAATGCATTCTGTAAACCTAGACACACAGGTCGACTAAAAAACAGATCTGGGTGGAAAAATCCTCAGTGGGAGCCCTGGTCATATGCGGCAAAACACCTACTGCCGTAACTTGAAGTGAACATTTAAAGACCAAGAGTACAACAATCCGCTAGGAAGTTTCGCAACCTGCCTCTGCAAGCAAAGGATCAACAGATCGGACATGAGCGAACTGCGCACTTCCGCCAAGCCAGTAGTTCTTAACCTGGGGAAAATTTACCCCTGGGGGAAAATTTCATCTTCCAAGAGGGTAAATTTACTGAACCATAAATTGCAGCAAATGTAAATTTATATAAATAATTCTAAATTGTAAAAGTTTTTTAATTTTGTACTTTTAATATATGAGCACCACTGAGTGTATTGGGGGTAAATCTTGTTTGATGAAACGTTAAGATATGTATAAAGGGTTAAGAACCACTTTCGGTGGCCTCGCAGTCACGACTTTTCCCTGATGGAGCTCGCCTTCATTTATCCGGCCCTGCCTACATGCCTAGTTGTGTACGTCCAGAAGTCAGACTTCCACTTGATCAACGTGTTTTGTGTAGGCTAGTGATTGCTGTAAAAATTGTAGATTACTATGTCTAGGCCAGGTAGTCTTCTCTTATTTTGTACTGCATAGCAGCAAGATACCTTTGGTGCTTACGACCAAAGTTACACATTTGCGCAGCCAGATGGAGTTAATTGTGTAGTTAGAAGAGTCTATTTGGCGGGTGTCCCAAAACAGAGGAGTGCGGTTAGTGGATTGTGGATGTTAACCGTTGCGTCCACATAGGCCTTAGTCTATATTTGGTAACATTTATAGGCGATTTGAGATACAAAATGTTACTAATCCAAACATGTGCCATGCCCCAGGAGATTAACAGTTGTAACAGCTTTTTTATATTATGCGCTGTTATTTTCTCTCCACACCAGGCATGGGATGACAATTTGGGTTCACCTGGTATGGAAAGACCTTAGTATTTGCTGGATTACGACCT